>ENA-ORSJ01001571-ORSJ01001571.1-human-gut-metagenome-genome-assembly--contig:-NODE-1571-length-18418-cov-2.743724_pt1 | contig 18418 bp, 14 predicted proteins | sample MGYA00242191_ERZ509158 | MGnify/ENA primary metagenome ERZ509158 (study PRJEB26280, sample SAMEA2338623) | human gut metagenome | biome: human gut; feature: human-associated habitat; material: faeces...
TATGGCCGTACGTATCGGCCCCGGCGTCGCCGAATTTGGCCGCATCCGGCGCATCGCCGGCACCGACGCTGTCCATTACGATGACGATAATCCGATTGAATTTCATGGTTCATCCCTCCTTGCAGCAGATTCCTGCTCTTATATTCCTAAATATTTGCGCGATTTTTCAAAGGCGGCGATCGTCTTGGCGTCGACGATTTTATTGGTTGCAATTAATTCTTCTACTTCCTGCGGCGTGTAGCGCTCGATATTCATAAATTCGTCGTCATCCAGATGCTGGGCTCCCTTGTGAAGTTTCCGGGCCAGATACAAATAAATGCGTTCGTCGCAGAAGCCCGGCGATGTATAGACGTAGCCCAGGGGAATCAATTCTCCCGCCGTGACAGCCGCTTCTTCTTCCAGTTCCCGGGCTGCGCAGATATCCGGCGACTCGCCGTTGTGCTCGATTTTCCCTGCCGGGACTTCCAGCATCGGTTCGCCTGCTGCATAGCGGTACTGGCGGACGAGGATGATCTTGCCGTCGTCTGTTACCGGCAGGATAGCGCAGGCGCCAAAGTGCCATACGGCTTCGCGGACAGCCGTCTTCTTTTCGCCGCCCTGGCCGTCGTCGATTTCAACCGTATCTACCGTGACGTGGAGAACCTTCCCCTTCATGATTTCCTGACGAGATACTAATGTTTCCGTGCTGATGCTCATAACGCGTTCCTCCTCAACGCAAAAAGGACGCCAGGGCAGGATATTCCCTGCCTGCAAGCGCCCTTCTGCATACCTTATTTATTTCCCGTGCTGCCGATGCCGCCGGTGCGGACAGCTTCCGCAGCGTCGTCATGGACAGTCAAATATTTCATAAAGATGCCCTGACCGATACGTTCGCCTTTTTCAATTGTATAGGGCGCATCATTTGTATTATAGTAGGCTATCATGATATGGCCTTCGTTGTCCTGGTTATTGTAGTAATCGCTGTCTACAATGCCCGTGCTGTTGGCCAGCATCAGGCCCTTTTTGAAGGCCAGGCTGGAGCGGATGAAAATGGACAGGTATTCGTCCTTTTCCATGTACGCCTTCAGCCCCGTCGGCACGACAGTCACGGCGTGAGGCTGCAGTACGACAGTCTCTGCCGCCGCCAGGGCGTAGCCGGCGCTTCCAGCCGTCTTGCGGACCGGGAGCGTCAGGCCTTTATCACAATAAGCCGTTACGATTTCAAATCCTCTGCCAGTCATATACGCACCTTATTTCTTGTCGCGGGGACCACGACGGCCGCCGCCGCGATGGGACGGAGCCGGGCTGCCGCCGCCGAGCAATGCCTTGCGGGACAGGTTGACGCGGCCCTGGTTGTCGATTTCCACGCATTTGACCATGATTTCATCGCCGATGTGGACGACGTCTTCGACCTTTTCTACCCGTTCCTTAGCCAGCTGGGAAATGTGGACCAAGCCTTCCTTGCCGGGCAGCACTTCTACGAAGGCACCGAAATTCATGATGCGCGTAACCTTGCCGACGTACGTTTCGCCTACTTCGACGTCCTTCGTCAGCGTTTCAATCCATTCCTTCGCCTTTTCGCCGCCCGCAGCGTCGACGGAGGCGATGTATACGAGGCCCGAATCTTCGATGTCGATTTTGGCGCCCGTTTCTTCCGTAATCTGCTTGATTATTTTGCCGCCCGGCCCGATGACGTCGCGAATCTTATCGGGGTCGATCTGCATGGTAATGATGCGCGGCGCATAGGGAGACAGCTCCTTCCGCGGTTCGCTGATGACCTGGAGCATCTTGCCCATGATGTGGATGCGGCCTTCGTGAGCCTGTTTCAAGGCCTGCGCCAGGATTTCGCGGCTGAGGCCTTTGATCTTAATATCCATCTGGATGGCCGTAACGCCCTTCATCGTGCCGGCGACCTTGAAGTCCATATCGCCGAGAGCGTCTTCCATGCCCTGAATATCCGTCAAAATCGTGAAGTCGTCGCCCTTCGTAACCAGGCCCATAGCCACGCCGGCTACAGGAGCTTCGATGGGAACGCCGGCATCCATGAGCGCCAGGGTGCTGCCGCATACGCTGCCCATGGAGCTGGAGCCGTTCGATTCGAGGACTTCCGATACGACGCGGATTGCGTAGGGGAAATCTTCTTCCTTCGGCAATACCTGTACCAGCGCCCGTTCAGCCAGTTTGCCGTGGCCGATTTCGCGGCGTCCCGGTCCGCGGGACGATTTCGTTTCGCCGACGCTGAAGGACGGGAAATTATAATGATGCATATAGCGGCGGTCCGTTTCAAGGCCTACGCCGTCGATATGCTGGGATTCGGAGAGAGGAGCCAAGGTGGCGAAGCTCATGATCTGCGTCTGGCCGCGGGTAAAGAGGCCCGTGCCGTGGGTGCGTTTGAACAAGCCGACTTCGCAGCTGACAGGGCGCACTTCGTCGACGCGGCGGCCGTCGGGACGAATCTTGTCGACGGCGATCATATGGCGGACGATTTCCTTAATCATCTTCTGGGTGATTTCCGCGACGACGTCGCCGTCTTCAGGATAAATGTCCGCGAAGTGTTCGTAAATATCGCTTTCGACGGCGTTCATCTTTTCTTCCCGTTCCATCTTGTCAGCCGTGAAAATAGCGGCTTTCATGGCTTCTTCGCCATAGGCGTGGACGGCTTCGACGATGTCGGCCGGCGGTTCTTTTTCTACGAATTCCTGCTTGGGAACGCTGATTTCGTCGAGGAAGCTGAGCTGGAATTCGACGACCTTCTTGATTTCTTCATGGGCGAACATGATGGCGTCGAGGATATTTTCTTCCGGAACCTGCTTGGCGCCGCCTTCAACCATGAGGATGGCGTCCTTCGTGCCGGCGACGACGATGTCCATATCGCTCTGTTCGCTCTGGGCTACGGTCGGGTTAATGATATACTGCCCGTCTACGCGGCCTACGCGGACGCCGGCAATCGGGCCGGCAAAGGGAATATGAGACATGCACAGCGATACGGACGCGCCGATCATGGCGGCGATTTCCGGGGCGTTGTCGTGGTCTACGCAGAAATCGTAGGCGACGACGTGCACGTCGTGACGATAGGTTTTCGGGAACAACGGCCGAATGGGACGGTCGATGAGGCGGGCAAAGAGCGTCGCCGATTCAGGCGGCTTGCCTTCCCGTTTAATAAATCCGCCGGGAATCTTCCCGACAGAATACATTTTTTCTTCATAATCGACAGTGAGCGGGAAAAAGTCTGCGTCTTCGCGAGCTTCCTTCGAACCCGTCGCCGTAACGAATACAGCCGTGTCGCCGTAACGTACCAATGCGGCGCCGCTGGCCTGCTTCGCCAATTTGCCGACTTCAATAATCAGCGGGCGGCCGGCAAAATCCATTTGGAATTTCTTTTCTTCCATTCGTGTACCTCCTTCATCATACCCGCAGGTGATAGGCACTAGCGTACGGACAGCCCCTGTCCGCGCGCTACAACCTACCACCCTGCGCTTCCTTAAAAAAGAGGCTGATGCATGTACATCAGCCTCAACTATGCAATTATTTACGCAAACCTAATTTTTCGAGAATCGCACGATACCGTTCGAGGTCGTGTTTCTGCAAGTATGCCAGCAAGTTGCGGCGCTGGCCGACCAATTTCAGCAAGCCGCGGCGGGACGCATGGTCCTTTTTGTGGCTGCGGAGATGTTCCGTCAAATACACGATGCGGCTCGTGAGCAGCGCGATCTGTACTTCCGGCGAACCCGTATCGTTTTCGTTAGCGCCAAATTTAGCAATGATTTCTTTTTTCTGATCAACTGTTAACATCTGTCTTCCTCCATTTGTGACTATAATCTATTCGCAAACCGCTAAGTGAACGTCGGAGTCTTCGATTCACTGAGCGCCCGTACGACAATGACTATTATACTATATGGCAGAAGAAGTGTAAAGATTTTTGGCGGAAAATTATGAACAGGACTGCAATTACGGCAAGATTAAAAAGTATATAGGAGCACACAAAAGCAAAACAGCCCAATTCGCCAGTGCCATAGACAACAACTTTACATCAGCATTTCCTTGACGCAATATTCTGAAACTGCCTATGCGGCAGATAACTCTTCTTTTTATAGATACCAATTTCTATCAGTTCGGCATGTCAATGAGCTATTATTTTTCTAAAAATGCAAAAACAAATAGGCTAGCAATATCTTCAATTACTGTCATCCCATTATCTCGTCAAATCTCTATATTCTGTTTAATCGAAACGATGATCTACACTACTTCTGTAAATTTCTACATATCACTCTAACTTCTTTTTGATATGTAGACGTGGAAATTGAACTTGCTGCGTTTCTGGAGCTAATGTTCCCTCCCGTAAACACATCAAACTTTCCAAGTCATCGTATCTCAGGACTACACCTTTTTTTGCAAACTCAGCTAATATTTCACCTTTACTCATATATTCACCATTAAGCAGCAAATCAATAGCCCCTTGGAATAGATTATCTCTAAGCTGTCCCGGAACATCTCCTGGCTCCTTCAATCGCCATCCTTTCTTTGAAATTTGCCTCATCATATATTGAAATTGATTAGCCGAGATTATTCCTAATTGCCGAGCTCTATACATCATTGCCTGCATTGATACTTTCCATTTCTTTTTTAGTTCCCTATAATAGTCTAGCGTCGTAGGATAAGCAGAAACAGTCATGCTAAACTTTTTTCTTGGCAACAAAAATGCACCAGCAAAAATATTGGCTTGTTTTTCCATGGCATTAAATTCATCTTTGGATCTTTCTTCCGTCTCAATCCACCATCGATGCATTAAAATATGTCCTAGCTCATGTGCCATATCAAACCGCAATCTTTCAAGTGGTTTCTTTCCAAGCTCTAGAGCTACTATAAAAATCTTTTCCCCATCAACAATAATTTGTTGGCTATAAGCATCAATATGCGACTCTTTATCTTTAAACCCAGTAACAACAATGCCATTAGACTCAAGCACATATTGAAGATTATCAATAGGTCCACTACCTAATCCCCAGTATTCTCTTACTTCAGATGCCAAATTTTCTATTTTATTTATAACCTCATCTGAATCGCAATCTCGTATATCTTCTAGAAAATCTATATTACTTGTATCTGGCAGATTAAGCTGAGGAAAATCAATTTTACCGAGCAATATTCCATACAAAGAAGCTACATATTGCATCTTTTTTGAAGCTGCAATTCTGGCCCTTTTTGTAGCAGCAGCTTGAGATCTGAAATAAGTGTTTCCAGTTTCAATAGATTGCAGAAGTTCCGTCATGAAATACCTATATGGGAAATTTAAGACATTTGCTATCTTAAAAACATTTTTTGGCGGCGGAACATTGACTCCATTTGCATACAAAGATAAGGACTGTTTACTTATACCTGTTTCTGCCGCCAATTCTGTCATCTTCTTTTCTCTTAACTGCATAGCTTCTTTAAGTCGTCTACCATTAAATTTTTCTTTTTCTATTTTCATATTAAAATGCACACTCCTTATATGTTCACTAGTTATTTTTTTTGCATTCCTCCTCTGTTGTTTTGGGATAGATTTTAACCTTCTTATCCGGTTCGCTGGCTCTTTTTCCTTTCAGACCTGCTTTAATAGAGACAAGAGAGTGTCCGTCTTTTACTGTTTTTTCTTCAGTTGCCACAGTCAATTCCGCAAAATCGGGTTTCAAATATTCAAGGAGAGAAACTTTATCAACAATATTGAATTTTTTATCCATTAACACTGCATCTACGCTTGTAACCATAAAATTTACTGCTTCATAAGTGATTAGCCAATACCGATATCCATCATAAAAAGACGGATCACTGTCTAAAATCTTTACAAAATCTTCTTTATAAGTATTCCCGCTAAATTGCGCAGGTGCCTCTAAACCAAAATCACACAAAGACATCTGTTTGATATGCGGAATTTCCTCTACATTAAGCGTGTGTAATAAAGTTTGCATATAATGTGGGTTACTTCTATTTTCATTTTTAACAATTCTGTCTAATGTTCCCCTTGTACAAACTGTAAAAATAATTTTATGCTCATTATCTATTATGAGAATCCCTTTCCAAGAAGTACGATGAAATATTTTTATATCAATAAATCCACATTTTTTAAACCTATTGCTTAAATTCGTGTTAATCTTATCACTTCTTACATGAGGAACTGCATTTGTTGTTACTGTATCGTTTTCTTCAATATACGACCGTGTATCTTCGCCAACACCCTTTTCTATCGCTTTTGTAATATTTTCCAAAACTTGTCTTATATCATATTTGAATATCATAGGGTTATATTCCCTCCTTAGAAGTCATCTCGATATTAATTTTATATTATACTCATGTTTTGTCAAGTTATATTCTATTTCTATTTTTTTTTGTAAATTAAACAATCATTTTATCGTTATTTTATAAACTATATTTTTTCTTGTGTTCTCATCATTTTTTCTTGTGTTATATCGATTTCAGCCTTATACTATTCGTATATATTTTTTCAGTAAAAAAACTGAAGGAGGCTCTATTATGGCTATCAGTTACAAAAAACTTTGGAAACTCCTTATTGATAGGGAGCTGAAAAAAAAAGATCTACAAAAACTATCCGGCGTCAGTGCCGCTTCTATCACAAAATTAGCCAAAAATGAAAATGTTAACACTGAAATCATAGAAAAAATATGCATTGCATTGCATTGCGATGTAAGCGACATTATGGAAATCACGAAAGACTGAGGATTTTACATGGAAAACTATACACCTCATCAAGCTAGATATTTTGCTGAACAAATTAATTTAAAACGTTCTGAATCTACTATTGAAGGTCTGGCTTCTGCCATGTCCGGAATCAAAGTTGATCTGAATCCGCACCAAGTAGATGCAGCCTTATTCGCCATGAAATCTCCACTGAGTAACGGAGCTTTGCTGGCTGACGAAGTAGGCCTTGGTAAAACGGTGGAAGCCGGACTTGTTCTCGCCCAGTATTGGTCTGAACGCAGAAGACATATTCTCCTCATTGTTCCCGCTTCTCTCCGCATGCAATGGAGGGCTGAACTAAATGAAAAATTCTTCATCGATTCTGTCATTATGGAATCTTCTACATTCAATAAGGCCAAAAAAGAAGGACATTTTAATCCTTTCGATTGCACAGATAGGGTGGTCATCTGTTCTTACAACTTTGCTTCTCGGAAAACAGCGGAAATTCATAGTATTCCCTGGGATTTAGTCATCATGGATGAAGCACACAAACTACGAAACGTATACAAATCATCCAATGTAACTGGCCATAAGTTAAAGGCAGCCCTTTCTAATGCCAGAAAGAAACTACTGCTTACAGCAACCCCCTTGCAAAATAATCTAATGGAGCTTTATGGATTAACCAGCCTCATCGATGACCATGTTTTTGGGGATGCTAAAACCTTCCGGGAAATGTATGTCTCTGTCAATAATCCAGAAATAAGAAACAAATATCTCCGTAAACGTCTTCAGAATTTCTGCAAAAGAACACTGCGCTCACAAGTTACGGAGTATGTCCGCTACACAAATAGAATTGCCATACTACAAGAATATGCTCCTTCTCCAGATGAAGAAATCTTGTACAATGGAATTTCTGACTATTTGCAAACAGCGCACCTCTATGCCCTTCCTGAAAGCCAGCGAACCTTGATTACTCTGGTACTGCGAAAACTGCTTGCTTCTTCCTCTTTCGCTATTAGCGGCACCTTGGATTCGTTAATTGCTCGGCTAGAAGCTATGCTTGAAGGATACGAAAAAGACCTTGTTCTTGACGACTTTGACCTTTTTTCTGAATATAAAGACGAAAGTGAAGAAAATAATGAAAAAGGAAGTAATAAGCAAGAAAAACTTAAACAGAACTATATTGGAATAAAAAATGAATTGGTGCTTCTTCGTAGCTATGCTAATCTTGCTAAGAATATCACTAGTAATGCCAAAGGTGATAATCTACTTATTGCCCTCCAGCAAGGATTCAAAAAAATTGCGGAATTGGGCGGACAAAAGAAAGCGGTCATCTTCACAGAATCCAAACGCACTCAAGATTATTTATATAATCTTCTTTCTCACAACGGCTATGCGGGAAAAATCGTCTTTCTTAATGGGGTAAATAACGATAGTATTTCCAAGGAAATCTACAATAATTGGAAGAAACGCCATAAAGATGACGGCGCTATTTCTGGATCCCGTACTGCTGATATCAAAGCAGCAATCGTAGAAGAATTCAAAAATGAAGCCAATATTCTTATTGGCACTGAAGCTGCTTCAGAAGGTATTAATCTTCAGTTCTGCAGCATCATCGTCAACTACGATCTTCCATGGAATCCGCAGCGTATTGAGCAACGTATCGGCCGCTGCCATCGCTACGGACAGAAAAATGATGTCGTCGTAATTAATTTCTTGAATAATAAAAATGCAGCCGATAAACGCGTATACGAACTACTTGACCAGAAATTCAAATTGTTCAACGGCGTCTTTGGTTCATCTGATGAAGTATTAGGATCCGTAGAAACTGGCGTAGACTTTGAAAAACGCATTGCCAATATTTATCAAAAGTGTAAAACTCAGGAAGAAATTCAGTACGAATTTGATGAACTGCAAAAAGAACTTGCTGCACAGATTAATACTAAAATCGTAGCTGCCAGACAATCTATCCTGGAAAACTTTGATGAAGAAGTAGCAAGCCGGCTGGCAGACTGCCAGAAAAATACCATTGCCAGTCTGGATAAATTTAGTCAATGGATGTACTACTTCTTTCTCATACACGGGGCTGAACGAGTAGAGCCACTGAATGATTGGCGTTTTAAATATAAAGCCGCTGACGGTACTATAAAAATGTATAATCTGAAATGGAAAGCCGCTGAAAATGCAGGCGATTTTTTCCTTAGAAAAGAAGACAAATTATTTAAACAATGGCTGGATGAAACGATACATATGCCCCTCTCTCCTGTTAATATTCTCTTTGATACATCAAAATCGAAACGGCGAATATCTTTTTTTGATAGCCATAAACATCTCAAAGGTCTCCTTTCCATTGATAAACTATCCTATAGTGGCCTCGGAGAAGAAGAGCATTTGGTATACACTATACAAACCGATGACACCAAGGAATTAGACGAAGACCTGATCAATCGTCTCCTTGAACTTCCTGGAAGTATCACTGGTAGTTGTATCAAGGAATCCACCTCCTTTGCCAAACAAAGAGCAAAGAATTTAGAAAAGCAACAAGCGCAGATAGAAATGGCAAATAAAAAATATTACTTGGATGAATGTGAAAAACTGGATGCCTACTCTGAAGATCTAAAAGATGGATTGGAGCGAGATATAAAAGAACTTCGCAAAGAAATCACTGTCAAAAAGAAAGAATTTAAAGCCAGCACAAATCTATCTCTCAGTGAAATGCTAAATTTAAAAGACGAAATCAATAAGCTGGAAAAGAAACGTAAAGAAATGCAGCGCGATTTGTATAACAAACAGGATGAAATTGATGAAGAAAATGAACGGCTTCAAGCAGAAATTCGTAAAAAGCTAAAAGGAAAAATCGTAACGGAGCACATTATGACTATCTCTTTTGAAGTCGTGTAACTGGAGGTAAATTAGTATGCAAAAATTGGAATTGACTTGGATAGGAAAAAATGAGCAACCACAGGTAGAGCCGAGAATTCTGCTTCATGATCCATCAAAGGATTATGGGGATCCAAATAGTCAGAATATGCTTATTCACGGCGATAACCTGCTAGCACTAAAAGCATTGGAGCAGGAATATGCAGGAAAAATAAAGTGTATTTATATTGACCCACCATTTAATACAGGGGCTCGTATAGATGCCAATGGAAAGGAAATAGGTTATGATGATGGAATTGAACATTCCATCTGGCTTGAACTTATGGCAAAACGATTAAAAATTATTTATAATCTTCTAAGTAAGGATGGTGCTTTGTTCGTTCATCTAGATGATAATGAAGTTGATTATTGCCGTGTTTTGATAGATGAAATTTTTGGTAGGCGAAATTTTATGAATAGAATTACAATAGATTCCCGTTCTCCCTCAGCATTCAGTACTGTAAACCCAGGGGTATTTAAAGCTGCCGAATATATATTATTCTATGCAAAAAAGCGAGCCAATTTAGTAGAAAATCAATTACGAATTGAACGAACACCGGATTATGCTTACGACAAATACATTCTTAACATCGAAGACGATTATAAAAACTGGCGATTTTCGTCAGTCTCTGATGCATACGCTAAAGAGGCCCCTTCTTTAACAATCAAACCTCAAACTGCTTTAAAAAATTATAACAAGTTCATTATTAAAAACGCTCATAGAATTTTTAGATTTACATCTATTAGCGACACAGGTGCAGGGCAAGCAATCGTTGCTGCCAAGTACAAATCCAAAGAACATCCTACAGAATTTTTTAAAATTGAACGAGAAAATCTGGATGATATTTTCATTCTAAATGGTCAACAAGTTTCTTTTTATCAAAAGAATATAGCAAAAATTGATGGTAAAGAATGCGCTTCCAAAATTTTGACTGATATATGGAATGATATTGCTTGGGAAGGAATCGCTAGTGAAGGAGGTGTTCGATTCAAAAAAGGGAAAAAGCCAGAGCGCCTAATTAAAAGATGTTTAGAACTCGTAACCTCTCCGGGAGATTTAGTTCTTGACAGTTTCCTAGGTTCTGGAACTACAGCAGCTGTAGCTCATAAAATGAATCGTAAATATATTGGTATAGAAATGGGACAACACTGTTACTCACTTTGTAAACCTAGATTAGATCGCATTATTGATGGTACGGATACCACGGGGATATCCAGAATTGTCAATTGGCATGGCGGTGGAGGCTACAAGTTCTACGAACTCGCTCCTACCCTGATTGAAAAAGACAAATATGGAAATCCCATCTTTTCTGAGCAATACAACGCAACTATGTTGGCAGCAGCTGTAGCCAAAATTAACGGCTTCACATATGCCCCAGATAAAGAAATTTACTGGAAACAAGGCTACAGCCAAGGTAAGAGCTACATCTACGTCACTACGCAGTACCTTACTGCTAAACAGCTAGATAGCATTGCTTCTGAGATCACAGATTTTGAGCAACTTCTCATCTGCGCCCCAGCATTTGACAATGGCCTTAATAAAAGGTACGACAACATCAATATCCGCAAAATTCCACAGTCTGTCCTAGATAAATGCGAGTTTGGCGTAGAAAACTATAACCTTAACATTATTAGCCCGCCAGTGATTGATGAAAATGAATGGGAGGATGAAGAGGAATGATAAAAGAACCTTTTACGAGTAAATACTATAGTTATCACTCGAAATATATAGAAAATATACTTTCCCTTCGTCAACCGCAAAGAGAAAGTTTAGAAATTTTCGCACGAATCTGTGACACTATTTCTTTAAGTAAACACCCCGACCTTCACACAGAACTTGAAGCTGTTCATAAGCTCTGCCCGACGCTCAGTAGTTTTGAACGTAAATTTCCATCTTTCTGTTTTGCTCTAGCTACAGGTATCGGTAAGACCCGTCTGATGGGAGCCTGCATGGCCTATCTCCGTTATGAAAAAGGTATTAAGAATTTTTTTGTTATGGCGCCAAACTTGACGATTTATGATAAGCTAAAATCCGATTTTGGTGATGTAACTAATCCAAAATATGTATTTAAGGGCTTAGATTTGTTTTCTAATGCCCCCTTAATTATTGATGGAGATAACTACGCCGAATTCAGGCAACATGAAGGAGCTATGTTTACTGGCGACGTTACCATCAATATCTTCAATATTGCCAAGTTAAACTCAGAAAGCAAAGGGAAAAAGGGACAGCCTGCCCGAATTAAACGTCTAAATGAGGTATTGGGGGAGTCTTATTTTGAATACTTGCAGTCGCTGACAGACTTATGCATCTTCATGGATGAAAGCCATCATTACCATGCAGATAAAAGCTTTGAAGTTATCAACGAGCTGCAACCTATCCTTGGCGTTGAAATGACTGCTACTCCACAAATTCAAAAAGGTACTAAAGCCATTCCTTTCAAAAATGTTGTCTACGAATATAGCCTAGCTCATGCGCTAAATGATGAACGATACGTCAAAGTTCCTGTTGTATTCACTCGAAAGGATTTTCGACCAGAAGAATACACAGATGACCAGTTGGATCATGAAAAGTTGAATGACGGTCTTCGCATTCATGAAGAAACCAAAAGTCAGCTGGAAGTCTATGCTCGTAATAACGATAAACCTATCGTAAAACCTTTTGTCCTAGTTGTTGCCAAGGACACAGATCACTCAAAAACACTCATGGAATACATTAAATCCAAAGATTTTTTCAATGGATACTATGCAGATAAGGTCATGGAAATCAATTCCGATCAAAAAAAATCGGAAAAAGATGAAAATATCAAGCGTCTTCTTGCTCTAGAACGTCCGAATAATAAAATTGAAATCGTAATCCACGTTAACATGCTGAAAGAGGGCTGGGATGTCACCAATCTGTACACCATCATCCCACTCCGTGCGTCTGCTTCGGAAACATTAACAGAGCAAACCATTGGCAGAGGCCTCCGACTTCCCTATGGGGAACGCACTGGCGTAGATGAAGTCGACCGGCTTTCTATTGTTAGTCATGATAAATACGCCGCGATTATCAATGAGGCTAACAAACCGGATTCTCTGGTCCGCAAAGTGTATTATATCGAAGATACTGAGCTGGAACAAAACAACGACCAGCGCGAAACTATAGAGCTTCCCAGTATCTATGAAAAAGAAACCACTGGTGAAGACGCTACTACACAGTTAACAAACTTATTTATTGACACAGTGGTCACAACTTACAATTCAAAATTGGATAAAGCAAAAGCACAGCAAATTGCTGAATTTGTCGCTAATTATACTTCTGAAAGCGTTATCCAAACGAGTAAGTATATTCAAACCGTCGATGCTATTCACGATGAAGAAACTCGAAGAGATATAACAAAATCGGTCATTGCTGAAACGATGCAAAAGTTTCCTGACTTAAATTTAACTGCGGAGACCTTGGAACCTGCCGTAAAACAAGCGTTTGATACTTGCGTACAAACTTTGACTTCACGCATTATCCCTATTCCTAAAGCAGTTGTACAACCATTTACGGAAGTAAAACAGGGATTTACTTCTTTCAAACTAAATACGAATAGTCTAAACTGGCATCCATCCGATGACACACTGCTTGGCACAGAACTTCAGGAAGGCGGAAAAACCTTTGAAATAGAAACAGCTTTTTCTGCTTTCTCTAAAGTAGATACCCCAGAGAACGAGGTCGTCCGGCATATCATCATCCATGATAATGTAGATTATGCCTCTTGTTCCGATCTGATTTATTCCTTAATCAATGATGCAAAGCAGCATTTTTTATCGTACTTGACGGAAGAAGAAGCAGAAAAAGTCATGCGCGACCGCCAGAAAACACTGGCAGATATTATCTATGCGCAAATGAATGAACACTTTTACCACGAGGAGGTCAATTTCCGTGCCACCGAGATGAGGCCTTTTTCTAAAATTGAGACTAGTTTCGCTGGGAAATTTAGTGCAGATAATATCTATGATCTACGAGACAGCATTCCCTCAAGTGAAGTACGCTATAAGATTTTCAATGGCTTTAAGAAAGCTTGCCATACACTATACAAATTTGACAGTAATACAGAACGAGATTTTGCCATCGTATTAGAAAACGATAATAAAGTCTTACGATGGATGCGCCCTGCTGCTAAACAATTTAATATCTATTATGGATCAGGAGGCATCAATCGCTATGAACCGGATTTCATAGTAGAAACAAAAGATACCATCTATATGATTGAAACAAAAGCACGAAAAGACTTAGAATCTGAACCAGTCAAACAAAAGTACAAAGCCGCAACGGTATATTGTGAATCCGTCACAGAATGGAACGCCAAGCATGGTGGCAAACCTTGGATGTATGCTCTCATTCCTCACGATGATGTTCGTATAAATTCAAGTTTTGGCTATTTAATTCAAAACCGCTATAAATATGGACAAGAAATGAGTTTGTTCTAATTTCAAAACCCTATGAAGCCGCTAAGCTTCATAGGGCTTTCTATCATTGAGCAAGCATGTTAAAACAAGACCCTGCCCTCGCGAGCATGGCCTTGCATTTCTCTCTATTTGATTCGCGGTCTTTTATGTATCAGCCTATCCAAAGAAATACACGGCGGCCAAGGCGGCGATGATAAAGCGGTAGACGGCGAAGGTGGTCAGTGTCGAGCGGTTCAGGAAGTTCAGGAACCAGTAGACCGACGCGTAGGACACGGCGAAGGCGCCGAAGAAGCCGATGGTAATCATGTCGAAGTCGTTGTCCGTCAGGACGTACATGTTGTTCAGCAAGTCGTAAAAGCAGGCGGCCAGCATGACCGGCACGGCCATGATAAAGGAAAAGTCTGCCGCCGCCTTGCGGCCGACGCCGAGGAACAGGCCGCCGGAGATGGTCGAGCCGGAGCGGGAAAAGCCCGGCCACAGGGCGAGGATTTGAAACAGGCCGATGCCGAAGGCCTGGGAGACGGTGAGCTTGTCCACGTCGTCGCACAGCGTTTTGCCATGGGTTTTTTCAGCTGCCATCATGAATACGCCGCCGGCGACGAGGCCGATGAGGACCGTTTCTACGGAAAACAGATAGGTCTTGATGAAGTGATGGAGCAAATACCCGACAGGCAGGACGGGGACTGCGCCGGCGGCGATATGTACCAGCGTCAGGCCCGTATCGGAGCGCCGCCAGTTTTCCCGCCGCAGCAAGGGCCGCCAGCCGTTGAAATGCAGCATGGTCAGGATTTTTTCCTTATATATGACTGCCACGGCCATGATAGCTCCCAACTGGATAAAGACTTCGAATACGCCGGCCTGCTGGCCGTCATAGCCCAGCATATGGCCGACGAGAATCATATGGCCCGTCGACGATACGGGCAGGAATTCTGTTGCCCCTTCGACGATGCCTAAAACGACGGCGATAATATAATCATACACGATGAGTCCCCTCTTTTCTGTCCGATATTATTGGTTTTCATAGATGAGCCAGCGGCCGGCCTTTTTCACGCCGACCCAGGTTCCGGGAATACCGGCCTTGCGGAAGTTGGCGTCTTCGTTTTCGTGAACCAGAAGCAGCACGTGGTCGTGCTGCGCCAAGTCTTCGATCGCCATGAAGGGCATGATGTTCTTGGCGTTCCAGTTGATGCCGCCGGGCAGGGAGTCTTCTATTTCATCGGCCCATTTCAGCCGCTTGGCGTCATAGCCGGAGTAATAGGCCAGCGATACGGGATAACGCCCGCCGTAGACGGCGACGCAGGTACGGCCGTCGGCCATGCGCTGTACGGCCTGGGCGGCGTCATAAGCCGACGCCTCCCGGCACAGGGGTACGGCGACGAAGAAGGTCACGATCAGATAAAAGGCGGCGCCAACCGTCGTCAGGACGGCGACGAGGCGCTCATGATGGCGCAGGTACGCAGCAAAGGCGATGGCAACGGGAATCATGTACGGGAACGTATAGGTCATGTATTTCGTAGCCATGCACTGGTAAAACACGAAGACGACGACGGCCCAGGTCACGAGGAATTGTTCCTTCATGGGCAGGGAATCTGCCATACGGCGCAGGCCGGCAAGGCCTCCCGTTCTCAAACAAGCTCTCAGCTTGTGAACCGGTTTATATTTCTTTGCGGCCAGAGGCAGCGTAAATACCCAGGGAAAGAAGCCTAACAGGAGCACGACCGTATAGTAATACCACACGTTGTCCTTGGGATGCTCCGACACGGTAGCCCGAAGGACGTTGTGGACGCCGATGAACTGGCTGATGAAATCGCCGCCGTGCATCACGTACATGGGCACGTACCACAGGCCGGCGATGACGAAGAACAGCAGCAGCCCCGACCCCAGCTTGATATGCAGGAATATGGATTTGAAATCTCTCCGCCACAGCAAAAACAGGACGATAATCAGCCCCGGCAGGACGAGGCCTACAGGCCCTTTGGTCAGGACAGCCAGGGCGGCGCAGGCGTAAGCCCCATAGTACAGACGCGGCCGGTTTTCGCTGTAGGCAAGGTAAAACAGCATGAGCGTCGCCGAAAAGAAGACGAACAAGGTCATATCCGTAATGACGGCGTGGGAAAGGTAAAAGTATTCCAGCGATGTCACGAGGACCAAAGCCGCGACGAAGCCCGTCTTTTTGTCGTACAGGCGCGACGCGAAGCCATAGGCCATGACGACGCCGATGAGGCCGAAGACGGATGGGAAAAAGCGGGCGGCAAATTCCGTCGTGCCGAACAAGGAAAAAGCGGCCATGAGCTCCCAGTAAAACAAGACGGGCTTGTCGTACCAGTAATTGCCGAAAATGCGCGGCGAAACGTAATCGCCTGCCTGCAGCATTTCCATCGCCGTCAGGGCGTAATTCGATTCGACAGGGTCGGTAATTTTGATCAGGGCGTTGCCTGTAAAGCAGACGAGGACGGCCGCAGCCAGCAGGATCGGAACGTATCCTATGTCGTCCAGCAGCCGCTGCAGCAGGTTCGGTGCAGCAGCCGGCGCGGCGTTCAGCAAGCGTTCTTCACTGCGATGTAAGCATTCCATCTCATCGTCCCCCTTGTCCTGCAGCATACTGATATGTCAGGATAATGCCGTCTTTCAGTTTCATGTACGGCTCCCAGCCCAGAAAGCGGCGGGCTTTTTCATTCGATAATACGGAGCGGTATATATCGCCGCTCCGCGTCCTGGCAAAATTCGGCGTCAGCTCTTTACCCGAAGCGCGGCGCAGCTCGGCCAGTACGTCCAGGAGCGACGATTCCCGGCCTGTGCTCAAGTGGTATACTTCGTCAGCCTGCTCCGTCGTCAAGGCGCAGACGATGCCGTTGGCAATATCGCCGACGTAGATGTAATCCCGCGACTGGCTGCCGTCGCCATAGACCGTAATGTCCATGTCACGGGCAGCCCGTTTGGCAAATACGTTGATAACGCCTCCTTCGCCGCCGACTTCGGCCCGTTCGCCGTAGACGTTGGCAAAGCGCAGGATGACGTAATCCAGTCCATACCACTTGTGATACAGGCGCAGGTACGATTCGATCGTCGCCTTGCTCAGGCCGTAAAAGGACAAGGGCGACAGCGGATAGTCTTCCGACAGGGGCAGATCCTTTTCCGGCGGATCGCCGTACACGGCTGCCGACGAGGCGAAGACAATGCGCTGCACGCCGGTCTTGCGGGCGCATTCCAACACGTTGACCGTACCCATGACGTTGTCCCTCGCATCGCCGTAGGGGTCCTTGATGGATACGTCGACGCGGGTCTGGGCCGCCAGGTGGACGACGCATTGAAACCGCCCTCTATCCATGACGTCCAGCAGCATCGGGCTGTTGATATCCAAACAGACAAAGCCGGCTCCTTCGGGTACGTTCGTCCGCAGGCCGCCGCGCAGATCGTCGACGACGAGGACGTCGTGTCCCATGGACAGCAGCTTGCGTACGAGATGCGAACCAATAAATCCGGCGCCGCCGGTAACGAGTATGTTCATAATGCTCCCTCTTTCTCCTAATGTTTAAGTCTTTATCATTTGACCCAAGTATAGGGAGAAAAATTAAACAAAATTTGAACGAATAACTACGAAAGCATAAACAGAGGATAAAGAAATTTTCCGGAACATAAACGCAAAAAACTGTCGCGCCGAAGCACGACAGTTCTCGCATACGCCATATGCAGTTATAGTACCATGAGCAGCGTCCCTATGGTGATGAGGACTGCGCCGGCGACGACCTTTAGGGTCGCCGTTTCATGAAACAGGAGGAAGGCCAGAATCAGGGTAATGACGACGCTCAGCTTGTCGATTGGAACGACCTTGGACACGTCGCCCATCTGCAACGCCTTGTAGTAGCAAAGCCACGACGCCCCCGTCGCCAGGCCCGACAGGATGAGAAAGAGCCAGCCCTTCTGGCTGATGCCGTTGAGGCCGTCCCAATTCCCCGTCAAGCTGACCATGCCGAAGGCCATGACTAAGGCCACAGCCATCCGGATAGCCGTGGCCACATGGGAATTCTTCACGCCTTCAACGCCGATTTTTGCCAAAATAGTCGTCAGGGCCGCAAATACGGCCGATCCCAGAGCTAACAGCGCCCACATCATTCTTCATCTCCCTTTCGGCCTATCATCGCGAGCGGAACCGATAGCCTGCGCCCCATACCGTTTCGATATACCGCGGCTTAGCCGAATCCTTTTCTATCTTGTCGCGGATACGGTTCACGTGAACCGACACGGTCGCCGTCTCGCCCAGGGATTCGGTGCCCCAGACGCGGTCGAAGAGCGTCTCCTTGCTGAATACCATGTCGGGATTTTTCGCCAGGAACAAGAGCAGTTCAAACTCCTTATTGGCCAGCGCTATTTCCTTGCCGGCGATGAAAACCCGCCGCGCCGACTCGGC
>ENA-ORSJ01001574-ORSJ01001574.1-human-gut-metagenome-genome-assembly--contig:-NODE-1574-length-18392-cov-3.596226_pt1 | contig 18392 bp, 17 predicted proteins | sample MGYA00242191_ERZ509158 | MGnify/ENA primary metagenome ERZ509158 (study PRJEB26280, sample SAMEA2338623) | human gut metagenome | biome: human gut; feature: human-associated habitat; material: faeces...
ATCATTTAATGATGCAGTTTCGCTTACAATATTTAGTGCAATAGATAATACTGAATTTGTTAAGTTTATTACAGAAGTACAAGATAAAAATAGTAAAATTATGTCTTTGGCTGAGATGATGATATTAAGAGATCTTTTAGATAACAGAAGGGAACAGTTATCAGAGTTGTCGAGAAAAGTCCAAAAATCTCTGGATGAAACGAAAAAATCATGTAATGAACTGATTAGTAGTGGATTAATAGAGATTGTTGGAAAGGAATACATGCTGACAGCTAAGGTTTATGAAGCATTAAAGTCAGATGTGGAATATACAAGAGATAAAACAGTCCAGTATATCAAGGCTAAAAATATGATTTTAGAGTATTTACAGACGAATGACCAGATAACATCTGCTAAAATACAGGAAATGTGTGGATTTACTAAACAACAGGCAAGAAGTGTTATTGACAAGATGAGAAGTGAGAAGTTAATTAACTTAAATGGCAAAGGACCGGCGGCTAGATATGTTATATTTGATGGATTGAGTGATAATTGAGTTTGGGGTAAAATAAAACTCAATAGAAAACTCAATTACTTTTAATGGCAAGTACTGGAGTAATGAATACGCTGAAAATATGATTGAGTGGAGTCTTTTTAAAAACTCAATTAAAACTCGTTGATGTGCGAAAAAATCACATTGGCGGGAGTATTGGAAATCCATGTAGAACCGGAACATGTGAAAGTATATACAGTTTATCGGAATGATAAAATTAATCATACTGCAAATCCGATAAAACTTCACTATGGAATGAATGCAAGGGAGCACAACGTAGAACCTATGGAGAAGACAGAATGGAATGCAAAACAAGTAGAGATTTCTTTTGTGAATACAATTCAGTGGTCGGGATGGAGGTCCGATATTATCTACAGGGTTATAAAGGTACGCTGATTACCGATGGCTATCAGATAAGTTCTCAATTGTGAGTACCACAACATAAGATCCAATGATTTATCGTATCCTGAAAAATCCAAGTGACTATACAGAGTTTTTATTAAACAGTAATATTAATTTTGACAGGTGCATGGTATAGGAAAAAGGATGAGATAAAACCAGCGTCTAGGCCCGACACATAAAGAAAGGAGAACGAAAACGATGAAAGCATTAAAAAAACAACAAATTGCGGCCATTTTGGTACTGTCTGTCATACTCAGCACATTTGCAGCTGTTACACCTGTAAGTGCGGCGACGCTGTCTGCACAGCAGTATTTGGAAAAGATGGATATAGCGGTGCGAAACTTAAAATCATATGATTTTACGCAGACAACCGATCAGAAGATGACAATGGAAGGGCAGATCATTCAAAATAAGACGGTGGTAAAGCAAAGCGTATACAACAGTCCTCTGAAGGTAAAAAGCGTAACAGATACAACCACAGTACTTGCAGGAATGAGTTCTAAGAACCAGGCGGTTGCCTATCTGACAAAAGATGCGGATGGATTGCTGTGGGAGTACATTTCTTCCAATGGTTCCGGATATCAGAAAACAGGGATTTTAAACTATACCAATCAGATCAAAGGTATGGATATTTCCATGTATTCGGATGCAAAAATTGTGAAAAAGAAAATAAAAGTCAACCGGATCAATACCGTTCAGATTTCGGCGCAGGTAAAGGGCTCCGATGTGGTGAAATTTTTGGATCAGATGGGAATGAGCAAAGAGATCAATGCGGCAGCTGCTGTGGATTACAATACGTTGCCGGCAATCAAAGTGACCTGTTGGATCGATAAAAAAACCTGCCGTCCAGTCAGAACCACGGCGGATATGAAAGCGTTTATGAACGGGTATATGTCGGCGCTGTATCAGAAGCTGGGACAGGATCTGAAACTTGTTTATTCGCAGGCAAAAGCAACGGTAACCTATAAAAATTTTAATAAGGCTGCAACATTTACCATACCGAAGGAATGCAGATAAAGATACCACATTTTCAAAGATGACAACAACAGTTACTGCGGATACAAATAAAATAGTATATACGGCAAAGGTTCCGAAAGACGCTACATCTGCACGGTAAGTATTCGGTTGGAACATACACCTATCAAAAATAAATGTTTCTGAGAAGAGAGAATAGCTGTTTGCGAAAACGGCTATTCTTTTTTTATCTAAAATGGCATATTTCTTGTCAGAAGCAATTGAAATTATAATTCAAATATGATAGGATAAAGTAGGCTGTCTAGTGTAGAAAAGACACATAAGGCAGAGTTGGTGATATATGTAATGTCAGAGAATGATAGTTACTACATATAAAATTATAAAACTACGGAGGAAGAAACATGAAGAACAAAGATTATTTAACAGTAAGACAGGAAGAATTAATGAATTTTCTGTGGAAGGTCAATGAGCCGCTGACTGCCAACGAGATGGCAGAGCGCCTGGCAGAAGACGGATGGAACAATGTTACATTGTTTAAGACCGTTCAGTCTCTGACAACGGATGGCTATCTGGAAGTTGTAGGACTTGAGAAAACCGTCAAGACTTATGCACGTAAACTCGCTCCGTCTATGTCAAAAGACGATTATTATGCATCTGTATTGATTAAGCGTGGAATTGACAGCAGTTCTATTGCGAACATTACAGCTGCTCTGATCGGAGCAAAAGATAAGCAGGCAAAAGAAAAAAATGCAGAGGTTATTGCAAAGTTAGAGGAGATTATTGATACCCTGAAAAATGATGAGGAATAAGAATGCAAATAACGATATTTTCGGTTTGGATGACGTTCGTTTGGTGTAGCATTTTTATTGTACTGTGCTACATTCTCAGAAAACGATCGGTTCTGCTGAATTTATCCAGTATGACAGGAATCATCATTTTATATTTGTTTTGTCTGGTCAGGCTTGCCGTCCCGGTGGAATTGCCATGGACGAAAGTGGTATCCGGAGGCAGCCTGTATAATTTGCTGTATCAGATATTCGGGTGTGAAATAACCTGTGTGGCAGGGCACGAAATCTATGTCTATCATATATTTGTGGTGGCATGGGGAGTGGTCATGGCAGTTCTTCTGACGCGGTATCTGATACAGTATCACAGAGTTGTGTCGTATTTTTCAGAGATGGAAAAAACGGAAGATACAGAATTAAATAATATTTTAGATGAAATTTGTACGGATAAAGAAAAGCGGAACATTAAGATCGTACAGACAGCCGCGGTAGAAATACCGTGTTGTATAGGGATTTTTGAGAAACGGATATTGATTCCGGACAAAAAATATTCGCGTGAAGAATTGCATTATATTATTCTACATGAATATACACATTTGGATAATAAGGATATACTGACGATACAGCTGATCAACATTCTGTGTATCGTGTTCTGGTGGAACCCGTTTGTGTATATTTTAAAAGGAGATATGTATCAGAGTATTGAGATCCGTTGTGACCAGACGGTTACAAAGAAACTCAAATCGGCAGAGCGGGGGAACTATCTGGCGGTGATATTAAAAGAGTATAAGGCAAGTGTGCAGGAAAAAGAATTTCGAAAACCTGCAGGAGCCATGCCGTTGTTTGAAGATCATTCGGATCATCTGATCGAACGATTTCGTCTGGTCGCGGAGGGAAAGCAAAGTGGTTCGCGTATTGGAAGAATTCTCGTTCCGGTGATTGCGGTTGCACTGTTGGTGCTTTCGTATTCGCTTATTCTTCAGCCGAGGTATGATGTGCCAGAGAATACATATACCTTTGAGGATATAAATCAAGACAATGCATATCTGTACGTGTCAGATGGAAAATATTATCTCCATTGTGAACAGGGGAATGTTGTGATTGATAAGCAGAGCATGAAGCTTTTTAAAAAGGCGGGTTTAAAATTTAAAGGAGGAAATTAACATGAAAAAGAAGTTTTTAATTGCTGTAGCGATTTGCGCATCATTATTTGTTGTTGCGCCTGCTGTGAGTGTGAGTGCAGCGGAGGTTGAACCAGAGGTACAGACTCAGAACGAGCAGAGCAATATAGGTGTTGCACCGTGTGCGGATGAGATCGTGATGAAATTCCGTATTAATGTTAAAACAAAACAATTACAGTATCGACGTTGGAACCAGACCAGAGGATACTGGGTGGATAAGGATTGGATTGATATGAATTAACCAAAGAATTTGCCGGTGCAGCTGCACCGGCATTTTTTTACAAATTATTCTTTCGCAAATTATAATTCTTCCGGCAGTTCCCACGCCTGTGCCTGTTGTTCATATTCCGAAGCACGGGAGAGAAGATCCCCGGCAGAGCATGGATCACAGAGGTCATTTTCTGCCAGCGTGCGGTAACATTCCGCCAGTCGAAGCAATGCTTTTTTCCCTGAAATTTCAATATCCAAAACAGGCTGTGTCTCAAATGCAGCATTATAAAACCACAGAGAAGCTTCCTGGGGATTCTGCCGTTCCCGGTAGTATTGTCCGATCTCATAACAGATTTCGGAGCAGGAAGAACTGCACATATCTTTCAGACAGATCGAAAAGAAATCATCCACAGAATTTTGGATACGGGCAGCGTGTGCCAGAATACACGCGGATTCTGCATCAGCGTGTGCTTCATAGTGTAACGAAAAATAATCCGCCGCGCGCAGAAAATCTTCCTCATCCCCACATTTATAAAGTTCTCTTGCATACATGCGCGTGATTTTCTCCGAGAGGACATGATTTTCACGAAATGCTTTTTCAAACATGGCAAAATCCCGTTTGGCATGCATGGCATGTGGGCGGTGCAGAATATCAATATCACTGTCATAGATGACGGGATCGGTGCGGATCGTTTCGTGAACCGGATCAACCCATGAAAACGTGCGCAGGCGTTTAAAAAGTTTTGGTCGTGGTTCTTTCTTGCAGTTCTGCACGGTGTTGAAATCCGGTGGAGTGATATAGTTCATCTGAACAATTTCAATTTCCGGAAGAAGAGCACCTTTTAACCGGAGAAAACGTCTTTGATTTTCCAGATCAAGGTATTCGTCCGCATCCGGACAGTAGATGTAATCCATGGTTGCAAGCGAAAACGCATAATTTCTTGCGGCGGAGAAATCATCACACCAGGTAAAATCATAGATCCGGCTGGTGTATTGTGCGGCGATTTCTTTGGTGCGATCTGTGGAGCCGGTATCAACGATGATGATTTCGTCCATCATGGAAGCAACGGAATCCAGGCATCTTGCCAGAACCGGTTCTTCATTTTTGACAATCATACATAAACTTATTGTGATCATAATAACAGATGGTCCTTCCGAGGTTTTTCTTTTATATTACACTATCCTGCAACAGTTTTACATAGAAATAAAGAAATATACTTGTATCTTTTTTGAACCATGGCTATAATAAAATTTATGTGGTGTGAAATTATAAAACAAATTTTGGCAGATATGCGCCAGCCGCTTCAATATGTGCCATGGGCACTGGTTATTGTGGTACTTGGGCTGGTTGTAACAATTGTACTTTCTGAAAAAAAGGATGGGAAAAAAGCATCCGTCCGGTTTTTTCGTATACTTTTTGCGATTTATATACTTGTGGTGATACAGATTACTTTTTTTTCCAGAGAACCCGGTTCCAGAAACGGGTGCATGAATCTGGATCTGTTTTCCACGTGGGGATACAGCGTGGTTACCCATGCATTTTTTATTGAAAATATTCTTATGACAGTGCCTTTCGGAATTCTGGCACCGCTTTGTTTTCGCCGGCTGCGGCCGATGTGGAAATGTGTTGTGCTCGGAGGTGTCTGTTCGGTTCTGACGGAACTGAGCCAGTACGTGACGAAACGCGGGTATTGTGAAGTAGATGATATGCTGACCAACACCATAGGTGTTTTATGTGGTTGCATTTTGTTATGGCTGATTGAACTGATAATAAAACAAAGGAGAAAGAAATGAAGTATGATTATCTGGTGGTAGGAGCGGGATTATATGGCTCCGTATTTGCTCACGAGGCAGCAACAAGGGGGAAAAGGGTTCTGGTTGTCGATAAACGTCCGAATATTGCCGGAAATGTTTATACGGAGGACATTGAGGGAATCCATGTGCACAAGTATGGTGCACATATTTTCCATACCAACAATAAAAAGGTGTGGGATTACATTACAAAATTTGCGGAATTTAACCGCTTTACGAATTCACCGGTAGCAAATTACAAAGGGGAACTATACTCGCTTCCGTTTAATATGTACACCTTTAATAAGATGTGGGGTGTGGTGACACCGGAGGAAGCAGCGGCGAAAATTGAGGAGCAGAAAAAAGCCGCAGGCATTACAGAACCGAAAAATCTCGAGGAACAGGCGATCAGTCTTGTGGGAACCGATATTTACGAGAAACTGATCAAAGGATATACACAGAAACAGTGGGGGCGTAAGTGTACGGATCTGCCTGCTTTTATTATCAAGCGACTTCCGGTGCGCCTGACGTTTGATAACAATTATTTTAATGCGCTGTATCAGGGAATTCCGATGGGCGGTTACACAAAGATGGTTGAGCATCTGCTGGAGGGAATCGAAGTCCGGCTTGGGATTGATTATCTGGAGCAGAAAGAGGAACTGAAGGCTCTGGCTGAGAAAACGGTATATACGGGAGCGATAGATGCGTATTTTGATTATTCGCTCGGCGCGTTGGAATATCGTTCCGTGCGGTTTGAAACAGAACTTCTGGATACTCCGAATTTCCAGGGAAATGCAGCAGTCAATTATACGGATGCCCAGACGCCGTGGACACGTATCATTGAACACAAATGGTTTGAATTCGGCAAGGATGATGAGGGACATGATTTACCGAAGACTGTAATTTCGAGGGAGTACAGTTCGGAGTGGAAACCGGGGGATGAACCGTACTATCCGGTAAACGATGAAAAGAACGGAGCTCTTTATCAGAAATATAAAGAACTTGCGGAAAAGGAAAAAAATGTAATTTTCGGGGGAAGACTCGGAGAGTATAAGTATTATGATATGGACGCTGTGATCGCTTCTGCACTGGAAATGTGCGAAAAAGAACTGGGATAGGCTTCTAGAAAGATACAAAAAAGAGCATTCGCTGTATGGTTACAGCTGAAATGCTCTTTTTGTTATACATATTTGTCCAGCATCATTCCGGAATAGATGGATGTGATGTATGGGGTTGCAAAGTTGTGACCGGGATTTTTATAGGCCACGACTATCTTGTTGACATAGTTCATCGGATTGATGGAGATATTTTCCGCTTCTTTTCCGATGGAATCCCGAAATTGGGATAAAGTTTCAAATGTATTCTGATCACGTTCCGGAACAACTGCTTCACGGAGCGCTTCTTTATCAATAGAGATGGAGCCGTTCTCGTTCGTGACCAGACCGATCTCCTGTAAAGAACTCCGGCTCGAACCGGATATGGAAAGAATCTCTGTCTGAAGTTTGTTTCCGGCACTGGCATTGGTGTCTGCATACACGGCTGCGGTGGAGAGTATGGAATTATAGGCATCCACCAGAGACTGGATATTGTCCGCAATTGCATCCGCATCTGTTTTAAATCCAATGTTTACTTTCTCACTATCGGTTGGCTGATGTAAGGTCAGTTCAAATACCTGATTGATGGAAAATGTGTTGGTCAGGGAAGAGTGGCTTGTGCCATTCAGTGTAAAGGCGGAACTCTGTGCAGGGGAAGTGATGCGGTCAATTCCCAGCTGATCCATGATTTCCGTGGAACCTGTGCTGGCATCCGGTGCAATGGAAAAAAGTTCGGTTTCGTTATCTGCCAGACCGGTCTGTATGGAAGTCAGTTTCAGCGCACTCGAACCGTTTCCATCGGACAGTATTTCGGCGGTAATTCCGAGACTGGAGGAGTTGACAAGCCTGGCCAGCTTGTCCAGCACATCCAGATTGGTTTCGTCGGAATTGATATTATATTGAAATTCATATGCAGCACCAGACGTATTCAGATCAAAAGAATATGCGCCGGGACGCATCGACAGTGTATTGTCTTTTAAAAAACGTCCCTGATTGATCTGGGGTGTGGCAAGCCGCTGCACTTCAATGTCAAAGTTATTGGTTTTACTTTCTTCACTTCCGTCGCCGATATAGGTCACACTGACTTTTTCGTCATCGGAAGACATGGCAACTTTCTTCTTAAAAGAATCCTCAAATGAACCGTACTGGTCGGAAAGAGATGCCACAACGTTCTGAATGGAGCGCGCGTTTTCCTTGATGTCTATGGCATATTTTTTCGCATCGGTGAGATTCGGAATTTTATAAAGAGGCGAATCTTTATTTATTTTGACAATTTTATTATAAACTTTGCGCAGTTCACTTTTCTTGTGTGAATCATAACGTGAAACCGTTTTCTGGGCATACGTCGAGATATAATAAGCGTAGGCATTATCAATCTTTGCCATTGAGATTCCCCTCCTTTCTTCCGTGAATTGAGGATTGAGAGCAGGACAGTAACAGACCTGTTCTCCTGTGAGGTGCATATCCTTTGCACCCAAAAAGATTCTACTTGAATAGTATATCGGCATCATACCGCATTTTCCATACCCTTGTATATGGTAAAATTTTACTAAAAATTCACAATTTGGCGTAAAAGCTGCAAAAAACCATAAAAACCATTGTAAAAGATGTTGACGGACATGGAAAATCATGATATAGTATGAAAGCTTGGAAGTAGGTCTTTTTTTTATGCCTTTTTTTAGGCGGGACAAAACACGAAAATTAATAACGGAGGTGGAAGTTGTGCGTACAAAGATTACATTAGCCTGCACAGAATGTCAGCGTCGTAATTACAACATGACAAAGGACAAGAAGACTCATCCGGACAGAATGGAAACCAAGAAGTACTGTAGATTCTGCAAGACTCATACAGTTCATAAGGAAACCAAATAGTCCGTACAGAGCAAAGGAGTTATGAAATGGGACAGACAGAAAACGTTGAAAAGGCTCCAAAGACAAGCTGGTTTGACGGTGTAAAGGCAGAGTTCAAAAAGATCATCTGGCCGGAACAGAAATCAGTTGTCAGACAGACCATTGCAGTGATTGTTACATCCGTTGTAGTCGGTCTTATTATTGCACTGCTGGATTGGGCAATTCAGCACGGTGTGAATTTCCTTGTTGGTTTGAAATTTTAACGGAGGCATAGTGATTTATGGCAGAGGCGAACTGGTATGTAGTTCATACCTATTCAGGTTATGAGAACAAAGTCAAAGCGAATATTGACAAGACAATTGAGAACAGACATCTGGAAGACCAGATTTTGGAGGTCCGTGTTCCTCTTGAGGAAGTGACGGAAGTTAAAAACGGAGTGAAAAAACAGGTTTCCAAGAAAATGTTCCCGGGCTATGTGCTGATTCATATGATTATGAATGACGATACATGGTATGTTGTCCGCAATACCCGCGGTGTGACAGGGTTCGTTGGACCGGGAAGCAAACCGGTGCCACTCACAGATGCTGAAATGAGACCGCTCGGAATCAAAGCTGAAAACGTTGTGGTGGATTTCGCGGAAGGCGACATGATCGTTGTTATCGGCGGTGTCTGGAAAGATACTTGCGGTGTGATTACAGCGATGAACCATAACAAACAGACGGTTACGATCAATGTGGATCTGTTCGGTCGCGAAACACCGGTAGAAGTAAGTTTCGCAGATGTAAAGAAGATGAATTAAGGAGGCAATTCCAATGGCAAAGAAAGTTGAAGGATACATTAAGCTGCAGATTCCTGCTGGAAAGGCAACACCTGCTCCTCCAGTCGGACCGGCACTTGGACAGCACGGTGTAAACATCGTTGAGTTTACAAAGCAGTTTAATGCAAAGACAGCCGATCAGGGCGACTTAATTATCCCTGTAGTTATTACAGTATATGCAGACAGAAGCTTTAGTTTTATTACTAAAACTCCTCCTGCACCGGTACTGATCAAGAAAGCCTGCAAGATCAAGTCTGGTTCTGGTGAACCAAACAAGACAAAGGTTGCAAAGATTACAAAGGCACAGGTTCAGGAAATCGCTGAGCTGAAGATGCCTGACTTAAACGCTGCAAATATCGAAGCTGCCATGAGCATGATCGCTGGTACAGCAAGATCTATGGGTGTTGAAGTAGTAGACTAATCTAAGTTTAAGAAGAAATGTGGGAGGGTAATTGATTTCCCACCCGATATTACCACCAGGAGGTTTATATTTCATGAAAAGAGGAAAGAAATATCAGGACGCTGTAAAGGCATACGATAGAAGTGCTCAGTACGATGTTGCTGAAGCAATCGACCTCGTAAAGAAGAATGCCACAGCGAAATTTGATGAGACAATCGAACTTCATCTTAGAACGGGCTGTGATGGACGCCACGCAGAGCAGCAGATCCGTGGTGCGGTTGTACTGCCACACGGAACAGGTAAGACCGTTAAGGTATTGGTTTTCGCAAAGGGAACCAAGGTAGACGAGGCACAGGCAGCAGGAGCTGACTTCGTTGGAGGAGAGGAATTGATTCCGAAGATCCAGAACGAGGGATGGTTAGACTTCGATGTTGTAGTTGCTACACCGGATATGATGGGTGTTGTAGGACGTCTGGGACGTGTCCTTGGACCGAAGGGCTTAATGCCAAACCCAAAAGCTGGTACAGTTACCATGGATGTTACCAAAGCTGTTAATGACATCAAAGCCGGTAAGATTGAGTATCGTTTGGACAAGACAAATATTATCCACGTGCCAGTTGGAAAAGCTTCATTTACAAGTGAGCAGTTGAACGACAACTTCCAGTCTCTTATGGGCGCAATCAACAAGGCTAAGCCTTCAAGCTTAAAGGGTCAGTACATTAAGAGTGCTGTATTAACTTCTACAATGGGACCTGGCGTAAAGCTTAACGTTGTAAAGATTGCTCAGTAATAGAAAAATCAGAAGTCGGGAACCGGAAACGGTTCCTGATGAAATGATAAAATGTATGATCAGACTTACACAAGCAAAATGCGGAAAACACTTGACATCCGCATAAGAATATATTATAATAGCAAAGCATATTGCCGAAGACAGTAAGGTGCTATCGCATATTGCGACAGCGTAAAGGGAAATCCACCTACCGAGGGAATTTTTGATGATAATCGTCATAAAGAATGATACCCCTCTGCTGTAAGGCGGAGGGTTTTTATTATACCTCACGCTATATGCAAGAAATAAAATAAGGAGGTAAATGAATCGTGGCAAAGGTAGAATTAAAGCAGCCGATCGTTCAGGAGATTTCTGAAACAATTAAGGACGCACAGTCACTTGTAGTAGTTGACTACCGTGGACTTACAGTTGCTGAGGATACACAGCTTCGTAAAAATTTAAGAGAAGCTGGCGTAACTTACAAAGTATACAAAAATACTTTAGTAAACCGCGCAATCGAGGGAACAGAGTTCGAGAGCTTAAAGGATGTCCTGGAAGGACCTAACGCATTTGCAGTATCTACAGAAGATGCTACAGCTCCAGCCAGAGTTCTGGCAGAGTTCGCAAAGAAGGCTCCAAGCCTTGAGATCAAGGCCGGCGTTGTAGAAGGAACATACTATGACGCAGAGGGAATGAAGCAGATCGCAAGTGTACCAAGCAGAGAAGTACTTCTTTCCAAATTACTTGGAAGCTTACAGTCACCTATCACAAATCTTGCTCGCGTTCTTAATCAGATCGCAGAGAAGGGTGGCGCAGCAGATGCAGCAGCAGACGCAGCACCGGCTGAGGAAGCACCAGCAGCAGAATAATTATTAAAAATAAAATTATAACGGAGGAAATAATCATGGCAAAGTTAACAACAGCAGAGTTTATCGATGCTATCAAAGAGTTAAGTGTATTAGAGTTAAATGACCTTGTAAAGGCATGTGAGGAAGAGTTCGGCGTATCTGCAGCAGCAGGCGTTGTAGTAGCAGCAGCAGGCGGAGACGCAGCAGCAGCTGAAGAGAAGACTGAGTTCGACGTAGAGTTAACAGAAGTTGGACCGAACAAGGTTAAGGTTATCAAGGTTGTTCGTGAGATCACAGGTCTTGGACTGAAGGAAGCTAAGGACGCTGTTGATGGCGCACCTAAGGTAATCAAGGAGCAGGCTGACAAGGCATCTGCTGAAGACGCTAAGGCTAAACTTGAGGCTGAAGGAGCAAAGGTTACATTAAAGTAGTCTGTGCGTAAGCGACGAGAAACCAATAATAACCCGGCAGAGATGCTTGCATTTCTGCTGGGTTATTTTATTTAGCTGTATCCCCTCTCTCTATCTGAAAAAGTTCTCAAAAATAATTCTTGCATTTCCCTTGATTTTGTTGTATAGTATAAGTTGCACTATTGTGGTGCACTAGGCATTTCCATGCTCTTTTTTAGGAAAAACTAGATTGAAATAAAAACGAGAGGTGAAACGTCAATGGAGAAAAACAGAATACGTCCAGTCAAGGCTGGAAAAGGCTTGCGTATGAGTTACTCAAGACAGAAAGAGGTTTTGCAGATGCCAAACCTGATCGAAGTCCAGAAGAATTCTTATCAGTGGTTCCTGGATGAAGGTTTAAAAGAAGCATTTGCAGATATCTCCCCGATCACGGATTACAGTGGTCATCTGAGCTTGGATTTCGTCGATTTTACACTGTGCGAAGACGATGTGAAATATACAATCCCGGAATGCAAAGAGAGAGATGCGACATATGCAGCACCTTTGAAAGTCAAGGTTAGACTTCATAACAAAGAGACAGATGAGATTAACGAACATGAAATTTTCATGGGTGATCTTCCTCTTATGACAGAGACAGGTACGTTCGTTATCAACGGTGCAGAACGTGTAATCGTCAGCCAGTTGGTTCGTTCCCCTGGTATCTATTACGGAATTGCTCATGATAAAGTGGGTAAAACTCTTTATTCATGTACTGTTATCCCGAACCGTGGTGCATGGCTCGAGTATGAGACTGACTCCAATGACGTTTTCAGTGTAAGAGTAGATAGAACCCGTAAAGTGCCGATTACCGTATTGCTTCGTGCACTTGGTGTAGGTACCAACCAGCAGATCATTGACATGTTCGGCGAGGAGCCAAAGATTCTGGCATCCCTGCAGAAGGACCCGGCGATCACAGAGCGTGAGCCACAGGGAAGTTTTGAGGCTGGTTTATTAGAGTTATATAAAAAGATCCGTCCGGGTGAGCCGCTTTCCGTAGAAAGTGCGGAGAGTCTGATCACTGCCATGTTCTTCGATCCGAGAAGATATGACCTGGCAAAAGTAGGACGTTACAAATTTAATAAGAAGCTTGCTTTAAAGAACCGTATCAACGGACAGGTTCTGGCAGAGGATGTACTGGATCCTTCTACCGGAGAAGTAATTGCAGAGGCAGGCACAACTGTTGACCGTGATCTGGCAGATCAGATTCAGAATGCTGCAGTTCCGGCGCTCTGGATTCAGACAGAGACACGTAACGTAAAAGTTCTTTCTTCTATGATGGTAGATTTAAGACATTACGTTGACTGTGATCCAAAGGAACTTGGAATTACAGAATTAGTTTACTACCCAATTCTTGCACAGTTAATGGAAGAAAATCCGGATGTGGAAGATTTAAAAGAAGCAATTAAGAAAAATGTACATGATCTGATTCCAAAGCATATTACAAAAGATGATATCTTCGCATCCATCAATTACAATATGCATTTAGAGTATGGTATTGGTCATGATGATGATATCGACCATTTGGGTAACAGACGTATCCGTTCTGTAGGTGAATTATTACAGAACCAGTATCGTATCGGTCTTTCCCGTCTGGAAAGAGTGGTTCGTGAGCGCATGACAACTCAGGATCTTGAGGGAATTTCCCCACAGAGTCTGATCAACATCAAACCGGTTACGGCTGCGGTAAAAGAGTTTTTCGGATCTTCCCAGCTGTCACAGTTTATGGATCAGAACAACCCACTGGGTGAGCTGACACATAAGAGACGTCTTTCTGCATTGGGACCTGGCGGTTTGTCCAGAGACCGTGCCGGATTCGAAGTACGAGATGTCCATTATTCCCATTATGGACGTATGTGCCCGATTGAGACGCCTGAAGGACCAAACATCGGTCTGATCAACTCTCTGGCATGCTACGCAAGAATTAACGAGTACGGATTTGTTGAGGCTCCGTATCGTAAGATTGATAAATCAGATAAAGACAATCCTCGTGTTACAGACGAAGTTGTATACATGACTGCGGATGAGGAAGATAATTACCATGTAGCGCAGGCGAACGAAAAACTGGATGAGGATGGACATTTTGTTCGTAATTCCGTATCCGGTCGTTACCGTGAAGAAACGCAGGAGTACGATAAGACTGCATTCGATTACATGGACGTATCTCCAAAGATGGTGTTCTCCGTTGCTACAGCACTGATTCCGTTCCTGCAGAACGATGATGCAAACCGAGCACTGATGGGATCTAACATGCAGCGTCAGGCAGTGCCGCTTCTTACCACCGAGGCACCTGTAGTAGGAACCGGTATGGAGACAAAGACAGCGGTCGATTCCGGTGTCTGTGTACTTGCAAAAGAAGCAGGTATCGTGGAGAGTTCTGAGTCTAATCGTATCGTAGTACGTGAGGAGGACGGAAATCGCAGAGAATATATTCTGACAAAGTTTGCACGAAGCAACCAGTCCAACTGCTACAACCAGAGACCAATCGTGTTCAAGGGACAGAAAGTAGCAAAGGGTGAGGTGATCGCTGATGGACCATCTACATCCAATGGTGAGCTGGCACTTGGAAAGAACCCGCTGATCGGCTTCATGACATGGGAAGGTTATAACTACGAGGATGCCGTTCTTTTGAGTGAGCGTCTGGTAGAGTATGATGTATATACTTCTGTCCATATTGAGGAATACGAAGTAGAGTCTCGTGATACAAAGCTCGGACCGGAAGAGATCACAAGAGATGTACCGGGTGTCGGTGATGATGCCTTAAAGGATCTTGACGAGCGCGGAATCATCCGTGTCGGTGCCGAAGTCCGTGCCGGAGACATTCTGGTAGGAAAGGTTACACCAAAGGGTGAGACAGAGCTTACCGCAGAAGAGAGACTGCTTCGCGCAATCTTCGGTGAAAAAGCGCGTGAGGTTCGTGACACTTCCCTGAAAGTGCCGCACGGTGCATATGGTATTGTTGTAGATGCCAAAGTATTTACCAGAGAAGATGGCGATGAGTTATCTCCTGGTGTAAATGAGTCTGTTCGTATTTACATTGCCCAGAAACGTAAGATTTCTGTTGGTGATAAGATGGCCGGACGTCATGGTAACAAGGGTGTCGTTTCCCGTGTATTACCTGTAGAAGATATGCCATATCTTCCAAATGGCCGTCCACTTGACATTGTATTAAATCCTCTGGGTGTGCCTTCCCGAATGAATATCGGACAGGTGCTGGAGATTCACTTAAGCCTTGCTGCGAAGGCACTTGGTTTTAATATCGAGACTCCGGTATTCGATGGCGCAAAAGAGATTGATATCCAGGATACACTGGAACTTGCAAATGACTATGTAAACATGCCGTTTGATGCAGAGGAGGCAGAAGACGGAGAAGAAAACTTCTACGATAAGTATAAAGATACTCTGAGAGAGGACGTTATGGATTATCTTTCAGAGAATCGTGCACACAGAAGTCTGTGGAAGGGTGTTCCGATTTCCCGTGACGGAAAGGTTCAGCTGCGTGACGGACGTACCGGAGAATACTTCGACGGAAAAGTCACAATCGGACACATGCATTATCTGAAACTGCATCATCTGGTTGATGATAAGATCCATGCACGTTCTACAGGTCCTTACTCCTTAGTTACACAGCAGCCGCTGGGTGGTAAAGCACAGTTCGGTGGTCAGCGATTCGGAGAGATGGAGGTATGGGCACTGGAAGCTTATGGTGCTGCATATACTCTGCAGGAGATCCTGACTGTTAAGTCCGATGATGTCGTAGGACGAGTAAAGACATACGAGGCTATTATCAAAGGCGAGAATATCCCTGAGCCGGGTGTTCCGGAATCTTTCAAGGTACTTTTGAAAGAGTTACAGTCTCTTGGTCTGGATGTCAAAGTGCTTGACGAAGACAGAAATGAAGTAGAACTCATTGAAACCAGTGAGTACGGAAATACCGATATCAATGCCATCATTGGAAATGACAGAGATGACAGAGATTATGCATTTGAAGACAGTGAGTCGTTTGAAAAACACGGATTTACCAAGCAGGAGTTCGATTCCGAGAATGAAGAGCTTGTCAATGTAGAACCGGAAAATGATAACGATGATGAAGATTTCGGCGATGCTGATGATCTCTTTGATGACGCAGAAGAAGTTCTTGATGATGAAGAGTAATTGGGAAGGAGTGTCATAAATGCCAGAAACAAATAAAAAGGACATGAATCAGGCAATGCAGTTTGATGCGATCCAGATTGGATTAGCATCACCTGAGAAGATCCGTGAGTGGTCTCATGGCGAAGTAAAAAAGCCGGAGACAATCAATTACAGAACCTTAAAGCCTGAGAAGGATGGTCTTTTCTGTGAGAAAATTTTTGGACCGCAGAAAGACTGGGAATGTCATTGTGGTAAATATAAAAAGATTCGTTATAAAGGTGTTGTCTGCGACCGCTGTGGTGTAGAAATTACAAAATCCAGTGTTCGTAGAGAGCGTATGGGACATATTGAGCTGGCAGCTCCGGTTTCCCATATCTGGTATTTCAAGGGAATTCCATCCCGTATGGGTCTGATCCTTGATTTATCTCCGCGTGTACTTGAGCGTGTGCTTTATTTCGCTTCTTATATTGTGCTTGATGCAGGAGATACTTCTCTTGCATACAAGCAGGTACTTTCTGAGGCAGAATATCAGGAAGCAAGAGAGCAGTACGGAAGTGCATTCCGTGTGGGCATGGGAGCAGAAGCCATCCATGAACTGCTTGCTGCGATTGATCTGGAAAAAGATTCTGCAGAGCTGAAAGCAGAGTTAGAGAATGCAACGGGACAGAAGCGTGCACGTATTATCAAGCGTCTGGAAGTTGTAGAAGCATTCCGTGAGTCCGGAAATAAGCCGGAGTGGATGATCATGACGGTTATCCCGGTTATTCCGCCGGATTTACGTCCAATGGTTCAGCTGGATGGTGGTCGTTTTGCAACATCTGATCTGAATGATCTGTATCGTAGAATTATTAACCGTAACAACCGTCTGAGAAGACTGCTTGATCTCGGTGCACCGGATATTATCGTGCGCAATGAGAAACGTATGTTACAGGAAGCGGTTGATGCCCTGATCGATAATGGCCGTCGTGGACGTCCGGTTACCGGTCCTGGAAACAGAGCACTGAAGTCTCTGTCTGATATGTTAAAGGGTAAGGGCGGACGTTTCCGTCAGAACCTGTTAGGAAAGCGAGTTGACTACTCCGGACGTTCCGTTATCTGTGTAGAGCCAAAACTTAAGATCTATCAGTGTGGTCTGCCAAAAGAGATGGCAATCGAGCTGTTTAAGCCGTTTGTTATGAAAGAACTGGCAGCTAAAGGAATTGCTCATAATATCAAGAGCGCCAAGAAAATGGTAGAAAGACTTCAGCCGGAGGTATGGGATGTGCTTGAAGAGGTAATCAAAGAGCATCCGGTTATGTTAAACCGTGCCCCTACACTGCACAGACTTGGTATTCAGGCATTTGAGCCAATCCTTGTAGAAGGTAAGGCAATTAAGCTTCATCCGCTGGTATGTACCGCGTTCAACGCCGATTTCGACGGTGACCAGATGGCTGTGCATCTTCCTCTGTCCGTAGAAGCTCAGGCAGAATGCCGTTTTATGCTGTTATCACCAAACAACCTGCTGAAGCCGTCTGATGGTGGTCCGGTAGCCGTTCCTTCCCAGGATATGGTCCTCGGAGTATACTATCTGACTATGCACAAACTGGCAGATTATAAGGATAAAAAAGATGCAGTTGCTGTTTCCGATAAAGTGTATAACGATATTGAGGAATTAAAGAAAGCAACCACACCGGACCCGAAGACAGGAAAGAGTGAGATCGGATTGTATGATCTGATCTGGTTTGAAGATACAACAGACAATAACCGTCGGGTATTATGTAAGCCAATGGATCTGTTCGGATATCATTATGGAAGCATGAATCAGGCATTGCTTGCGTATGAGAATGGAGAGATTACACTTCATCAGAATATTTATGTATACCGTAAGGCAACTATGGCTGACGGAACAGAAGTATCCGGATTTATCAAGACAACACTTGGTCTTCTGATTTTCAATGAGATTATTCCGCAGGATCTGGGATTTGTAGACCGCAGTACCCCGGAGAATGCTTTGAAGCTGGAAATTGATTTCCATGTTGGAAAGAAACAGATCAAACAGATTCTGGAGAAGGTTATTAATATTCATGGTGCGACAAAGACTGCCGAAGTACTGGATGATGTCAAGGCAATGGGTTATGGATATTCCACAAGAGCTGCCATGACCGTATCTATTTCCGA
>ENA-ORSJ01001575-ORSJ01001575.1-human-gut-metagenome-genome-assembly--contig:-NODE-1575-length-18389-cov-4.716919_pt1 | contig 18389 bp, 20 predicted proteins | sample MGYA00242191_ERZ509158 | MGnify/ENA primary metagenome ERZ509158 (study PRJEB26280, sample SAMEA2338623) | human gut metagenome | biome: human gut; feature: human-associated habitat; material: faeces...
AGACCTGGCAATATATCTAAATCTTTTTTTTCTTGATTTTTAAGATCATAGAAAGCTGCAGAAGTCTCTCCATGTCCAAAATCAATACCTATAATGAATTCGGTATTTTGTGTTACTTGTTTCATATATTCATTGACATTAATTCAGTGGACACTAATTTGCAGGAATATAAACAATACCCTGCGTAACAACGATTTTTGTGCCATTTACACCCTTAACAATAGCAGGCAAATACATTGTTTCCTCTGAAACATTTGGATTCATTTTCTTTGTAAAGAAGCCTGATGTTGGCAATGAATATTCCACCAATTCATAACCATAACCCTGCAAACAGAAAAGCATATTTTGCACATACTGATTTTTTTGTTCATTTTTCAGATTCTCCATAAAGAGATATTGGAGTGATGCCAATAGTTGTGGATACATATTCTCCAAAGTATATCCTTCCTGTTTTATTTGCATTTGGTCAAGCAAATCTTTTCTGTCACGCTGTATTTTAGAGATTATCTCATCAATCTCCTTGCACAAAGACTCTATGCCAGCCAGAATAGTCTCAATTTCCTTTTGAGATATATCACGCGAAACATCTTTTTTTATTTCTTGTATTACATATTTACGACCATTCTTTTGACGATAAATTTTCTTTGCTCCAACAGTTCCTGCTCCAACAGCCACAGCCAACCAAGGGTTGATAAAGGCACAAATTACAGTAGGAAGCAATGACAATACACTCTCTATGATGTCAGTGTTGTCATTTGTTGACTGATTCACTTTGTAATCTTTACGAATTGACAACGTTTTAAAGTCAATGCTTTCTGTTAATGACAGTTTTTGGAAAGACAATGCCATCCGCAATGCATGAGTTAACATTTCGGCATCCGAAGCATTAAGTGAATTACGAAAATCATTCTCTTTTACCAAGAGCGATTCTATATGACTATTAACAGCCTTCTGAAGTTCAACATAATCTTTAGGCAGCCTTAGTCCTTGCAAAGATTGTTTCAACTGTTCTTCCGATTTGAGAAAAACAGATGTTAAAGTTACTGCGTTCATAATCGTTATTATTTAATGTTAATATTATAATCCTTAAACTTTTCCCAACCATCAATGTTCTCGCAGAACTCATTCCTGAGTTCATTCATTCCATCGATGGCATCCACGTCATCTAAGACATCAAGCAAATCAGAAAAGTCCTCACTCTCAGAAAACTCTTTCATAACAAGCTCGTCTTCCTGTTTGGTGCTAACACCAGCCACAAACGCAGCTAATATATTATTTGAAATGCTCATGATTTTGCCTTAAATATTTTGTTTCTCAATTCTTTAATTGCCTCTTTCTTTAACTTTTTTAATTTGACTTCTGTTATATTCATTTTGGAGCAAACAGTTTCATAGCTTGCTCGCTTTATGAATAAAGAGATAAGTATTTCTCTTTTTATATCATCAGAAATCAAATTAATGTATTTTTCCAAATTGCTTATCTCGTTGAAATAAATAGTCAAATCTCGTAGTTGGTCTAAAGCACGCTTCTTAATGTTGTAGATGTTTGACACAGGAGTGTTCATTTCCAAAGATAGTTCTTCTGGCTCCATATCCTTTATAAACAAAGAATAGACGACATGTCTGTATCTTTCGTTCGGCATTGCTTGTAGATACTGACTAATGTCAAGTTTTGCTTTGCTATCTGCTTCGTCAGAAAGTTTGTTACTTACATCATCAATATCAACATCGTTGCTGTCTTCTTTTGAAAACAAACTGTCATAATATTCCGGGAATCTGTGTTCAACAACTGCCTTAAACTCCCTTATGGCTTTTCTTGCCAATTTACTGAGTTTCGGCTTTTCTATATCCAACTTGATGGCAACTTGTGTATCTTCCATCTGCTCAACATACTTGAACCACATATATTTACGATATACAGCCTTGTCCATTTCACCAATCATACTTTCAAGAACAGCCGTATCAAGAATGTGTGCTGGAATATCAAAAGTTTGTTTACTTGAATTATAAAAATGTCGAACCGCAACTGTCTTAATCCAATCAAACAATGTTGTTCGATAATCATAAGTCTTTAAAGCATGCCAATATTCGCCCTCGGCATTTGGCTTTTTCAGCAACAGATATAGTTCGTTTACAAGTTCGTCATAATCAGAATTGTTTCCAAATATCGTACAAAGTATCTTACTGAACAAAGGACGACATTTCTCATGAAAGAAGTAATAGGCAAATTCGTCATCGCTGCATATCCGGGCAACAACGGCCTTTTCTTTCTCTATCAATTCCTCTCGTGACAACTTGTTATTGTCTATTTTCATGAGTTTATAAATTGTCTATTTTCTCACAATAAGCACTCGGTACGTATGCCGTCAAGACGGTCAGCAAGTTGTCCACAACAAGGCCCACTCGTTGTTGGCCTTTATGACGTGCCACTATTCCCATAAAACCTTCAAACTCACCTTTTATTACTCGTACCAATTGACCTTTCTCGAACTTCTGGATTTCTCCAGAGACAATGATAACATCATCTTCCTCTGAAGCGCACGCAATTTTGAGACTTTTCATCTGATAGTCGGGAACAATCAATGGAGTTTTCTCTATTCTGCTGCCAATATGGGTATGATGATAATAAAAACGAAGGAATGGGAGGTTTACGTTGTCGTAAACAAAAAGTTTGAGCTGTTCTTCTGTTCCGTGAGCGAAAAAGATGTTAGGTAAACGTGACTCAGTAACAACTTTGCGCTTACCATTTATAAGTTTAACCGTATCGATGGTAGGATAGAAAGCCGTAATGCCTTTGGCAGTCATATAGTCATATGCCTTTTTCTCTCTGCCATAAGTGGTACGTAAGGCATACCAATGAGGAACATCTTCCTCTTTTTGCGCTTTAGGCTTTACTGCTATATGTGCATTTCTGGTGGACACCCCTGTTTGTGAACTCTCCGCAGATACTGTGCTTTGAGCTTTGGGGAGGGTGTTGGAGGTAAGTCCAACACAGGGAAGAGTTTCACCACCTCCTACGGTGTGTACATCTTGCAATGCACGTTCATCGACTTTCATATCGGTGTTAACTTATTCTAAGCAGAACCCAGTTAATAAATTGACACAAAAAAGCGTGGAATCGTCCTGTTGCCCATCCCACACATCGAGGCTCTTGCATTGCCTATTTTGGTTGAACAGACAACGTTAGAGCCCACGCCGATATGAAAATCATTACCGCAAAGAGACCTATATAATACATTTGACTGTGCCCAAAAGGGTACAATCTATGCTTACAAGGTCTCCACGGGATTGATATAATCACACCCGGGACATCTATCGTTGCTAAGTTCAAGACCAAAATATCGATATGGTTGCAAGATTTCGATGTGTCTTAAACAGAGCGTCAGATAAACGCCTTATATGTCTGGACTGCTTTTCCCACCCAACACCCGCTTTTGTATAGATATGTCAGATAAGTGACTTCACTACACTCAGCACGGCGTAGGCTGCCGACTCGATTATCTTGTAAGAACACGTCTAACTGTGACAAAAAACGGTCGAGCATATACAGTCCGAGTGCAAAAGTACGGAAATTAATCGAGAAAGCAGCAATAATGATTGAGGAAATCTATTATTTGACGTGAATTTAAGACTATTTAAGCCAATACGCTTGAATATCTCGATTATTTTGTGTAAGAAAGCGCACCGTAATAGATGACAAACATTCTAAAATATGCAAACTGCGCTACAAATAGAAAGCAAAAAGCGCACAGAGTTATACAACCATTTGGTATTTCTTCTCTGTACGCTATTATATAATTAAGGTGTAATGCTTAACTGATACCTCTCGGCATCGTTCCATTCATCACGATAATCGTCGTTCGCCCCTGCTTTCCTGGAGTAGCTTGACATTCTTTGCGATTTCCTATCTTTTCAACAAGCCATCTTCTAAAAAGCAATGCTTGGTAGGTATCCACTTGCAATGCTATGGCGATAATAACGTCCAAACTATAGACATCGGCAGAATATCCATTGTCAAGTTTGATGTATTGCGAATGCTCAAAATCCTTTAGGACACCTTGCTTCCAAATTCGCTTGATTGTATTGTTCACTGTTGTGCCTGTCACATTCAACAGTTCGGCAATCTCCCAAACAGTCATCCACACCTCACCATGATGTGGGGCGTAGATGACCATATCTTCTTGTATTGTTATCACTTGTCGTTTCATACTATGCCTTTTTTGTGTTCGTATTATCGCTGCAAATATTCCCGAATGTGAATTCCTCAATGTGATTGAGTTGTTGGGACAACTTTTCTACATCCTTGCTCAACTTTTCCTTGGTAATCTTGGCGTACACTTGCGTGGTCTTGATGTCTTTGTGACCAAGCATGGAACTTACTGTTTCTATTGGTACACCATTGGAGAGGCAAACCGAGGTTGCGAACGAGTGCCTTGAGACATGCCAGGAAAGTGGCTTGGTGATACCGCATTTCTTTCCCAATCTTTTGAGCGAACGCAGACAACTTCTATAAGGTGGTACAGGAAAGACTCTGCCATCCTTGCACAATCCACGATATTTCTCCATTATCTGCTTGGGATAGTCAAGCAACTTGATGTCGGCTTCCGTTCCTGTCTTCTGTCGGTGGATAACAATCCACTCGCCATCGTCAAAAAATGTCTTGATGTTCTCTTCCTTCAAGTTGTACAGGTCAATGAATGCGAGACCTGTGAAACAGCAGAATAGATACAAGTCACGCACCAACCCCATATGCTTTCTGGTGATAGGAGTTTCCATCAACAGGTGAATTTCTTCTTTTGTCAGAATCTCCCTTGTTGTTTCCTCGTTCTTGTACTCGTATCGTCTGAAAGGGTCTTTGACGAGCCACTCGTTATCAATCGCCCGAAAAATCATGGCACGGAGATTACGGACAAACACCATTGCGGAATTTATCTTCAGTTGCTTGTCTATTCTAAGGAATGTCTCATAGTTCGTAATAAACGGCAGGGACAATTCTTTCAAGGCAATGTCCTTTACACGATAATGCGACTGCAAAAACTCGCCCACGTAAGCACAACCGATTCTATATTTTGTGAATGTGCTCAAAGATTTCATGCCAGCCTTGTATTGTTTTTCCATTTCATCCCTGCTTTGCTCATAGACTTTCATCAAGGTATGGCAGCGATACTCCAATCCAAGAAAAGCGTTCTTAACCTTGTCGGCAGAGACAAAGTTGTCTCGATCTATTATCTCCTGATAATTCTTGCTGATACTCACACGCATTTTGTCCAGTTTGCGGTTCACCTCCAAGGCTTGCATACTTTTTCCAGTCATGCGTCCGCCCTTGGTGTCCCACAAATTGGGATTCACAGTCATCTTGCAACTGAACTGTGCCTGTGTTCCGTCCACTGTGATACGTCCCATAACTGGAACAGTACCGTCTTTCTTTACTACCTGTCTTTTGAGATAGAAGATAATTGAAAATGTACTCTTCATAACGTCATTCTTTTTTGCGTTCAAAATTAATACATGAAGAGTCTTTTCTTGCTACGCATTTCACGGCAGAACACGGCAAATTTGGTTCGCAACCAAAAATCTTACGTTGTTCATTAGTAACTCACTATAAATCAGAGCATTCAAATTCAATTCGTAACCTTCTTTATTCTTCCGAACCTCAACATTCCCCATTTGGGGTATAGGTTACAGATAGGTAACGTTCCTCTGTCTCATCTTGTCGTATTCCTGTCTTCGTCTGTCCTCGCCACTTTTAACCAAAATGAGGAAAGTAACTGATAACCAGTAAACTTTCCTCATTCTTCTCTCAAACACTTTTTATATGTACTTTCTTATATAGAAAAGCACCATATCGTGCCCTAAAACGGGCTTTATCGGAAGCTGAAATGGGCTTAATCGGAATGTAAAGTGAATGACTCAGGACTACAACACAGGGTATATGAAAGGACCGTATGTGCGGAAACAGTCTCCGCAACGCAGAATTTAACATTCGTTTACATCTCTTTTCCGAATTTATTTTGTCAAAATAAAATCAAGAAAAATCGTAAGTATGCCCCGCAAATTTTCACTAAAGACACAGAGACGAGGCGTAAGTAAAGACACGGAATACCCGCACCGGCCTTACGGAGACGACTCACCTATCACGGCAACGCGAGCATATCATTCACAGAGAAACGCGCCGTCCAGGTTTACGTCACTACCCGTCGGTCTGAAATTTTCAGCCATTACATACCCCGACGTGAACAGCACTGCCAATCATCTTTTTCTTATCGCCTTTACGACATGTCTCCGCCAATAAACGAATGTGAGCAAAGCCACCACTCCGCCGGCATAACCCACGCCAGATATCGACGCATGTGTGCATACCACACCGCCGATATAGGTTCCGCATCCGATGCCAAGATTAAACAATCCTGAGAATATTGACATCGAGACAGAGACAGCCTCAGCGGGAGAATTATTTATTATCTCGGCCTGTAGCAAGACATTAGACGCCGTGAATATGACGCCCCACACACAGCATAGCAGTATGACCGTAACGCTGCTGTACGCCGAAAGCCTCAACAGCATAAGACATCCGACAGCACAAATGATGACGACATTGGTGAAACGGTAAGTGTATGTGGAATACAATTTTGAGAAAGCCAGACTGCCGACTATTCCCATTCCGCCGAATATCATAAGCGTCATCGTAATCAGACTGTCGGACATTCCGGCCACCTGTTTCATGAACGGTTCTATGTAACTGTATCCCGTGTAATATGATGTGGCTATTGCGAACGACAGGACAAACAGACTTGTCAGCATGGGAGTCTTGAACAGCACAGGCAGCTTCCTGACCGAGAAACGTCCGCGGCTCGGTGTTTTGGGCAACACAGGCAAGAGATACAGCATGAGAACAAACGAGAATATGCCTATACACAGGAACGTCATGCGCCATCCTATGTACAGACCTATCATACGTCCGATGGGAAGTCCGAATATCATTGCCACCGAAGTACCCACGACAATCATGCTCAACGCCGTGTTCTTGAACTTCTCAGGCACCGTGCGCACAGCCAAAGGTGACACTATGGACCAAAAGATGGAATGTGCGCACGCCACTCCTATTCTTGACATCATGAGCATGCCGTAACCTGAAGACACGGCCGACAGCAGCTGGAACACCGTGAACAGGAATATGACGGATATGATTAATTTCTTCAGATCAAACTTAGACGCAAAGATCATGAGCGGCAATGACACCAGCATGACGACAAAAGCATAAACGGATATTATCATACCCGCCTTAGCCTCTGTGACAGAGAAATCCTCCGCAATGTCCGAAAGCAATCCTATGGGGATGAATTCTGAGGTATTGAATATGAAAGCCGCGCACGTAAGGCCTATTAATGACATCCACTGTTTTAACGTCATGCTATCCTTGAACATATCTTTTGTTTTTATTTCTTGATTAATGAGGTGCAAAATTACTGTTTTTATTCTTACCAGACATCATCTTTACGAATATTTTACTCCACAACGTCGTATGTACGCATACATCATAAACCGCCGACAGACCGATATTCTGACACGTTCTTTCAAGGCCGAGTTCAAAAATATTATACCGATTTCGAATCTTATTTTCGACGATAAACTATGTTTTTCTCTTTATTTATTGTATTTTTGTATTCAGCATAACAGCCGGAGAAAGTTTCTACTATGTGGCATGAATCACATCTACCAACCATGCATGATTATAATGACGGACCACATAAAAACGATACATATCCGAGCATCAATACTTAGACCCGACATAACACAAATACCAATGATGGAATATCCGGAAATACATAATTGCGCAGAACTGACTGCCTTTGTTGACGAGATAGGATTTCTGCCGTTGCTGTCGTCTGACGTTAGCGGATGGTCGGCCGAAGAAATTGTCGATGAGGATTGTCAGTACACCCCACTTCCGGAAGGAGGCTGGGAATGGCCGTTGTGGGAGTGGAAAGGCTCAGTGATACAAGAGAGCGGTTGTGCCTATGGTAAATTCTTCAAGGGCAAGGCCGCCTTTATAAGCAGGAAATGGTGGCCCGACTTCTGCAACTGGCGACGCTACGCCAGGCCCAAGCCTTCACCGGGAAGCATTGAGGAGGGCATTCTGCTCACTCTGCAAGAACACGGCAGCATGATTACGCGCGATCTGCGCACCGCATGCGGATTCACCGGGAGGAACATGCGCAGCCGGTTCGACAGCTTCATAACAAAACTGCAAATGGCCGGATACATCGTAACCGAGGATTTCGTATATCCCCACGACAAGCACGGCCGTCAGTATGGCTGGGGACTGGCGCTGCTGACCACGCCCGAGCAGTTGTTCGGCAGTGAATCGTGCCGCGTAAAAAGAAGTCCGCAAGCGTCACGCACTAAGATATTCTCGCATTTCAAGACCATACTTCCCGGTGAGACGACAGCATCTTTGGACAAAATAATAGAATAAAAACATCATGCGCATAATAGGAAATTTGTTATGGTGGCTCTTCGGAGGTCTGGAAGCCGCGTGCTGCTATTTCGTAGGCAGTCTGGCACTCTGCATCACCATTATCGGCATACCGTTTGCATACCAGACCTTCAAGATAGGAATGCTCTGCCTGTGGCCGTTCGGCGCGGAAGTGAGAAGCGACGACTCATCCTACGGATGTCTGAGCATGGTTCTCAATGTGGTGTGGATCCTGTGCGGCGGATTGGCGGCATGGCTCACTCACATAGTGTTCGGCATTCTGCTGTTCATCACGATAATTGGCATTCCTTTTGCTCGACAACACTTCAAGATGGCAAAGCTTTCATTGCTCCCATTCGGAAAAGAAGTAATATTCAACATTTAAGAACATATAATATGGAAACATTCAACGACGTTATTTCTACAAATCAGCCTGTATTGGTAGATTTCTTCGCGACTTGGTGCGGACCATGCAAGATGATGCATCCCATCCTTGAACAGCTGAAGGAAGCGCTTGGCGACAAGTTACGCATCATAAAAATAGACATTGACAAGAATCAGGCCGTAGCCAATCAATTCCAGATACAGTCTGTCCCGACAATGATTCTTTTCAAGGATAAGAAGATATTGTGGCGTCAGAGCGGAGCCATGCCGCTGAACGCACTGCAGGACGTCATCTCACCTTTCCTGGCATAAGACAATCAAAAAACCTGCATTGAACAATGAGAGTAAGACACGATATGGGGCAACAACTGTCCTTGTTTCCGGAAGAAACAGTGGCCGACGACGAGCCGGACGACCGTTACGACCATACAAAACTATTCGAAAGACTTTCTCAATCGAAGTTTCGCAGCAGGTTTCATCTTTCAGACAAGGATGCAGAATACATCAGGTCAAAAGGCATGGACGCCATACGCCGGCATGCGATGGACTTTGTGGCACGGCGTCTTGCCCCGGCCTACATAGCCAACGACGGCAAACAGACGCCCATGCATGGTCATCCCGTATTCATCGCACAGCACGCCACAGCCTGCTGTTGCAGAGGTTGCTTTGCAAAATGGCATCACATCCCGGCCGGACATGAGCTTACTGCAGAAGAACAGGAATATGCCGTGAGCGTGATAATGGCATGGATAAGAAAAGAAATGGACAAAAAGATAAGGCAATGAAGAAAATATTATTCATCATAGGTTCCTTACGGAAGGAATCGTTCAACAGACAACTGGCTGCAATAGCCGAGAAAATGATTGACGGACGCGCGACGGTGGAGTATCTCGACTACTCAAATCTCCCGATGATGAACCAGGACGTGGAGTTTCCCGCACCCGAAGCGGTCTCATCAATACGCAGGAAAATTGAAGAGGCCGACGGGCTTTGGATTTTCAGTCCTGAGTACAACTACAGCTATCCCGGCCATCTGAAGAACCTGATAGACTGGCTTTCACGCCCGCTCGTGGCAGGCGACAGACTGACACCACTTGCAATAAGCGGTAAGAAAATCGCGCTAAGCGGTGCCGGAGGTGGCAGCGGTACGGCAAAATGCCGCGAGAAACTTGTCGAGCTGCTCACGCTTCCATTCATAAACGCGGATGTGATGACCGAGCCACAGACCGGCGTGCAGCTTGACAACGAAGCATGGGCCACCGGTATCGTAAACCTGACAGAACGGCAATCGGCCGACCTTCAGCGGCAGGTTGAGGCTTTTCTGGAGTACATGGGATAAATTGATACGCAATGATCACAGTGTTGTGGCAATGCTGATATGGGCTCTGTCGGACCGTGATAAAGTCTGTTTCAGAACACTGTTACTGGCCTTATCATCGGGAAAAGACTGATTGGGCCATATCAATAAATAGTTATATTAATATTTAAAAGCATAATTATCATGATCAAGATTTTCGTCATGGACACATGTCCCGACTGTACATTCGTGAAAGAACAAGTGTATGGCAACAACAAATATGAAGTGATTGATATAGGCAAGCATGTCCGCAATCTGAAAGAATTCTTGCGGCTGCGCGACAAAAGTCCGGTTTTCGATGTCATGAAAAGAGTCGGTGCCGTAGGAATACCGTGTTTCGTGCTTGATGACGGAACCGTAACTTTCCGTCCTGAAGAGGCAGGTCTGCAAGCGCCCGGCAAGGTAAAAGGCAACGCATGCAATATAGACGGTACTGGATGCTGACCTGACAAACCGGCATTATGAAACAGAAAAGTGCAAGATAAAAGATATTTGTTACTTCAAATAATAAAATAACATAAAAATTTTGTCCTTACATTTTATTGCGTTACCTTTGCGGATGTACTCAAAAGGTGGTGCCCTACGACACGTTGTCGTATGTGGCTGAGAAGATACACATTGCACCAGTACAGGTAATGCTGACGCTGGGATTTTGACAACATCATATCTTTTATATTTCAATACGTTTTTACACGTTCCATCTTTGTGGTACATTGTTACAATAAATGTAGAAAAAGATGGAACGATATCTTTCAGCTTTGACAATTGCGGGGTCTGACCCGTCAGGCGGTGCCGGTCTTCAGGCAGACTTAAAGACATTCTCCGCATTAGGGGTGTACGGCACTTCTGCCATTACAGCCGTAACAGTGCAAAACACTGTCGGCGTGAAATATGTGCACAAACTGCCGCCACAAGTTGTTTACGATCAGATTGAGACTGTGATGGAGGACATACACATCGACGCAGTCAAGATAGGAATGGTGAACGATGCCGAGACTCTTGACGCCGTTGTCAAGGCATTGAACAGACACAAACCTGTATTTCTGGTGGTCGATCCGGTGATGGTTTCAACAAGCGGATACTCGCTCATGCAGCCCGACGCGCTGGACATAATGAGAGAACGCCTGTTGCCGATAGCAGATATTGTGACGCCCAACATTCCCGAAGCCTGCGTATTGGCGGGAATAGAGACATACAAAAGCGGTGAGGACATTCAGAACGATAGTGACTGTATGGCTCAGGCTATATTTGCTTACGGCGTAAAAGCGCTGCTGATAAAGGGCGGACACATGGACGGAAATACAAAAAACGACTATCTGTATATTAAAAACGGTGATGACATAAAGCGCATTTGTCTGTCGTCGGAGACCGTTGATACAAACAATACTCACGGCACCGGATGCACACTTTCTTCGGCAATAGCCGCATTTGCAGCCCGGGGTATGTCACTTGAACAGGCTGTACGCTGTGCGAAGAACTATCTTACGGAAGCTCTGAAGGCCGGTGCAGACATACATGTAGGCAACGGACACGGGCCGGTGAATCATTTTTATAAACCTGTGGCTTGCCTAACGGTAAACAATACACCAGGCTGTAAATGCACAACATCCGGAATAAAGCACTATGCTTTATCCGGTTCGCCATCATGTCCACCACCTGTCAATATACAGTTCATAACCCATTTCACAGACAAATATTCTTATTTAGACTCGGCAATGATGGCTCTTGAAGGCGGTTGCCGTTGGATTCAGCTGCGTATGAAGGATGCCGACGAGGACGAAATAGAGAAAACAGCACTCAGACTAATACCTGAATGCAGACGCAGAGGTGCCGTATTCATAATAGACGACCACGTAGAGCTGGCCTTGCGTATAAGAGCTGACGGTGTGCATCTCGGGAAAAACGACATGCCTGTTGCCGAAGCCCGCAGGCTGACCGGTCCCGACTTCATCATAGGAGGCACCGCAAACACGTTCGACGACATACGGCGCATAGTCTCAGAAGGTGCCGACTACATAGGATGCGGACCGTTCCGATTCACCACAACGAAAAAGAATCTTGCGCCGATGCTTGGTCTGGGAGGCTATAAAAACATACTTTCACAGATGAAAGAGGCCGGAATCAGCCTGCCTTTAGTGGCTATAGGAGGCATAACCTGCGACGACATACCGTGCCTGTTGTCGGCCGGAGTGTCAGGAATAGCACTCAGCGGCAGCATACTACGTGCCGAAAGCCCTGTTGACGAAATGAAAAAAGTCATAAGACAATTAACCAATAAAGAATAAACAACCGCAAATCTGAAAACAGTAAAGTACGGCGAGACATCTTAATGTACTTTGCTTAAAACCATAAACCAATGGAGAATAAAATAAAAATAACTTATCCCGGTTCAGAGAAAGTCTATCTTAAAGGACGTCTCTATCCTGAAATCAACGTTGGAATGCGCGTCGTACACCAGATGCCGACAGTATCTGTAAAGGACGGAAAGCGCGTTGAACGTAAGAATCCATCAATCTACATTTACGACACAAGCGGTCCTTACAGCGACCCGAACATAGAAACAGACGTCAAGAAAGGACTGCCGCGTATGCGTGAAGCGTGGATTATGAAGCGTGGAGGTGTGGAACGTCTTAAAGAGATATCGTCTGAATACGGACGTATGCGCCGCGACGACCACTCGCTTGACAGCCTGCGCTTTGAACACATCACGCTGCCGTTGAGAGCCAAGAAAGGATGTCAGGTGAGCCAGATGTATTATGCCAAACAGGGCATTGTGACTCCGGAAATGGAATATGTGGCCATACGCGAGAACATGAACTGTGCCGAGCTTGGCATAGACACGCACATAACTCCGGAGTTTGTGCGCGACGAGGTGGCCGCAGGACGTGCCGTCATACCGGCAAACATCAATCATCCTGAGTCTGAACCGATGATTATCGGACGTAACTTTCTTGTAAAAATCAACACCAACATAGGCAATTCCGCCACAACCTCAAGCATTGACGAAGAAGTGGAGAAAGCGGTATGGAGCTGCAAATGGGGCGGAGACACACTTATGGACCTGTCAACCGGAGCAAACATACACGAAACCCGCGAGTGGATAATACGCAACTGTCCGGTCCCGGTAGGCACAGTGCCCATGTATCAGGCCATGGAAAAGGTGAACGGTCACGCTGAAGACCTCACCTGGGAGCTGTTCCGCGACACGCTTATAGAACAGTGTGAGCAGGGAGTTGACTATTTCACGATCCATTGCGGAATACGTCTTCAGAACATACACCTTGCCGACAACCGCATGACCGGCATGGTGAGCCGCGGTGGAAGCATCATTTCAAAATGGTGTCAGATGCATCAGAAGGAAAGTTTCCTATACGAACATTTCGACGATATCTGCGACATCTGCGCACAATACGACGTTGCCATATCGCTCGGCGACGGTCTGCGACCGGGCAGTATATACGATGCCAACGACCGGGCACAGTTTGCCGAACTTGACACGATGGGCGAACTGGTAGAGCGTGCGTGGGCCAAGAACGTACAGGCATTCATCGAAGGTCCGGGACACGTGCCCATGCACAAGATTCCGGAGAACATGCAGCGCCAGATAGAAAAATGTCATAATGCTCCGTTCTACACTCTCGGACCACTCGTTACGGACATTGCGCCCGGCTACGACCACATAACAAGCGCGATAGGTGCAGCACAGATAGGATGGCTCGGAACGGCCATGCTGTGCTATGTGACACCGAAAGAGCACCTTGCCCTGCCCGACCGTGACGATGTGCGCACAGGTGTGGTAACCTATAAACTGGCCGCACATGCCGCAGACCTCGCAAAATTGCACCCCGGTGCCATTGTACGCGACAACGCATTGAGCAGGGCAAGATACGAATTCAGATGGAAAGATCAGTTTAATCTGAGCCTTGACCCGGAACGCGCACTCGAATATTACAAGACGGCAAACCACGTAGGAGGAAAATACTGCACCATGTGCGGACCTAACTTCTGCGCAATGCGTATCAGTCAAACAATAAAAGATTGTGACGAAAACAACTGACAAAAGAAATAAATCCAGAATTACCAATTTAATAACATAAACAAAAATGATAGAAAAGGAAGTTTCACAAGGTATTATAAGTACCTACTTTGAGAAATTGGAAAGAAATCTCGACATTGATGTGGCAATAGTAGGCGGAGGTCCTTCCGGAATAGTTGCAGCCTATTATCTTGCGAAAGCCGGTCTGAAGGTTGCGCAGTTCGACCGCAAGCTGTCGCCGGGCGGCGGTATGTGGGGCGGCGCAATGATGTTCAATCAGATTGTCGTTCAGGAAGAGGCTATCGATATAGTAAAAGATTTTGATATAAATTATAAGCCATACGGCGACGGACTCTACGTCATGGATTCTGTAGAAAGCACCTCAGCACTGCTCTACAAGGCTGTACATGCCGGCGCAACAATCTTCAACTGCTATTCTGTTGAGGATGTTGTCTTCAAGAACAATGTAGTAAGCGGTGTCGTTGTAAACTGGACACCGGTGCTGCGCGAAGGTCTGCATGTAGATCCGCTGAACATCATGGCAAAATGTGTGATTGACGGAACAGGCCACGACAGCGAGATGTGCAAGACTGTCGCACGCAAGAACGGCATACGTCTTGCCACTGATACGGGCGATGTCATAGGCGAACGCTCTCTGGATGTTGTCGCAGGAGAAGAGGAAGTGGTGAACGGAACAAAGGAAATATATCCGGGACTCTACGTCTGCGGTATGGCAGCCTCTGCCGTGAGCGGCACCCCACGCATGGGACCTATCTTCGGCGGAATGCTTATGTCCGGAAAGAAAGTGGCCGAACTAATCATCAACAAACTGAAATAATAACCAACAACTCCGGGCATCGACAATGTCGTTCGGTGTCCGGAGCTTTTTAAAACCAATACTTACAATACTCGGAAAATGCTTTGGATTGTAGTCACATCTCCTTCTTTCTTCACCGATGAGGCATCATTCCTTCACCGTCTGATAGTCTGCGGCGTTGATTATATACACCTTCGCAAGCCCGGTGCAACCGCGGATGACTGCTCAAGACTGCTCGACCAGATGCCGGAAGAGGATTACAGGCACATAATAATACACGATTTCTTTGAGCTTGCCACACAATACGGTCTGCACGGCATACACCTAAACGCACGCCGAAGCGACATCCCCACCGATTACCATGGCCACATCAGCCGTTCGTGCCACTCGTTGGAAGAAGTAGAAAAATACAAGCCTGTCTGTGATTATGTATTTTTAAGTCCGATATTCGACAGCATATCCAAACAGGGATATTCGTCCGCATTTAACGATATTACATTAAAGGATGCGGCAGTCCGTGGTATAATAGACAAAAAAATAATTGCTCTCGGCGGCGTGACACCGGATAAAATCGAATATCTCAAGTCGTTACAATTCGGAGGAGCAGCCATGTTGGGATGCGTGAATAATCTCGCTCACTTGCCGGAAAACGAGCAGACAGATATGCTGATCAGGATTAAGAAAGAGATGACGGACAAAGTTGAATAGGCAGAATCGCATATATATATTATGCAGATAACTCCATAGTATATAAACATATACCAAATAACAATAACGATGAACAAGAAAGGGAGAGGCAGAAAAGCCCCTCCCTTATATTTTGGGAATGTATTTTGCAATGTCCGACTGCGGTAAGCGACCGCACATCGGGCATCATTTCGCCGGTATTACCGGCACATACAGATAGCTGTCATACTTTCCGCCGGTGTATATGCAGTGTCTGCCCACATTGTGAGTTGCCGGAGACTTGACAACCTCATTGGCATCGGCACACTCGGTAGCGTTGCCGCCGATGGTCATTTTCTCAACGTTTTGTCCCGGCATGTATGTATATCCTTCTTTCGGTATTGAGATTGGTGCCGAGCCGAACGGTATGTCAGCCTTTGCAGGATAGTATGCTCCTACGGTAAGTTGCAGTATCTCGCCCTTGTCGAACAGCAGACCCATAGGCCATATCTCTATTTCCACAGGCACAATCTCGCCCGGTTTCAGCTTCTGTTCGGTCGTGAACGGATAGTATGGTTCAGCCTCAGTGCTCTTAGCCTCGTCCAACTGTCGCATCGACACACGCATCATACCCGTAGCCGCGATCAGGCTTCCAGTCTTATCGGGAAGAGGTTTTCCGTCTTTCGACAGCTTCTCAACGCTCACCGAAAGATCCATATCGTCGTTGTCAGGAGCAGCCACCCACAGATGAAGCTTCATGTATCTGGTAATCTCTGTCGGCTTATCCATACGATAACGGTATGTCACCTGATGATTCTCATCCTCCGAACGATAGACATTTACAGCCTCCTTAGCAGGCAGTGATGTCTGAAGCGTGCTGTCAGAAGCCGACAAATAGAGTCTCTCATACTGCGTGCGTGCCAACGGGAACTCGTTTTCAGGACGGCCCACGATGTCCTTTCCACCAGGATTGAGCACCGACAGGCGCACTCTCGGCGTCTTTTCCCATCCGTTGTCAATGCCTTTCAGATAGTGATCGAAGAAGCGGCGCAGGTCTTCCACATTCTCTGGTGTGTAGTAATCATACCACTCCTGAGTGTTGTGTACACGCAGCCACTTCTCTTTAGAAGCCATACGGCGGTAGCCGGCAAACGTACCGTGCGTGTGAACAGAGTTGGTGTAGCTTGCCACAACGTATGCAGGTATGTCGATGTTCTCAACCTTGGCAGCCTTGTCCTCCCAATAGTCGCACATGAAAGGTTTCTCGACAATCATGCGGGGCTGGTCCTCCAACATTCCGTGAGCCGAAGAAAAAGTCTCGGCTATCATCTCCGGGAACTCCGGCATAGGTATTCCTCCGCGTGTGCCCGACTCGCGGTAGTGGTCGCAGAAACCTTCCCACGGAGCTATGGCAGCAAGATGCTTAGGCTTTTCGGCAGCTATGAACCACTGCGAAACGGTGAGCCATGAGTTGCCGGACATTCCTACCTTACCCGTACACCAGTCGCGCGAGGCTATCCACTCTATCACGTCGCAACCGTCGAGCGCGTCCTCGTGTCCCCAATACAGCAGGTTGCCTTCAGACATATATGCTCCGCGCTTGTCCACATTGACCACAGCATAGCCGTGTGCCACCCAATAAGCAGGATCGGGACCCTCGAATTTCTCAAGTCCAGACGTGGCATTCATCGGCACTCCGGCACGCATGGGAACATCGTCGAGCATCTGTCCGCCCACTTCCTTACCGTAAGGGCTCCATGCCATTATTGCCGGACATTTCTTGCCGTCAACAGGACGGAACACATCAACATAGATCGTCACGCCGTCGCGCAGTTTCACAGGTACATCGCGCTCGAGCAGAATGTCGCAGGCGAGCGGTTTCGCTCCCTCACGGCGTATGCTTCCTGCCTTCAGCACAAGAGTCTCCTGTTTGAAACCCGGATAGCGCACACGGTCGGCAGTCACAGGCAGAGCCTTGCGCATTGCAACCTTCATCTCCTTACCGGCCGCGTTGTGAATGGTTATTTCTTTCTGTGCCGCAACACGCTGTGTGCATACGGCAAGGAGCATAGCCGCTCCCAGATAAATCCATCTTCTTGTCATATACAGTTTGTTTATATCCTTTGTTTACAACGTGCAAAGTTCGCAAATCAAATCCAACACCCGCTGTTAAAAAGATGATTAGAATTGGTTAAATGCGAAACAACAGCTATCTTTGCACCATGACCGCAGCCTCAACGCCTGACAACCGCGGCAATGTGCTACGGCAGGAACGGCCGATATGGCTTACATATATACAAATAAGAATGAAAGAAAGGATAATAAGACTGAGCGACCTTATGGCCTACCATAAGGTGAAAGAGGTTTATAAAAACCACATAGCATGCTTCCGCATGGACAACCGACTGGTGAATATCGACACCATATCGCCTGCCTATGCCGACATTTTCTCGTCCATAGCGGTGAAGTCGGGCACTGCCGTGTTCTCGATAAACTACCGGGAGTGCACCATCGGGCGCGGCGACATGCTGCTTCTTTCGCCAAGCACGCTGGTAGCCATCACCGGCCAGAGCAGCGACTTTGAGGCTATGGACCTGATGTGCGAGCGCAGTCTGTTCGAGCACATGATATCCACTTTCGAGCCATACCAGTCT
>ENA-ORSJ01001582-ORSJ01001582.1-human-gut-metagenome-genome-assembly--contig:-NODE-1582-length-18280-cov-2.806914_pt1 | contig 18280 bp, 17 predicted proteins | sample MGYA00242191_ERZ509158 | MGnify/ENA primary metagenome ERZ509158 (study PRJEB26280, sample SAMEA2338623) | human gut metagenome | biome: human gut; feature: human-associated habitat; material: faeces...
TCCTCGTTACAGCGGCGGGACCGCGCCGGAGTTTCACCGGACTTCTCTATTAAGTCTGCGACACCTGACCTGCATATAAATAGATTTTAATTAACTATAGCATGCCCCCTAGGGCCTGTCAATATGCGGATGGTTGTACGAACGGCTTCATTTTGTCATAGAAAATGAAAAGAGTCATTCCCCTATACATTCCCGACAGTATCAAGTGGTGGATGATATTTATTTGATGAGGACGTCGCAGTATCCTTTTGCTTCCCGTCCTTCGGCAGTTTTGATCGGCATCATGCACATAATCCGATACTACCGCCATTTTCTTCCAATGTACGCAGCCGAATGATTCGTTTCGCCCACTTTTTACACAACTTCAATTGTCTAAACTGCCTATGCGGCAGATAACGGTAGACCTCTACCGATGAGTTACCGTCCCATTTTCTAAACTGCCTATGCGGCAGATAACTTCGTCTACATCCAACGCGACGAGCGGGGGCATTTCTAAACTGCCTATGCGGCAGATAACAGCGGCCGTCATTATTGGCGGCGGAACAAATATTTCTAAACTGCCTATGCGGCAGATAACCTCCTGAAGATTTATATGGTTGGGTTTCTCGCGTTTCTAAACTGCCTATGCGGCAGATAACCTTGACGGTCGGAACGGTATAATCCGGCAAGCTTTCTAAACTGCCTATGCGGCAGATAACTGGAAATCCAGACGGGGAGCAATTCCATTTTCTTTCTAAACTGCCTATGCGGCAGATAACGGACGCCGGTGGTTACACCAAATGCGCCAACATTTCTAAACTGCCTATGCGGCAGATAACGCCGAAGTACAAGACTTGCGGACAGGGAACCATTTCTAAACTGCCTATGCGGCAGATAACAGTGGCACCTCGATGCCGACGAAAGACGACTTTTTCTAAACTGCCTATGCGGCAGATAACGGATTCCCGACAGAAATCTCAAATCAGTTGGATTTCTAAACTGCCTATGCGGCAGATAACGACGCGACGACGTGGCGTCATTTTGAAATCAATTTCTAAACTGCCTATGCGGCAGATAACGTATTATCTAACGAAAGGATGGTTTTCCGTAATTTCTAAACTGCCTATGCGGCAGATAACATGTCGTGGGTTTCGACAAATTCTTTTCGTTCTTTCTAAACTGCCTATGCGGCAGATAACCAATCAACATATGCCGTACCGCTCGACGTACTTTTCTAAACTGCCTATGCGGCAGATAACTCTTTTTAAGAAACGCTGCATCTCATCGACGTTTTCTAAACTGCCTATGCGGCAGATAACTACTGATTTCGCAGCGACGTCGTCTGCTCCATTTTCTAAACTGCCTATGCGGCAGATAACGTCCTGACGGCGACGTCTATCTTTTCCATTGATTTCTAAACTGCCTATGCGGCAGATAACGCAAATGGCCCCTTGTCACCTCGATTAGTCAATTTCTAAACTGCCTATGCGGCAGATAACAGATACTTGTATCATGGGCATCACGATGACAGTTTCTAAACTGCCTATGCGGCAGATAACCAACGCCTGAAATAGAAGCAGTAGCACCTAAATTTCTAAACTGCCTATGCGGCAGATAACAAAAAGACAAGTATCACAAGCCGGACAATGTATTTCTAAACTGCCTATGCGGCAGATAACGTTGGCCAACTGCATCATCTCGTTATCTTTTTTTTCTAAACTGCCTATGCGGCAGATAACGAGGTATTGCTTACCTAACCAAATAGCCATGGTTTTCTAAACTGCCTATGCGGCAGATAACAGATACCGTCCAATATAATTTGCATTTCGCTTTTTCTAAACTGCCTATGCGGCAGATAACCAGGGAGCCTAAATTCACGGAATTTCAGAAGCATTTCTAAACTGCCTATGCGGCAGATAACGGACTGAGCGATATTGGCGACTTGTATTTTAATTTCTAAACTGCCTATGCGGCAGATAACGGCGGCTTGACGCCGAGTTCCGTCGCCATCATTTTCTAAACTGCCTATGCGGCAGATAACTGTAAGAAAACATACTGCCATACGGCATACATACTGGCATGGCAGTATGTTTTCCTTATTTTACCCTAAATTTTTCCAGATAGCAAAAATCCGCATATTTCCAAGGATTTTCCTTTACTCATTTTATTTTGGTTAAAATTCGGGTACTGCGGAATGAGGACTCAATCCATAACTGCCAAAATGATTTTTCTCTCCTGGTTCAGCTTTCGTCCGTTTAATGAACAATCGGAATGGATTGTGGTTCGTCATGCTACACATCTGAATATACGGCAGCTGCGTCGCCCGATTCTTTGATTTCATAATCTGGAGAGCCTGTTCATAGGAAGTATCAGGATGGCGCTGGCTGTACCGTCTTGCTTTTTGATGGACGGAGCTGTCTGGCTGATATCGGCTGTACACAGCATAGCCTTTTATCTTTTTATATGGTATTTTCTTTATCTTTCCAATATCAGCATAATCAGCAAAACGCCGCAACACGCCCTTTATATTCAACATTTCCAATAGGTGTTCATCTTCTGCCAAAATCCGCAGCTTAGTCCCTAATGAAGTTTCTCCATACTCTGGAAAAGATACGGCAATATTCGTAATTCCCTGCGTATTTTTTAGATCTGCCAAAGCAATATGAACTGCTGTAAATACTTTCCCCCAGAGAAAATTTACAGAAGAGCCTTCATCAGGAAGCAGCGTGATCTCCTGATAGTACTGCATGATATCATTCCTTTCCGCTTTGTCCGAAGACGCCGCCGCGCACTAATACGGCCATGACATAGTGTTCGTCTTCCTCACATTCCAGCGCTTCTCCTACAGAGTATTTATCAAATAAGGTATAAAAATCCTTCTTGCTCGTGCCTGTCCGATAGGCTTTCCCCAAATTCGTAACGGCGCCGTACGGTTCTATCGCAATGGGACGCAGGACGTCGTCGTATTCCGGATACCACGTATCAATAGTCCTCAAGGCATTGCCTAACTTTTGAGAATGCATAGCCGCTGTATTGTTTACGGCGTATAAAATCTTGCTTTTTTCACTCTTCTTGTCGAGGACTAATTCTTCGCTCGGATATACTTCTTGTCCACGGCCCAGCAGCACATTGGCTTCGACATCAAGAAAAAGATACGGTTTAGTGCCGCACAAGGCGTCGGCAATGCAGTTTGCCAGAGCTAAGATATTGGCATCTTCATCGTCAAAATCGCGTAAGCTGTAGTCGTACGCATTAAATACCCATTGTGATTCCAGCTCTTTTGCCGTCACGATAATTTCTATTTGCTCTGCGCCGACGCGATTTCTCCACAAAAACCGTCCGTTAGCAATATTGAAAGCATATCGTTTCGCTAATTCAGTAAAGCCGTAACGGTCTTTATAAGCTTGGATCATGCCGTTGATTTTCTGATAGTGTTCTTCATTATTACAGGCTGACGGCTGCTGCACCGGCAAAAATTTCAGTGTAAAACAAAGCTTTAACGTATCGCATTCCATAGATAAAGAAGCGCTGTCTACAGTTTGCAAATTTGCTTTTTCTACTTCTGCATTCAGTTTTGCCGGGTCATTTTTAACGGCGTTCTTCAGCCGATTGGAAATAGTGCCCCGCACCGATTTTTCTGCTAAGCGAATCGGAGTTTTTTCCGCCTTCCTCACATCCCACTGCGTTTCATACATATATCCGTCCGAAGGAACCATCCGCTTTTCAAAGGCCAATACAGACGCGATAACAGAATCTCTTTTTGCCATAACAAACTCCTCCTTTTACTGCAACTTCTGATTTCTGCAAATATATAGTCCCTGTTCTTCATCGTATTCATAGTGCCACATCATGTCGTCAATATCATCAAATTGATACGGCATCTTAAACTCGCCCAGCGTAACGATATTTTCGGCAAAGCGATGCGGTTTTGTCATATCTCTCTGATGAGATACCTGCATCAGCGGCGATATCGCCTTAAATCCTACAGAAATGGGAATAATCCAGCCAGGTATTGCTCTTTCGTACGTCCAATCCGTACGACCCGATTCGTCATCCGAATCGGCATGGCAATGGATCTGCAAAAACTTCAGCAATGTATTCAGCCCATCTTCGAAACCAGCGGTTTCCTGTTCCAGTATATCCCGCCGTTCAATCAACACATATCCAGGCATCATCTTGGCAATAAGCGGCTTATATCCATATTCTTTTTCCTCATCAATATATACGATCTCTGCCTTGCCGGCGTTGAGAACATCTCCGGAAGCAATTTTCAGAGTGGGCAGCACCATAGTGAGCGCATGTTCACACCGCTCCTTATATTCCGGAAGAACCCGGCTCGTTTCGATTACCAAGGTTACAGTCACATGAACTCGTGCTTCGGCAATAAACGGCGGCCGTTCGTAGGCTCCGCCTTTCTTTTTCAGCGGATTGGCCGTCCCGATAATCGAGTTTCTGTACCCCTTTTGAACCTGTAAATTACAGGAATGGCAGACAACAGCCGTTTTGGAAAATGTAATATCTGAAAAAATGGGGTCCCATACCGATAGGTTCCGCTGCAGAGCATGCACAGCTCCCAGCCATGCCGTCATTGCCGGAAAGCCAATGGTATAGGTGCTGCTCATCGCATTGGCATTGTGAATCTGCACATCAGGCAATACGATATACGTCTTCATCATTCGCATCTCACCGCCTTATCCAGCTCATCTCTGAACTTGTGCTTAAAAAAACGCATTTCTCCATCCCCTAAAGTGCAGCTTTCTTTCTTCAATATGTATTCATAAGTACGTATTACCCAGCGTCCAAAATCAGCACTCAGCTCCTCACGCCATTCTTCTTCTTTCCGCTGCAGCGCATAATGAGGATCTAGCCAAATTTTCTGATGCTGCGGCAAGGACGCATAGGCTCCGTCGTCGCTCCATCCCTCACCCTCGCGGCGAAGGGCATAGGCCGTCATCATAGCCTGGGAAATAAGCTGATCTATATACGCTCTTACGGCGTCGCGGATTTGCTTATTATTCCTGTCCTCTTTAAACAGTACATGAAGTTCCTTAAATATGTACTTATAATTTCTAAATGAAAGGGATTCCCTAAAAAAATTCCTTTTAGGTTTCCGCACTTGCCGGCCAGACAGTACAGGCGGCAGCGAGGGCAGCAAGTACGCCGTTCCTCCGTTGGCGCTGTTTAAATAGCTGATATTCTGGGGTTTTGTCCCACCGAAGGAAATAGCCGTCAAATCCCAAAGTTCATCATAATCAGCACCAGCCTCACGGCACTGCTTCCGGTGTTCGTCTAATTGTTTAACCTTTCCTTTCAGTTTCAGCAATACGCTGGAAGACGGCATGACCGTCAGCAAGTGATAGGCATTGCCCCCAATAGGAAAATATACTTGCTTAAGCAGTCCGTCGGTCGTATCGGGGAAGCTCGGCTGACTGCATTGCAGGATCCGTTCTTTAAAGATATGATACAATGCCTCGTCTAGGTGCAAAGCTTTAAATTCTTCTTCTACCAAAGAGCTTCCTGTTACTACATGAAAAAATACATTATGACCATCGTCCAAAAGTTTATCAAACAATAATTTAGCTGTCCCCATATACGCGGCGTTGACAGAAACATCTACATCATGAGCCGAATTCGACGTAGCAACATATCCTTTGCAAGGAGAATCAGACGTATCGTATAGGGTTACTTTAGCATCTGGATGGGAAAACTTTCCGACATGCGTAGCTATCTTGCAGAAGGGAATCTCATCTATCCGTTTTTGCATCCATTCCGTCACTGACAGCTTCTTGTTTTCTGCCTGTTCTTCTATATACGTCTTGAGCATTCCCATAATCATCACTCCGTTTCCATTGTATAATATCCATTTTATTTTATTTTATTTTTACTATACTACAATTAGGAAAAAATGACAACTATCTGAACATATACCCATTCCTAAAGAGTTGCTGTGACACGCCTTATATTGGTCAATCCAGCATGCTATTATCTCTCCCGTACAACTCTCTAACGAAAAAACGCCAACATCCAATTGAACCAGATAAAATGCAATTCCATATCCAAAAAAGAAAAAAGCCAGCCTGAATTGGCTGGCAGAGAAAAAAGTTCATGCAAACAACAGCGGCACGTTCCGCACAAGTGCTCCGGACAGTGACAGAAAGTACATAGTTCCGGAAACACCGTTTACAGCTGCTCACATCCATAGAGCAAATAGCTCGTCAAACTGCCTTTGCGGCAGATACTCATAAATTAAAAAAAAATTTTCTAAACTGCTTATCCAGCAGATATTCTCATTATACCATGGACATAAAAGATAAAAAATACCTAACAATGCCGAGATTGCTAGTGCTGCCACCGATAAAGGTAATCTTTTATACGTCTTTGCCGGTCTGAAATAGTTTCATGCGTATGACTCGGTTTTCATCTCATCTTTTTGAATATGCCGAATTGATTGTCATAAAACCATGTTTCATCGCCGCTATCAACGGGTAAAGTAATTTCTCCGTATTTGTTAGATAGCGTCTCCAACAGTTCTTCTTCTGAAAGGTCGTCGTCTTCTGGAATGCGGCAACGAAGCGCGCTCTCATATGTACGCGGCAGCCATATTCTTTCGTCCCCATATTCTATAGTATCTTGTTTAATATGCAGCGTATCTCCGCAGTCAATACATTCGCCGTCTTCATACATAGAAAAATGAATCTTCCCGTCTCTATATACGCCTATAAGCTTCCTATCAGGCTGGCCCTCACGAAACCGGTTGAATGTCTGCGGCAGCGCCGTAAGCCACCAATACTCGTCAATCCAGCTGGACAGTCCCTGCGGCCCTGGCTCAGCACTGTTAAAATCTTCCATCGTCATATGTTCCAAGTCGATTAATAGGGAAACGTCTTCTTTATCGGCACCATTCATGACAGTCTTTCGTATACGCATTACGGCGTCAATTCTTTTATGAAAGGCTCCTTCATCTATAATATCATGCGGGTCGTGACTGCGGAGATGATACGGCTTGACTTCGTATCCCGGCTTTGTAAAGGCCTGCGGCTTCCCCTGAAGAGCTTTTATATTGTACTGCATTACAGCAATATTCGGCTTTATAATATCCGCATACACCATGCGATGGCGCAGCACACGCCCAGCCAGCTGAATAAAAGAACGATATGACGACGGCTCGACGACAGCCCAGTCAAAATCATGATCCCGGCCAATTTCTTCTATAGGCGTTGCGACGACGATAAACAAGACGTTATCTTCCTCAATGCGATCTAAATGGCGGCGAATCACCGGGTCTTGTATATCTACAGGAACGGAGCTGTCGTACTTTCGTTTCAAGACGGCATCTAAATATTTTTCCTGCTCATGGCGCATAATCAGAATCTGCCGGCTATGATAGGTCATAACCCGAATAGCATATCCGTTCGGCAGCATGCATTCGCTGCTCAGCAAATATAGGCTGCACGCCACGCAAGGGCTGGTATTAGCCAGGCGGATAAGGCCAAAAGATACGCGTTTTTTCGTTCTTTTATCCATGACGTAATTATCATCATGCAGGGAAATCGCCGCTTTCTTGACAGCCTCAAAAAATTGGGTAATCCGGCTTCCCCCGTCCGGAGCCTCTGGAATGTCAACGATTATGCCTTTTCTTTTAATGACTTGCTTTTCCAAATGCTGTACCCGTTTATCGACAAAGGCCTCATGCATTACTTTATAGGCCTGAAAATCGCCCATAGCAATCCGGCCTGCTACGGTCTTAAACTCATCACACAAGACAACGCCGCACTGCTTTGCTTCGGTAAAAAACTGATTATAGCAGGCTAAGCCGCGCATATACGCCCGGAACATACCCTGAGCCAAATCAGGCGGTATCGTCGCCGAAGATATGGCTACACTCCGTCCCATCATTCCGGCCAAATGAACCAATCGTGAAATGGCAATTAAATCTTTTTTATCAAAATCATCAATTTCATCGATGACCAAGTCGGACGACATGAGGCGCAGCAACGGAAGCATATATTTTCCGCCGCGTATGGTCTCTGTCGCAGCCATCATATAATCTATCGTCGCAGTCAAGACGGGCTTATACAAAAAGGCCTTATACTTTTGCGGGTTATGCTGGAAAAATATGTCTAAAAACGCCGTCTGTTCTGCATTGCATGTATCTTCATAGTCCAATTCCTCCTGCAGCAGGGCTTCTGTTTCTCCTACAGATGACATATCCTCTTCAGCCATTTCATTTTGTTCATGGAGCGACTGGATGACGCTGGAGCCAATCATAACGGCTAATTCGCTTTTATCCAGCCCGATTCGGGTCCTATACTCGTCTCCCGTCTGCAGCGTAAGAGTCCGCAATCCAAGAGCCAAGACGTAGCAAAGAGATTTTCCATCTTCTGATACAGCATTCATGAGCTTAGCATTGGCAATCGTTTTCCCGCATCCCGTACTCGCCATATTTACGATGAAATAGGCCATCTTCCCTCGTTCTCTCTGCCGGAATTGCTTGATTTTTTCAACAGCTCCATCTTGCCAGCGGAAAGACCTGGGACTTTGCTTCTTCAGAAAGGCAATATCTTCTGCCTTTTCCATCTGGGCAGCAAAGTTCGGCAATTGATGAGCTATCTGCAAGGCCTGTTCCATAACGGAAACGACGTGCTCTTCCAAGGATTGTTTTAATCCTTTATTGCGGTCCGTATTGGCCCATAACTCAACTGAGCTCCACGAATGCTTCTTTTTATACGTTGCTTTTCCTGTATCTTCACAAGGCAGTGAAGAAATGTAATGGTCAGAGAGCATCAGGCACAATCGGGCATAGGTGACTATGCTGCGAAAGGCCAGATCTCCTTCCCGAATCAGCGTACACAAACCCCTTTCTTCGCGAAGCATCCTGGCAGCCCATTTTTTCAAAGCTTTTTGCCAAAGGAGCCCGTCATCCCACAACAGTCCTTGCTGAAAGGAAAAGCACTGTTTTTCTCTTTTCCATTCTTCTTCATCACTTTGCTGTCTGCTGTATCCCCAGGAAGCACGTATGCGCTCTATCATTTGCTGGAAGGAATACACGCCGTCGCTTTGGTACCCAGTTCTGTCATTCTCATCATCTATATACGGCAGCCGGTGATGAGATAGGATAATCCACGCCAGCATACTAGCAATAGGCGGCATAGAGCCTAACGTCTCCATATTCTTGCCTGCCAGCTCAGCCAATGCTTTCGTATTAATTGTTCCTTCTGCCAAGGCAGTCAGCCATTTCTTATCGTCATCATATGCGTCCGTATACCGCACTAAGGCTTCCAGCAATTTGCAGGATACCCATTCATGGCGAAACGGATCGGCTTCCAGTTTTCCCTTTCCAGCTGTTTTTAACTTATGCTGGAACAAATCCGACGCCTTGCCCCAGTCATGAAGCAGCGCTGCCAAGGCGGCAATCGCTTTAATTAAGGACAAATACTGCCAATCGTTTTCCCATTCACGGTGCACGATATTCTTTGACGTATAATGCACCGGTACGATTCCGGCTTCATTAAACTTGCTGCGCTTTCCTACGATCCATACCAGCTCGCTTCGGCTGCGCGAACGAATCCAATGACACGAAACGGCAGTGCTCTTCGTCGCGCTGCGCCGCAGCAGCGTCCTAACCGTCGCAAGCCCCTCTTCCGTAATGACCGTTTTCCAGGTATCCGTGCCGATTCGCAGGGCAAAGCTGTCCAAAATCCTTCTGACAACAGGAATAGATTTTCCTTCGCTTTTGCTGACAAAAATTACCATCATACGGCATCACCCCCGCTGCAGGCAAACATAGCGCTGCATTCTTTGACCTGGGAAAACATAAAATCCAGCGCTTTGTGCTCTGTAAACTTCTGCAGGCAGACCTGCCTGAATTCCTGATCAGTCATATTCTTTTCAGCACAAATAAAGGCCCAAGGCAGAACAATGGCATCCTTTATCAAATCGGCCACATCAAAAACCAGAGCGCCTCGCCGCGTTTTTCCATGCATGACAGCAAACCCATGAGGAATCCCCAATACCCATAAGGTACAGGCCGCCAGCCCATAGGCCAGATAATTGCCATGGTTCAAAAAGACATTTGCTTTGTCATCGCCTTGCTGCCGTCTTGTAAATTCTCCCCAGTCCGATTGATTGGCCGCATACTTGTAAAGCTTTTTCATAAAAGCAGCTTCTTTCGTAAGCAGCTCCGTCACGTTTCCCGCCTTGGGAATCTCTTTTTCATAGGCCTTTAACGCTTGTTTTATTTCCAAATCGTCACAGTCAAACAGTTCATCCTGCAGTTCCCTGTCCTTGCCCCAAACAGTACGCAAAAATTGGCACCGTTCCTTTTGAAACGCCTTAGCCGCCTCCAAGCGCTTCGTCTCGTCAAACCAAAAGGACAGCCATCCCTGCACATATACAGTCGGCCTGTATTCGCTCTGCGGATTCAGCCATTCTATTTCCGAACCGGCAAACAAAGGCGTACTGCCTCCTCCACAGAACCCAACCAGAACGCCGGCACTGGCCAATAACCGCATAGCCGCCTGCGTAATAGACGTACCTGTTCCCAATAAAATTACCGTCGTATTAGCAATCGGGATGTTCCAGTACAAATTTTCCTTTTCCGTCTCTGTCAAATACACAATGCGGCCGTTCTTCTGCATGACACGGCATTTCTCCAGATAGAAGACATTGGCTCGCTTGGAATGAAGAATCGTTTTTAAATCGGAAGACGTTAGGTTCTGTTTCATAGGGCATCTCATCCTTTGCAAAGATATTCTTTAAGGCAAGGTGTTGCTATTTTATTTATTAGTACTGTTATTCGTCAAGAAGCCTCTCAATTACGAAACATGTTGCGGGGCTTCTTGACTGGTCAAAATGCTTGCAGAATTCATATTGAATAAACCTAGTATTGTCAGTGTTTAAACATTTCAATCCGCACTCCCGTACGAGAAGTGACGAAACCTGACAGCAGTCGTCATGCACAGCGCGACATTTCAATCCGCACTCTCGCACGAGAAGTGACTGTAACGGCCAATCCGTTTGACAGCCCGCAGGAAATTTCAATCCGCACCCTCGCACGAGAAGTGACGTCTTAGTGGGGCGCAACATCGAATTTACGTTCAAATTTCAATCCACACCCTCGCACGAGAAGTGACATTAACCTTAGTATAGGAGGACCACGCCATGGATATTTCAATCCACACCCTCGCACGAGAAGTGACGTGGGAAAGCCAGTACAGCGGCTATCGCTATTACATTTCAATCCACACCCTCGCACGAGAAGTGACTGCTACATATAGTATACTACAAAAACAACCTCAGCAAATATAGGCATTAATAATTATATTTAGTAATTTATACCACTTTTTCGCATCACCAAACAGCATCTTTCCATATATGTCAGTGCGGAATCAAAGGGAAAATGCCGCATACTTCTGGTTCGCACAAGCTGCCTTATGATATTTTCCCCTATCCGTATGGTTTTCTTTAGTATACCAGATGAAATCTCTACCGTTCATCTCATTATGATCAACATTGTCCCACATCTCGCTAAACTCGACATTTTTTATACTCCCACACCTTCCTGCGTCTCGGCAAAACAAATTTGACATTTTGTCCTTTCCGTGCTATAATTCAAATTAAACACCTGTATTGTACAGTATAGAGGAGGTATATTTCATGAAAGTTGTGTTATTAAACGGCAGCCGCCGTGAAGCTGGCTGCACGTATACAGCCTTATCCGTCGTCGCCGATGTCCTGAAGGAAAACGGCGTCGACGCAGAAATTATTCATGCCGTACCGACAGACGACGTCGTCAAAGCCGTTGCCGAAAAAGTCAAGGAAGCCGACGGATTGGTCGTCGGTTCGCCGGTGTACTGGGCTTCTCCGTCGGGCGAAATTATTTCCTTTATGGACAGGCTGGCCGGCATGGCTGATCCACAAACCGGCCGCTGCCGTCGCATCGGCTCGCCGCGCCGGCACGACAGCTACGCTGGACGTACTGAATAAGTATTTCTCCTATCATCAGATGCCCATCGTTTCGTCCAACTATTGGAACGTCGTTCACGGCAATACGCCTGACGAAGTAAAGCAGGACGCCGAAGGCATGCAGATCATGCGCGTTTTAGGCCGCAACATGGCTTGGCTCCTCAAATGCATTGAAGCCGGCAAAACAGCTGGCATTACAGCTCCTGAAACAGAAGCTAAGGTCATGACCAATTTCATTCGGTAAATTGCCCGCAAAAAAGACTGGCTTGCGCCACGCAGGTCAGTCTTTTATCGTATAATCAACAGGGTCCTTTCGTCTTCTCTTACCCATTGACAGGCCTATGCATCATGCCGTACCATGAACATATATGCTTCGTTTTTTCATACCGCATCAAAGGAGGATGTATCATGGGATTTTTTAGTGAAATGATGGGCAATGCGTCGGAAATAGATATTGATGAAATCCGCGAGGACTACGCCAAGTTTCTGGCGTCAGGCGAGCGCATCGAGCACGCCTACCGGCTGATTCGCGATTTGTTCATCTTTACGGATAAGCGGCTCATTCTCGTCGACGTGCAGGGATTGACCGGAAAAAAGACGGAATACCTCTCGATTCCCTATAAGAGTATTACTCACTTTAGTATCGAGACAGCCGGCCACTTCGATTTAGACGCCGAGTTGAAAATCTGGATTTCCGGCATGGGCACGGAGCCGTTGTGCAAACGGTTCAACAAGAGCCTGAACATCTATGCGCTGCAACAACTGCTGGCGCAATACATTTTAATCTGATACGTGCAAAGAGGCCTGCTTGCAGCAGGCCTCTGTTTCCTATGGGCGCATTTCAGCAATTTCCCGTATACACATGGGACAAATACGTTCCGGCAATATCCCTCAGGCGATATACTGTTTCTATCTTCGTCGGCCCCCGGTCGGTCATGCGGTACCGCGGAAAAAAGCGGGTAACGTGAAGAGGGATGTCTGCGTCCAGTGACGCAATCCATTTCGCTTCGGCTTCCATTTCGTCTTCGCCGTCGTTTTCACCGGGAACGATCAGCGTCGTCAGCTCGACGTGGCAGTCCCGGGCCGCTCTGGCGATAAACGCCTTGACCATTTCCAGATTCCCGCCCAGCTTCCGGTAATACGCGTCGGTAAATCCCTTCAAGTCGATGTTCATAGCGTCTATATAGGGCAGCAGCTCTTCCAATACGGGTAGTTCGGCAAAACCATTAGTCACCATGACGTTCTTCATGCCCCGCTCATGAACCAGCCGCGCCGTGTCGCGGACGAATTCATAGCCTACGAGAGGCTCGTTGTACGTAAAGGCAATGCCCATATTTCCGTGGCTCCGGTACGTCTCAGCCAAGGCCGTCAGTTGGGACGGCGTAACCTCCCGCCAGGGGCCGTCGGCATGTCCAACCATGGCGATTTCATGATTTTGGCAAAACGGGCAAGCCAAATTGCAGCCGAAGGTGCCGACGGAAAGGATCATGCTGCCGGGATAAAACCGGCGCAAGGGCTTCTTCTCGATAGGGTCCAGCATAAGAGACGTAATCTTGCCGCAGTTGACGCTGACAATGCGGCCTTGTTCTCTCTTCCGGGCCCGGCAGCGGCCGTACTGGCCTTCAGCCAACGTGCAGTGATGGGGACAGACGGGACAGCGAAGCAGGCTTTCTCCCTGCGCTCTTTGGGACAGCGTAGTGTTCGTCATCAATAGTGTCTCACCACCTCAAACCGTTCCAGCTGTACGTCCTCGTCGGCGGCGATGCCGGCTTTGTGCTTGGCAATAGCTACCTGTTCCTGTACGGTATTAACGCCCTCCAGATTGGGCAGGAGCAATCCTCTCCGGCTGCCTCTGGTCACGATGACGCCGTACCGCCGTACGTCCAGTTCTTCTTCTGATGCGATGATTTCAGCTGGTCTAAGCACGTCGACGCTGTATTCCAGCCGTTCTAATTCGTCTGCCCTTACAGCATGAAACCGCGGGTCCTTCGTCGACGCGCTGACGGCATTTTCGATGATTTCCTCAGCGATGCTGTTTCGTACCGGCCCAATCGTGCCGATACAGCCCCGCAGAGCACCTTCTTCCTTCAGGGAAACGAATACGCCGGCCCGGTTGGCATACATTTCGTCAGGAAGTCCGTCAGGCACGCTGATTTTTTTGCCCGTCCGTATGTACGTTTCTATGGTCTGCCGTGCCAGGCGCACGTACGCGTCTTCCGCCTCTTTCCGCCGGGCAGCCTGCGCGCAGACTCGTTCTTCATACTGACGCAGGAAATCGCGCTGCGGCGCAGCCCCTTCCGTTTCATACACGCAGACGCCGTAGCCTACGCCGAAAGGCCCTTCATAAGACAGGCTTTCGGCTTTGACAGCCAGACAATCTAAGGCGCCGGCCATGATGACGAAGGAGCGCTGACCGCATTCCGCCGCCTTGGCGCAAAACTCCTCGGACAAATCGAAAAGACGGCCAAAGTCGCCCCTTCCCATGATGTCCATGATTTCCGCGTCGTATACAGGCCCTTCGGCCTGAAAACCGTACGGGCCGTCGTCTTTGAGCTTATGGGATAAATCGCCGCTGGCGATGACCGCAATGCGCCGCTCTAATAGCTCCGCCGTTTTTTGAATGCACTGGCCCAGCTTATAGTGCTGGGAAAAAGGCAGGCCCGACAGGCCGATGCGCACCGTTTGGTACCCTTCGTAATACTGATTCAGGAACCAAAGGGGAATCATCGTCCCGTGATCCAGACTGCTTTCCCGTTCGCCAAGGGTACCGGCCGAAACGCCGCATCCTGCCGCCTTGCGGGACAGCATATCGACAAATTCTGCATCATACTGCACTTTGATTTCTACCTGGGGAGCCCGGAAGGCCCCGAAATTCCCCTGCGCCCCGCGGCCCGGAGAAATATGAAAATAATCGGCATACATGACCGAATGAGGCGACAGGACGACGACTGTATCGGGCTTCCACGATGCCAGCCTCTTGGCCGCTTCATGATATGCCTGTATCGTCGCCTGAATCCCCCGTTCCTGTCCTCGCCCGACCTCTGGAATAATGAGGGGCGGATGGGGAACCATGATTGCACCTAACATTGCCATACTACATCCCTCCCTGCAACATTCTTGCCGTATACAATCGTCATATACAGCAAGACTTTTTTTATTTTATTATAATCCACAACACGGCCAGTCTACAACTGCCGCCCGACTGCAACGCAAAAAAGAGCCTGCGTTTCCACAAGCTCTCTGTCGATTTCCTTATAAACCGTTCGTATACACATCGTTGATAACTGCCTGCGCCCGTTCCGTTTCCTTCTTCCGAATCAGACGGTCCCTGTCGCTGACAATAGCCAGCATCTCGTCGACGACCATTTCCAGACTCGGCTCGCTGACCCGATATAAATAACCAATCATCCGCATCGCCGTAAAATCCGTGTTCAGCGTATGATAGGCAATTTCCTGACAAAAGGGCTGGGGATATCCCTTGCTCAGCAGGAGCTCGTATAATTCATCAGTCTTCGTCGCCATGAGCCGCCTCCACTTTCTCAAAACGGTATTTCTGCGACGCCGCGGGATACTTGTCATGATCTACTTCGCTCATGAACATGGCGTACGGCCGGGCGCATATCTTAAAGGGCGCGTATAAGGCCTGATACACAACAAGGCGCTCGCCCGACTCCGTATGTTGGGCAAAGGCCAGCACCTTATACAAATATTCTGATGTGTCAGCTGACACCCATTCCCGCTTAAAATGGCGCACGATGTCGCCAGCGCAGATATCCCGTACGGGCACATCCTCTTTCGGCGGCTCCGGCTCTGTCGCAACCTCTATGTAGTCGCCGCGGCGCAGGGAAACGGTTTTGCCTGAAGCAGTGACAATCGTCACGCCTTCGTCCCCCGCAGCGGCAACGTCAAAGACATCGCCAAAGGCATAGCCGGCGTCATCCTCTATGTATCTCTGTATAATTTTAATCTTCCCCATAATCCATTCCTTTCAATGCAAATATAACAATCCGCTCCCGCTCGTTGTTTCCTTCCAAGTCGCGGCAATCGATTTCATCAAACACCGTCAGCCCGTCAGTAGCCAGCAAATAAGCCATATACTCATCGGAGGGGTAATAGAAAAACAGCAGTATGTCCCGCGGCGCGGCATAATACGATGCCAGAATACGGCTCATGGCCTTCTGCAGGATTTGCAGGGAAAAAGGATTGAAAAAGTAAATGCGGTCTACTTCCTCCGGCACGGCAAAGTGCTCGGCATTAGCCAGCAAGAAGGATACTCGTCTCGAAGCAGTTCCTGACGTTAGGTTCTCTATCGCCTTTTCGTAAATCCGCTCGTCGTACTCGACGCCAATAGAATGACAACGCGTCTGCCAAGACAGGAAGAAATCGACCCGTCCCTTGCCGCATCCGTAATCGAGAAGAGTATTCCCCTTGCGGATATAACCGGCATTAGCCAGCCGCTCCAGCACCGAATAGGGCGTCGGCTCATAAGGGTAGCGGTACACGTCGGCGTGGGTATCGTCCCGCCCCGTCGTCTTAATCTGCAACAGTTTATCCCATTCGCTATCGGTCATCGTCAAATCAATATCCCTTCCAAGTGGTCCAGCTCGTGCTGGCAAATCTGAGCCGGCAGGCCGCGCAGTTTCTGCCGCCGCTTCTTCCAGCTCATATCGTAAAATTCCACTTCGATATACTCATACCGCGTCGTCTTGCGGACGCCGTCCAACGACAGACACCCTTCTTCCGCCTCATAGGGTCCTTCCTTCTTCAGCACGACGGGATTAAACATGACGATATCAGCCGCGCCCATATGAACGACGATGACGGCTTTCCGCACGCCGATCATATTCGCCGCCATGCCTACGCACCGCTCGCGATTCGCCTGCAGCGTATCCAATAAATCCCGGCCAACAGCCATATCGGCTTTAACAGCCCGTTCAGCCTTTTGTCCTAAAAAGAATATATCTCTTACGATTGGTTTAATCATAGTCAAGTTCCTCTAATTCTTTTAATTTTTTATTATCATGGGCCGCCGATTACAAATTTTACAGCTTGCGGCTCAGCATTTCGTACCTCTGTCAAAGCTTTATAAAAGGCCAGATAAAAATCTGTAATAATCCCAATATGTTGGATCAAAAACTCACATTGAATATCATAACTGCTTTTATATAATTTATCAAATAAAATGCCCCTATTATCCGATATGTCATATAATTCAATTACCCGCAATTGGTTCAGAATAGTATCTTCGTACGTATTTTTCAGGATGACATATCAGATTTTTATATACTTCATACACATTTCTCAAGAAATCATCCATAACGGCAACTGGATAGATATTCTCTCCCCAATGTTCAAACTCACCCTGGCGGCTTGCTGTATCATATGCTTCATTTTCATTTTTCACATTGAATGTACCAAATATCCATTCAAGTAAAGCCTCAGAACAATCTTCTTCGACGCTAATTGCGCAATTTGGTTTTCTGTACCAATACTCCCACGGCCTACGGTATTGACCTTCTATGTTTTCATCAATACAAATTCCATATTGTGTGTTCCCACCGCCCATCGTTCCTTGCTTTATAAACAAGCGCGTAAATTTATCCTGTATGTTGTAAATATTTTCATTATATACATAACGTAAGAATTCATGTCCCATGAAGGCTTCACCCCTTACTGATATATATTATTTATATCATATACATTGATAAACAAGTGCTTATGCTTTATTTATAATTCAATAAACTTCTTCATATGATTAATATACCATTAGTTATATTTTAGTCAATCACGATTTACTAAACCATAAACTACTTAACATTTCACAGCGCACAAAGAAAACAGCCCCCATACTATAGGGGCTGCGTTCTTTTACTGATATATTCTATTCTCTAAACAGCCAGTCCTGGAATTCTTCTTCGGTGATAATATGAGTTCCTAATTGACGGGCTTTTTCGTATTTACTGCCGGGATCGGCGCCGATGACGACGAGGGTCGTCTTTTTCGTAACCGACGAGGTACATTTGCCGCCGCGGGATTCTACGGCTTGTTCCGCTTCCTTCCGGGTCATGGTCTGGAGCTTGCCGGTCAGGACGACGATTTCTCCGTCGAAGGATGTGTTGATGAGCTGGCGTTTTTCCGCGGTCATGTCAACGCCGTACGACGCAAGCTTGCCTACGAGGCTGCGGTTCTTTTCATCACCAAAATAAGCGACGACGCTTTCGGCAATGCGCGGGCCGATTTCATCGATAGCCGTCAAGTCGTCTGCCGACGCGGCCATGAGGGCCTCGATAGAGCCGAAGCATTCGGCCAGAATACGGCCGGCTTTGGCGCCGACGAA
>ENA-ORSJ01001586-ORSJ01001586.1-human-gut-metagenome-genome-assembly--contig:-NODE-1586-length-18257-cov-3.873091_pt1 | contig 18257 bp, 10 predicted proteins | sample MGYA00242191_ERZ509158 | MGnify/ENA primary metagenome ERZ509158 (study PRJEB26280, sample SAMEA2338623) | human gut metagenome | biome: human gut; feature: human-associated habitat; material: faeces...
GTGACATTGCGCGCAAGCCGCGGAATCGTCGGCTGTATCGGCGGCTTCGTTCTCGGCGTAGCAGGTTTTGTCTTCCAGACTGTATTCCGGAATCCATTGGCATCACCGGATATCATCGGCGTATCTTCCGGTGCCAGCGCCGGTGCCGCGTTCGGCATCCTGTTTCTGTCCGGCTCTATGGCAGTGACTGCGTCTGCATTTGCCGGTGCTCTCGGTTCTGTTGTTCTAGCGCTTATGCTCGCATCCCTCACTGCCGGGCAGGATGGCAGAGGAATCGTGTTGGCAGGAATCGCGGTACACAGCTTAGCCCAGACCACTCTCATCTTCCTGAAGCTGCTCGCCGACCCGGAAAAACAGCTTGCATCCATCGAATACTGGATTATGGGAAGTTTAAATGGCATCAGTCTCTATACCATCAAAGGAAATGTGATTCTCTGTATCCTCTGTATCAGCGCACTTTTTTTGTTGTACCGGCAGATTATGATGCTTTCCCTGCACGATGACGAAGGGCGTATGCTCGGTGTTCACACACAACATCTCCGGCTTTTGATTCTCCTGATTGCAACGCTGGCAACATCCGGAATCATCAGCATGACCGGGCTTATCAGCTTCATCTCTCTGCTTGCACCGCACGGTGCACGTCTGATCATCAAAAACAACCGGCTATCCACGATGTTTCTAAGTGGGATCATCGGTGGCTGCCTGCTGACACTCGGAGATATTCTGGCACGAAGCGTAGCTTCCACAGAGCTGCCGGTCAGTATCTTCACCAGTCTTGTCGGAGCACCATTTTTGGTCTATCTATGCGTAAGGAGGAACCGCGAATCATGAGTCTGCTCACAGTCAGTCACCTGTCTGCCGGATATGGCAGAAAAGAAATCCTACACGATATCAGCTTTACGTCGCGTCCCGGAACAATCACCGGTATTCTCGGTGCAAATGGATGCGGCAAAACTACACTTTTAAAAGCGATTGCGAACATCCTCCCGCACAAAGGTTCCTGTCTGCTTGCAGAAAATACATTGGAATCACTTTCTGCACGGGAACTTGCAAAGCAATGTGGATATATCCCCCAAAAAAGCGGAATCACAATTGATATGACAGTTCTGGATGTTGTCCTGATGGGGTATCATCCGGACTTATCGCTGTTGCAGCCTCCCACCGCGCAGATGAAAGAACATGCCAAAGCAACTCTCACGATGGTCGGTCTTCCCGATCGTGAGCAGGCAAACTACAACCAGCTAAGTGAAGGACAAAAACAGTTATGTATCCTTGCACGGACATTCGCCGGCGCACGTAAGCTTCTGCTCCTCGATGAGCCGGAAAGCGCCTTAGATTTCCGGTTCCGGAACCAGATGATGCAGCATCTGCGGACATATGTGACTGCCCACGACGCCTGTGCGCTTGTCACACTCCATGACCCTTCTCTGGCATTAAACACCTGTGACGAGCTCCTTGTCCTGTCGAAAGGCACACATTCCGGGAAAATCTCCCCGAAATCGACTCCTGTTTCAAAGATGGAGTCGCTGCTTTCCTCGATTTATGGTACAATCAATATCGCAAAGCTCCACGACAAAAACGGGAACGAACACCTTGTTATGATACAGGAGGAGTCCATATGAAAGCTGTTACAAAAATTACTTTTTACGATGAACAGGATGAAAAATTCTTTGGAGAAGGTCCCTGTCGTCTGCTGCATGCCATCGAAGCAGAAGGCTCCCTGCGAGCAGCTGCAAGCTCCATGGGACTTGCTTACTCCAAAGCGCTTCGTATGATAAAAAATGCCGAGCATGCACTCGGATTTCCACTCACAAGCAGGACTGCCGGTGGCAAATCCGGCGGTGGAAGCACTCTGACACAGGAAGGAAAGGAATGGATAGAAAAATATGAACGGTATCGAGATGCCTGCATACAGGCCAACCGCAAATTGTATCTGGAGATCTTTTCGCGCTAGCAGCAAAAAGCATCTGATTCTGACCGGAAGCCGCGGAAGCGGAAAGTCCACGCTTCTTTCTGCCCTTTTCCCACAACCAATGCCCGGGCTTACATCCTATGTAGTACCCGAAGATGGTGTCTATATGAAAGAAAACCTGTCAGGCGAGACTGTCCAGATTGGAAGATATCAGGCAGATGCACCCGGAAACACAAACAAAATGCAACCGGTTCCGGAAGCATTTCTCACAAAAGGCATCGAATTTCTGGATATGTGTATCCGTCATCCGTCCGACTGGGTAACCATCGACGAAACCGGTTATCTGGAACAGACAATTCCTGCGTATCAGGAAGCAATTTCCCGTCTGCTCGCAGCCAAACATGTACTTTTAGTTGTCCGTAAACAAAAACTTCCTTTCCTGGACTCTCTCTGCAAGCGGGATGATTGTTTTCTCGTAGATTTAGATAAGCCTTATGGAGACGCGTTCTGTATCATCATGGCATCCGGAAAAAGCAAACGCTTCGGTGCCAATAAACTCCTCACAGATTTTAATGGGAAACCACTGATTGCATACGCGTTTGATGCGACCGAAATGCTTGGACAAAACCGGCTGGTTGTGACGATCCACCCGGAAATTGCACATATATGTAAGAAACAGGATATCCCATTTCTTCTGCATAATCTGCCGGACCGGAACGATATGATCCGACTTGGAACCGGTGCAATAAAAGACAAAGCAAGCCACTGCCTGTTCCTGCCTTCAGACCAGCCGCTCGTCTCACGGGAGACAATCGGTGCATTGCTTTTCTGCGCCAAAAATGCACCCGATACAATCTGGCGGACTTGCGATCAGAATACTGCCGGTTCCCCGGTTGTTTTTCCATCTGCTTACTTTGATGATCTTTCTGCACTACCTCCAAAAAATGGCGGCAATACTGTGATTCAAAACCACAGGGAACATGTAAGACTCCTACCGGTTACACAACACTATGAGCTAGCAGACATCGACACACCAGAGGATATGCAGGCAATGGAGGTTATTGCAGCGCATGCACTGGCAAAGTAAATACACCTCTCACCGCAGCCAGATACTCCTCCGGTCGATCTGCTTTCTTTACCTTCTTCAGCTCCCGCTCTGCTTCTGGAAACATCTTACCCAGATAAAACCACACTTCCTTCATCTTAAAGAGCGCATCCCGCTCACAGTCCATCTCTTCCCGGTACCCAGCATACAACCGGTCATGGTACTCCTTTAGCTCTGCCGTTGTTACCGACTGCCCTGTCCGGATCTCCCGTACCAGTCCCGGATTCGCAATTACACCTCTTCCAAGCATAATGCGGTCTACCTGTGGAAACTTCTCCCGGAACACATGATAATCTTCCACCGTAAAAATATCTCCGTTATAACAGACCGGGTGCACACATTCCTTCAGTGCTTCCGCAAATACATCGAGATTCGGTTGATTGTTGTAGAAATCCTTCTGCAGACGTGGATGAATGATCACTTCGGAGATAGGATACCGGTTATAGATCTGCAGGATATCCGCAAACTCTTCGGGAAACTCCATTCCGATCCGCGTCTTCACAGAGATCTTGCAGCTTCGCTCCTCCGGCAGTCTGGATATCCCCTCAAATACCGCATCAAAGAACCGGTCTAATCGTTCAGAGTCCTCTAAGAATCCACTTCCTTTCTTCTTCGATACGACCGTTGCCATCGGACAGCCCAGATTCAGATTCACTTCCTGATAGCCAAGCTCCGCCAGCATATTGCACGTCGTAAGGAACTGTTCCGCATCGTTCGTCAGGATCTGTGGAACAACATACATTCCCTGATTGTGCTCCGGTGCCACGTCTTTCCGCTCCCGCGTCTTCAATATTTTTTTCTTTGATGGTGCGATAAACGGCATCACGTACTTATTCATATCGCCAAACATCGCATGATATGCATTCCGGTACACGTATCCCGTCACGGATTCCATCGGTGCCAGATAAAATTGTATTTTCTCGAATTCTGTAATACTCACCGTAACGCTCCTCTATCATCAGCATTTTCTTCCACATGTTTCGGGCGGAATATATACAGCAAAATTGCTTTACATATATTGTCTGCGATCATGCAAAGCCAGACTGCCTTTAAACCCAGTCCAAACACATTCACGCATAAGAACGTACCAAATATCCGGATGCCCCACATGCTGACCGCCTCGCACGCGAACACATGCTTCGTCCGACCCATACCATAGGAAATACCCTCTAAGACGATCATCAGTCCAAAAAACGGCTCCGAAAACGAAACCAGACGCAACATCTCACTTCCGATCCGCGCCGCATTGACTGAGTTCGTAAACAGACGCATAAATGGATATGCGAATAGGTAGAGTCCGATACCATTTACTACCATAATCAATAATGTGATCAGGATCGATACCCGCTCCGTTGCTTTTAATTTCCGGATATCCTTCTCTCCGAGTGCATTTCCGACCAATGTACTGGTCGCCACACGCAGTCCGTATCCTGGAATATAGACAATCTGCTCCGCTGTAATGGCGATTGAATGCGCCGCAAATATCGTCGTTCCCATACCAGATACCATCCGCGCAAACGCAATGTATCCAAAGCAGCTTACGAAAGTCGTGCCAAGCGCTGGAAGTCCAATCGTAAATGTCTCTGACAGAATCTCCCGGTCGAATCTCCTGTCCTCTCGCGTTGGTCGAAGCTTCGTCTTGCTGAGCATCAGCAGAAACATCGCAATACCGCCGATTCCAAAACTGATGCAGGATGCGATTGCCGCACCTGCCACGCCGAGATTCAGACCATATATAAATACCGTATTCAATAGGATATTTAACACATTTTCACCCACGCTGATAAACATCGGCGATTTCGTATCCTTAATGGATCGAATCATCGCGGAAAAGACGCGGGAAGACGCCCGGAACACAAGTGAAATGCTTGTAATTGTGAAATACACACTTGCCGGTTTTACAATATCCGGTTCAACGCCCATCCACACCGGAATATACGGGGACAGCACAAGCGCGATCACTTCCAATAACGTTCCGATGGTAAATGCATATAGTATCGATTGTCCAGCCAGTTTCTTCAGTTTGGCTTCGTCCCCGGCTCCATTTGCTTTCGATGCAATCGCCAGCACAGCAACCGCAATCGCACTTGGAATTGAGTGGACCAGCCAGCCGATGGTTGTTGTCGGGCTGACTGCTGCCGTTGCTTTCTCACCCAGATGTCCCACCATCGCCGTATCAACATATTGAAGCAGCGTCGACAGCACCTCTTCTAATACGGTCGGGATGGATAAGGTGATCAGCGATCGAAACGCTTCCTTATAGTATGTATGTTTCATTTATTTTCAAATCCTTCTGTTTACTTAAAAGAAGGGCTTATAGAAAGCCCTTCTTCGTAAAACTTATTTACTTATCGCTTCGTTTCTTTTTGGAAACACCAAGTATGATTATTCCAACAGCCGCAACTATCATTATAATGGTGATTGGAGCAATCGGCGCTGTATCACCTGTCTTCTTCACTGTGTTGGAAGATGTCGTAGTTGTTGTCGTCGTGGTTGTCGTACTCGTAGTACTTGTCTCCGTCGTCGTAATCTCTGTGGTTGTATCTGTTGTTTCTGTGGTTTCCGTTGTTTCAGTCGTTTCCGTTGTTTCGGTCGTCTCAGTTGTTTCTGTTGTCTCAGTCGTTATCTTGTCATACTTATTTGTATATGCAACATTTGCTGTCGCATGATCTCCGATTACAACCGAAGCGGTTTTGCCCTCCACTGCAGTCTGCGCGTCTACCACATATGTGATCTTGCTCAACGTATATCCATCTACATCTGAAGCAATCTCATTGACTGTATAGCTGCCTGCATTGCAACTGATTTCCTTCGTCCACGTCTTACTAGCAGTATCATAAGAAAAATCTGCAAGACTATAGGTTGTCTTTGTACCGGTTGCATCCTCAACAACCTCAAAGCGAATTGTCTGCTCCGCATCTGTTTTGGATACACCACCCGCTACGGTCTTTGTCAACACAAGCTTCGCCGGAGCATATGTATTTGTTACAACAATCGTATCTCCAATGCTTCCACTTGCCGGTGCATAAGAAGCTACATAATTTGCAACCTCTGTCTCTCTCACACTATACGATATCTCAACGCCATTCTCGTATTTGTCGAGATCTGTAAATGTACCCTTCCAGTTATTTGTCTTATCCAGTTTCAAAGTCTTTGCTGTTGCAACACCATTCTTATAAAGCGTGACTGTGATTGCACTATGATCATCTGCTGCCAGGTTGTCGCCAACCCACTTCTTTTCAACCTCGATATCACCCTTTTGTGTTGTATATGAATTTCGAACCTCAAATACACCGTTTTCACCAGCATCTTCTGCTGTCACAGTTGTACCAGAAGCATTCTTCTTCACATAACTTACAATATATCCGGCTGGTACATCGACTTCTTTGACTGTATATACATATTCTGTATTTGCTGCTACATCACTGTACTTCGGAAGCTCTGTCCATGTATAAGTCCAATGATTTGTTTCACTCAAAGTTACCGTGTCATATACATTTCCATCATACATTAACTGTACCTGTATGCTGGTTGGTCGTTTCCGATCATTATTATTCTGATCATCCCATACCTTTGTCACCGTTCTTGTCGTAGACGGATAAGAGTTTGTAACTGTAATAGATCCATTTCCCGTTGTTGTATCAACTGTCATCGGGCTGTAAGATACACCATAGCCCTGTGGTACAGCTACCTCTTTGACTGTATACGCAATCTCCTGTCCAGCCTCATTATATGGAAGGTCATTCCATGTATAAGTCCAGTGATTTGCATCTTCCAGTGTTACAGCAGTTCCAAATGCAGAACCATTTGCATACAACTGAACATTTACACTCGTTGGACGGGATGTAGAATTATTATCCGCCCATACTTTATCGACTGTAATGTCTCTTGTACGAACTGTATGTGTATTCGTAATCGTTGTGGCTGATCCTGCTGATACAGTAGCTTTTGTATAGCCTGTGACTGTACCAACTTCTTCGACCGTATACACGATATTGTTTCCTCTTGCATCCTGCTTATTCAGATCATTCCATGTGTATGTCCAATGGTTTGTCTCATTCAATTCCTGCGTTGCATCCGGATCTGTTACAGCCACGCCATCTGCCATAAGCTGTACCGTAATTGGTGTCCGCAAACCATCGCGGTTGTTGTCATCTTCCCATACTTTTGTCACTGTATGACTGACTTTATCCATCGAATACTGGTTTGTGATAACCGCCAGATACGTTCCATCGCTCTGCTTCTGGATTACAGAAGACTTCTGTGAATATGAAGCAGGCATGCTTGCAGTATCCTCAACAACCGAATACTGAATCTCTACACCATTCTTATAAACCGGCAGATTGCCCCAGCTTGCCGTCCAGTTATTCGCTGCCGTCAATGTAATATCCTTCGACACGGAAACTCCATTTTCCATTAAGGAAACCTTAAGATTCTGTGGTCTGTTCCCATCTGCGTCATTATTATCATCCCAATCCTTCCGGATTGACACCTTCGTTGTCTGTAAGGTATTCGTGATATCATAGCCATTCGCTGCATATGTCGTCGTATAACCAGAAACCGGTGTCTCTTCTACCTTATACTGGATTTCCACATTTGTACCTGCATAGTATTTATCCAGATTATCAAAGGTAAAGTTCTTCGTCGTTTCTGTTGTACTCAGACTCTGTGTTTTTACCAACTCCCAATCGGCTGTCGTACCCTTCTTCAATCGATACAGTTTCAACTCAATGCTGGATGGACGATACGCTTCATATCCCGTATCTACCCATGTCTTGGTGCCCGATACAGATGTTTTTTCCGTTTTATTCTCGAAGATGACTGCACCTAAGCTTGTGCCTGCACTGCCGCTCGCAGCTCCATTCACATATTTCTGTACGGAAGTAACTGCGACATCCAATTTGTTGCTTGCAGTATTCTTAGTCACATTTACCTTGACTACATAATATGTATCATCTTTTGTAACACCTGCATAACCAGATTCTTTTTCATAAATCTTGTAAATGTGCTCTCCGACATTTCCTGTCACTGCAGAATCATATGTTAGTGGTGTGAATGTTACGGTTCCATTTGTACTTCCATTTGTTGTTCCTGTAGCAGCCCCTGCCGTCTTTATTGACAGATCTGCATTCAGCTCATCCACTGCAAATCCCGCAAATGTATAGTTAGCTGAATAGTTCGTTGCATTATCCAGCTTCTTTAATGCAGTAAATGTAATGCTGCCAGATGTCTGAATCATTGTATTCACGATATCATAAGTACCTGCAGGGTAACTTGTCGTATATCCAGCGACCGCTGTCTCTACTACCTTATATGGAATCTCAGTAGCCATTCCCGGATAATACTTTGGCAATGTTCCAAATGAATACTTCCATGCACTTGCTGCATCTACAGTCCTGACTGCTCCGACCTGCTCCCAATCGGCATCGTCATTCTCGTTTCCACCCTGTTTCAACTTATATAACTTTACCTGAATGCTAGCCGGACGATCTGCTGTGGTATCACCAACCCATGATTTTGTACCCTGAATCGTCGTAGTCACGGTCGTATTATTAAATACAACCTCTGAAGCCGTGGTACCGGTTCCTGCACTGTTATACTTCGTAATCTTACTGCATGTTGCAACCAGCTTTGTCGGATTTGTAGCATTATCCAATGCAACATCTACCGTCAGAATATAATAGTTCGTATCCGTTGTTACATCTGTGTACCCAGAACTTGTCTCATAAACCTTGTAGTAATGTTTTCCTTCATCTCCTGCTGTTGCAGAACTATAACTTACCTTATCTGCAAATGTAATCGCTCCTGTTGTATTTCCAGCAGTTGTTCCGGTTGTAATATCCTTTACCTTGGTAGCGTTTGCAGCGTCTGCTGATACCTCTTCCACTGCAAAATTCTTAAAGGTATAGGTGTTGCCACTTGCATAAGCGGTTGTGCCATCCAACTGCTTTGTAGCTGAGAAGTCGTAGGAACCTGTATAGTATGTAGACTTTTCATTCTCATATGGAAGATTATATCCCGTATCATTCGTGAATGTCTTTCCTTCGTATCCGCTCGGAATCGTTATACTGGATGACTTTTGAAGCACGAAGTAGAACGAATCCGCCCGAACATCAAATCCCTCTGCAGCAGATACTTCGACCAACTCATAAATCTGATCATAATTCAATCGATCAATTGTCAACTTACCAGCAACCTCATCGGTTACTTTCAGCACATCCGTATCCCGTACCAAGTTACCTCTCGTCATGGTTCCCGTCGCAGAATCATAGGTTGCTTCATACAAACGGAATGTAGAATCTTTCAGTGCATGTGTCGTTCCAGCCGCATCTGTCCAGTATTTGTATAACTCAATCGAGCCATAATTGGATTCTGCCTCATGCTGTCCTTTTGTGAACACCTGTCCCTGGAATGTTTTCGATCCACCCTGATCCGCCTGATATCCGTTCAACGTAAATGTATTAGAGGATTGTTCATCCGTCAAAGTAATCGAACTATTGCCTTGTGTAAACTTCAGATTACACCTCGTTGTATAAGTTATCTTCAAATACTTGCTATCCGGTAATTCAAACCTAAGTGAATTCGAAGATCCATCATAGCTGACTGTATAATCGGTTCCACTTGTCAATGGTGTTTCTGTACCGCCATTTACTTCGTATACCTTGATACTCTGCATATTATAAGAGAATGCAGTACCAAGTTTATCCACAGCCGTTAATTTTCCATCTCCCGGTACCAGATCATAAGCACCCTTGTTGACTTCGATCGTATACTCCGCTGTATTATATTTACTGTTATCTGCACCTGTCGTGTTATCATAGGTACCGTAAAATACTCCGTCCTTCGATACCAATGCAGGTGCTTTCAACGTCGTTGTCGTTGATACTGGTGTTCCAACATTCGTACTTCCTATCTTTAGCTGAGCAGAATTCGTAAAGGTTTCCGATCCCTTCTTTGCAAAATCCTCCAAACTTGTTACTTCTGTCGTATACTCAATCCGGATATGTGTCTCTGTTCCCGCTGAATAGTTGTCAATGGCATTCATCAAAGCAATATAATCCGCAGTAACCGGAATCGTAAAACTTGCAATTCCATTCGTTTCACTTGTCTGAAGACCAATGTTCGGTATCGTTGCTCCACCTGCATAATACGACATATCCGATAACTTACCCGCTGTATTATGCGCTACATCCCTGACATAGAAGTATGCAGTTATCATGCTGGAAGATAATTTCATATCCGTTGGTAATGTATCCGCAATCGTAACAGATTCTCCACCTGAAAGCGCCATGGAATTCAATGACACATCTAACATGTAGCTGATTTTACCTGTTTCGTCTACCTTCGCTGTAACCGTCTTATTCAAAGGCGGCAATGGATTTTTATATATATCCTCACCAGACTTTGACTCTTCCTTACCATTTGCTGAATAATAAATAGTCGCCACATTTTTAAAATTCCTCTGCACCTGGTTCAGGTCCGTATCCAAAACCTTAGTTTTATATTCTAACGTTATTTCCTTTACCGGACTGCTTCCTGTAAATAGACTGTCTTTAAATTCAAATTTATAATCATATCCTCCGTTATTACCTGCAGTATCCGGTGTATATATCACATATTCATTCTCAATATTGGCATCATTGGAATCTGTCGCATCTACAGCAAACGTCGAATTGTCTTTTCTTGTAAATGTAATCTTTGTGTTATATATACCTGACATGCTTCCCGGATTATTCCAATATTTTTGCATATTATCCTTGATATATACATTTGTCAGGTCTTCCGGAATGTCCTTCACAGAAACCGTCCAGTAAATATATCCATCCTGCATTTTCACCGCATGCTTTTCGATAGTCCAATCTTTTCCTGGTGTCTGCACAGTTCCGGTTCCCATATATTTATAGCCCTTATCTGTTGTAAGAGTTACATCATTTTTCACATCCAGTTTGGTCGCAGAATCCATATAATTATCTGTTACCTTTGTATAAACAGTCGCCGTATATACACCATTGTTTTCCTTAAAAGCAGAAGCAGGCAGCGTCTGGCTTGTACCTCCCTGCAGATTGCCATCCTTATCACATAATGCTGATCCAATCTCCGGCATATCTACGATAGTTCCAGAGCCAAGAAGTGCATCCAAAGAAGTATACTCTCCTGCATAATCCTTCAGATCAATCGTAATCGTCCATGTCACAACCTTAGAAGTTTTATCCAGTGACCCTGTTTTCTTTACTTCCGGTCTTGTCACATCGTAAGTTGCCGATGTAGTTCCCGTTTTTGTCTCTTTTTTATTATTCTTATATGTATAATCTACTGTATTCGTATAAGAAGTACTATTCGCATTATCCGGATCAAAAATACCTTCATCTGTCTCTACATCATAAGTAACTTCCACGGTCGTAGTACTGCCATCCGATGAACCAAGTTTGTTCAAAGCATTTGCCAGAGCACCAAAGCTTCCATATATGGTATTCGCAGTGACATTTGAATCATTGCTGCTTGCAATCTTGATATTGGAGATATTCTTTAAGTTTGCACCTAAACTATCTGTCAAAGATACCCCGGACACAGAGCCAGTCGTTTTTAATGTCAACTTATATGACTGCTTCCACGTATTTGTACTCTTGTCATAGGTTGCTTTTCCATCGGTTGCTTTCTGTACTGTCAATGTACTTGTTGCGGTTCCATCATCGTAAATCACATCTGAAACTTTTTTCTTTGCAGTTCCAATCGTTATTTTATCTCCGGATCCCTTATCGGTTTCCGTCAGCTTTACATTTCCATATATTGTTCCATCTCCCTTTCTTGTGTTTTCCTTCAAGAAAGTCTGATTATCAAGGCATATATATGCATAACCATTACTAATATAAATATAACCTACTTTTTTCCCTTCAAGCATAATATCCTGTTTTCCGGATATCAATTCAAGGTTATTCAAATCATTAAAATTTACTTTGATATAAATAGGATTTCCATCTCTTGGAATGGCACTGTTATCTAACTCCCATTTATATTTTAAGTTAAACTCATCACCTTCGAATACTTTTGTTACCTGATCCAAATCCGTCTCCTGCCCATTATGTTTAACACTGGCAGTGAAATTCATCGTTATTCCATTTGACGTATCTGTATATGCATTGTTCCAAAGTGAAAGATCTACGGAATCATCTGCCACATTTTGTGAGGTTTCATTCAGATTCTCTTCTTCTAAAGGAACACCATTTTGATTTTCTTGTGTTCCTAAACTTTGCTGCCCTGTTGCGAAATTTGCATCACTCTCCGATGCGACACTCTCTGTCTCCCCGCCTTCCGCAATCGGTGTATAGCTGATGTTCTGGAATAATGAAATTAACATCAACATAGAAAGCAGAAATGCAATCACTTTTTTCTTGTTTTTTTGTTTGTTCATAAACTCCATCCTCCATTTTCTTTTTTCCTAATGCATCCTCGCATTTATGCATTGGAACCATCTATGATAAACTCCGACATACCTCTGTTCAGAGTAAAGTTAAGTTATGAATTATTACTGTTCAATTTTTATATCGACAGTAACCCACTATCGCATAATATTTTACATGAAAGTGCTTGTGTTTTCAACATATTGCGTCTATAAATTTGTGTTTTTTTTGACTATTAAAACACAAAAAACCTGCCACACCAATTCTGGTGCGGCAGGCTCTTTGTAACCATCTTCCGAAGTACGTTTATTCTTCGTCCTTCTTCTCCTCTGTGGATGCCTCTGCATCGTCATCATCAAAGAAGCTATCATCAAAGTCATCATCGTAATCATCGAAGTCGTCTAAGTAATCCGGTGTCAGATACTTGTAAACTGCTACACAGATACCAACGATGATTGTCAGAATACCAACGATCAATGCAACAGAGAGAAACGCGTTCTTTGCTTCTGTTACGCACTCGTCTTCTTTTACAACTTTTACTTCGTCACAACACTTTCTCATAGTTTTCTACCTTCCTTTCATCGCTACTGATATAATGATTTTACCACAGCTTATCCGATATTTCTACCGTCATTTACAACTTTTTCATTTTTACAAGCGATGCAAATAAATGTTTTTCTCCGACACGGTCAAAATTCACCACGATTTCCTGGTCACCGCCCGATGGAATCACATCAATCACCTCGCCATTTCCAAATTTAATATGGCGTACTTTATCCCCTACTTCATAGCTTGCCGGTGCCGACGCTGTATTTCCCATCGGGAATGCCTTCCCGAATCCCGGATTGGCGCTCGGGTTCGCAGTAGCTGTGGCAGATCGCGTATACGGATTGTTTTTACCATATGCCTTTAACTGAATCACCTGCTCTGCCGGTTTCTTCGACGGAATCCGATCCATATTTGCTGGAGCATAGCCAAAGGCTTTCTCCTCATATTCCAAATAATGCTTCGGAATCTCCTTGACGAACCGCGATACTTCCTCGAAATTCGTCGAACCATGCACCATCCGTTGTCCGGCAGCCGTCATATACAGTTTCTCCATCGCACGTGTAATTCCGACATAGCAAAGTCTCCGCTCCTCTTCAAGTGCATCCGGATCATCCGAATCCAGCGACATGCCACTTGGGAATAACCGTTCTTCCATACCAGTCATAAATACATACGGAAACTCCAAGCCTTTCGCACTATGTAAGGTCATCAGCGTCACCTTTGCGGTTGGCACACCATCCTCGTCTTCCTCCTCGGTATCTGCCACCAGCGCGATATCTTCGAGAAGTCCAGTCAGTGTTGGCACCTCTGCACTCTCTTCATAGGTAACGATCTTATTCTTTAATTCCTCTAAGTTATCCAACCGGGTACGCGCTTCATCCGTAGCTTCCGCCTCCAATGCTTCGCGATATCCGCTTTCATCCATGATTGCATCGAACACTTCACTGATGAATTCTCCATGTACCAGTCGTGCTTTAAATCCTTCCATCATATCTGTAAATTTCCGGATTTTCTCCACATTCCGTGTCATGCCAGGTACTTCTTCGATATCTAACAGTGCATCATACAGATTATATCCATTGGACTGCGCATACATATCAAGCTTATCCACGGTCGTCGCACCAATACCACGCTTCGGCACATTGATGATACGCTTGATTGCCTGATCATCGATCGGGTTTGCAAGCACCTTCAGATAACTTACGAGATCCATGATTTCTTTTCTTCCATAGAAGTTCTGTCCACCATAGATTTTATATGGGAGATTCTCATACAGAAGTTTTTCCTCAAGCACACGGGACTGCGCATTGGTACGATACAAGATTGCGATATCATCGAGTGATACCCCCTGATTCTTCAAGGTCTTGATCCGGGACGCAACGCCGTTCGCCTCCTCGTACTCCGTGCCGTACCGGGTAAATGTTACCTTCTCACCATCCTCCTGCTCTGTCCAAAGACGTTTATCCTTTCTTCCCTCGTTATTCGCGATCACCGCATTTGCAGAATTTAAGATATTCGCCTTGGAACGGTAGTTCTGCTCCAGTTTTACTACCTTGGCATCCGGATATTCTTCCTCAAAATTCAGGATATTATAGATGTTCGCGCCACGGAACTTATAGATACTCTGGTCGTCATCACCCACGACGCACAAATTCCGGTATTTTGCAGCCAGCATCTTCACCAATATAAACTGTGTATGGTTCGTATCCTGATACTCGTCCACCATAATGTACTTAAACCGTGTCTGGTACTCGGCAAGCACATCTGGATTCGTCTCAAAAAGAAAGATCGTCTTGAAAATCAAATCATCAAAATCAAGCGCATTGTTGCTCTGGAGACGTTTCTGATACTCCCGGTAAACCTCCGCAATCTTCTGATCCCGGAAGCTTGCCGCATGTGCTTTCTCATAATCGTCCGGTGTCATGTACCCTTCCTTTGCCTTCGATATCGCCGAAAGCATCGCCCGCTCCGGATAGAGCTTCGGGTCTAGTTGCAGATATTTCAACACTTCTTTTACAACAGTCTTCTGTTCACTTGCATCATAGATCGTGAAACTGCTTGTTCCACCGATCTTGTCAATATGTTTCCGCAGAATCCGCACACACATGGAATGGAAGGTCGATACCCACACACTCTCAGCGCCAAATCCTACCAGATTATCTACTCGTTCCCGCATCTCTGCCGCAGCCTTGTTCGTAAATGTGATTGCCAGTATATTGTATGGATTGACTGACATCTCATCGATCAGATATGCGATCCGGTGCGTGATCACTCTGGTCTTTCCAGAACCCGCACCTGCTAAAATAAGTAAAGGCCCGTCGGTTGTACAACAGGCCTCTAACTGTTTGTCATTTAATCCCGGCATCGGTTTACTGTAAACCTAACTTTGCCTTCATCGCTGCCAGCTCATCCTGTACAGCTGCATTTGGAGCTGCATCATACTTGGCTGCTAAACTGTCGATGCCACTCTCCTGTGTTGTCTGATTTAATTCGGTCATGGCATTTGCCTGATCAAGCATTGCGTTCGCCTTTGCTTCCATACGATCAAAGGCAGCCATGCTGCTTGCTGAATCTGACAGATTGTTCGTCATCTTGTTCAGACGATCCTGAGTCTTAGCGACCTTCATCTTCGCCTTGATTGCATCACGGCGGGAGTCAAGCTGGTTGATATCTGTCACAAGCTTGTCATGCATCTGACGCATCTTCATCGCATTTGCAGCTGCAACATCATAGGTCTGCTGCAAGCTTGCCTGCTTCGCTGTGAGCTGGTTCTTCTGCTCTAAGAACTTCATGGCATCTGCTTCGTTTCCGGCAAGAAGTGCCTTCTCTGCGTATGCCTGCATCTTCGTAATCTCAGAATTCACTTCATCCAGCTCGCGCTTGCATCTCTGCTCATCTGCCATAACGGCAGCTGTTTCCTTCTTCACTTCTGCCAGATCCTTTGTCAGGTTACGAAGTGTCTGATCAATCATCTTCTCCGGATCTTCTGCCTTATCGAGAAGTGCATTGATATTTGAAGCCATAATGTCTTTAAATCTCTGTAAAATTCCCATTGTAATAAAACCCTCCTATAATTCTCATCTTCATACCGTGAAATCCACGTTGCTTTTATTATACTTGATAAAGATAGTAAAGTAAAATGGAATTTTGTTAAAAATTGGTGTTGTCTCTGCAACTTGTCTTAGTTGTATTTTGCAATCACTTCTTCGTTTGCCTTCATGGCGCTTTCTTCCATCTGCTTTCTCTCTGCAAGGAGCTTTTCCTGCACTTCCTTATGCTGTACACCGATGATCTGCAATGCGAGATATGCGGCATTCTTTGCACCATTGATTGCTACGGTTGCAACCGGAATTCCGGATGGCATCTGCACGATAGAGTAAAGTGCGTCCTGTCCATCGAGTACGGAACCTGAGATTGGAACACCGATAACCGGAAGAACCGTCTGGCTTGCAACAACGCCCGGAAGTGCGGCTGCCATACCTGCGGCTGTAATAAACACTTCTGTGCCGTTTCCGTTTGCTTCCTCGATAAATGCGGAAAGTCCTGCATGTGCACGGTGTGCTGACAGGCAACGCACATCAACCTGTACGCCATAGTCCTTCAGAATCTTAATTGCTGGCTCTACCTTTGGAAGATCACTTGTGGATCCCATAATCACTGCTACTCTCATTTGTTCTGCCTCCTTGATGTTAAATATATTGTATTGTATCACTATCTCCTGATAAAGGAAACAGTATTTGTTGCTGTTATGTTATCGTATGTTCTTCCGGGTTCCGGAGATCCCTTTGGAACCAATATGATTTGTATACCTTCCAGTCTTTTTGCCAGTCCGGCAGTTCCGGATGCTTCTCCGTTTTTTGCCCACGACAGCCAGCCAAACGACTGTGCATGTACGCGGTAATAAATATCATAGTGTTCTGCCATCTCTCCATAGAGCGAAATCCGGATTGCTTCTAATCGTTTTGCCTGTCCGCTTGTACCGGACATTTCTCCATCTTTTTTCCATGTATTCGGATCATTTTCATTTCCCTGCCATCCATAAGATTGTACATGCGTTGTGTACCTTACACCACCTGAATATGATGCGTTCGACAACTTGATATTGATTCCTTCCAACCGCTTTGCCTTGCCGCTGGTTCCGGACATCTGTCCGTTGGTTTTCCATGTCTGCCAGCCAAAGGATTGTACATGGGTCTTATACATTATATTGGCGTTATACGCATCCCCCGGAATCTGAATCGAACCATTCTGCAAAGCAACATAAGCACGGGTATTCACAGATGACGGATTCACATTCGCATACGATTGTCCTGGCGCCGGTTCTCCTTTCTTCACTACGACAATCTGAATTCCTTCCAACCGCTTTCCATACCCTGCTGTTCCTGATGGTTCCCCATTTTTTGCCCATGCAAGCCAGCCGAATGACTGTGCATGTACACGGTAATAAATATCATAGTTATCTTTATCTGCTCCGGTCAGACGGATTTTGATCGCTTCTAAACGTTTTGCCTCACCGCTCGTTCCGTTTTTCTCGCCATTTGCAGACCACGGCAGCCAGCCATACGTCTGGCAATGTGTAGTGTACTGTACACCAAGATTTGCATTTCCGGATACACGTACCCAGATATTTTCCAATCGTTTTGCTTCACCACTTGTACCTGCCATCCAGCCATTTGACATTGCCGGTTGGGAATCACCATATGTCTGGATATGCGTCTTGTAGCTGACATCTACTTGTGGAATTACCGTTGGTCTTGGTACCGTAGTTCCATATGTAAATGTACTGCTTCCACTTACCGCGCCACACTGTGAACAGCTATAATAGTACACAGCTGGCGAATCATAGGTTGCATCCGACTTTTTCGTTGTATTGCTTACTATCTTCGCCGTAAATTGATGCGGCAATTTATCACCATACGTAAACACATCTGTACCTGTTTTTCCGCACCGACTGCACTCGTAATAATATGTTGCCGGTGACGTACATGTTGCTGCACTTGCCATGTAAGCATCAGATATATGCTTTACAGAATACGCATGCCCCAATGCTGTTCCATACGAATATTGCACATCTCCCTTCTTATTACATCCACTGCATGCATAGTAATATCTGGCTGATGATGAACAATTCGCTGCACTTGCAAGATATGTATCGGATATTATCTTTTTAGTATAAGAATGATCCCCTGCCGTACCATATGTATACGTTTTTGCATTTGCAGACTTATCTACTGCTCCGCATCTCGCACAACTATAATAATAAATTGCCGGCGATACGCAATTTGCCGGTTCC
>ENA-ORSJ01001591-ORSJ01001591.1-human-gut-metagenome-genome-assembly--contig:-NODE-1591-length-18183-cov-5.141163_pt1 | contig 18183 bp, 13 predicted proteins | sample MGYA00242191_ERZ509158 | MGnify/ENA primary metagenome ERZ509158 (study PRJEB26280, sample SAMEA2338623) | human gut metagenome | biome: human gut; feature: human-associated habitat; material: faeces...
GGCCTGCCGCTAGCGTTTATCCTGAGCCAGGATCAAACTCTCCATTGTATAAAATATAATAGATTTTAAGAGTCCTGACTATTTAAGTCTTTAGAGTTTCCTCTTTAGAATTGATGGATAAATACTACATTTTCTCTTGTTTTTCTCAAACAATTCCAGTAATTCAAAGAACCTAATTTGGTTGCTAAAATCTCAAGCTGAACCTCTCTTTCGTCTGAATTATTTTCAGTTCGAAAGGGACTGCAAAGGTAAGAAACATTTTTTAATTTCCAAACACCTTAGCGTTTTTTTCAACTTTCATCTCGGCAAGAACTCGTTGCTAAACTACCGTTGGTTTCGTTTAGCGGGTGCAAATGTAGCGACTTTTTCATTCCCTCCAAACTTTTCAGCACTTTTTTTTCATTTTTTTTGACTTTTTCTTGGCACACAAACAGTAAACAACTTAATAGCAGTAACTTACAAACAATACAATCTACGTTCACACTTAATTCAACAACTTGACATTGATTATCAATGTATTACTATCAAACTATAAAAAAAAGGCCCCCTTTAGTGAATAATAATGCATTTTTTATTATATCTTGCTAGCGCTTATAAAGCCATAACAGCTTTAGATATCTAACTTACTTATATTACATCTCAACTAAACAATTAATCAATAATCAATCAACCTAAACTAACACAAGATTATGAAAACAAAACTTTTCACTTTACTTGCTGTTGCTGGGCTAGTATGCTCTGCATTGTCAAGTTGCAGCAATGACAACAAAGACGATAGCGGTGGAAACGGCGGCGGTGTCGCCGGTCTGCATGTCGACCAAACCGAAATTACCGGTAGCCTGACTCAAGCTACAACTTTCAAAATCGTCGCAAATGCTGATGCCACTTGGGAACTAAAATACACCTCCCACAAACTTACCGTCACCCCAACCAGCGGAACAGGACCGGCCACCATCAGCGTTACCTGCTCAGATCCAGGATACCGTGAAGTGGGAGGACAGGTCAGAATTTATTTAACAGGAACAGTTGGAACTGAAAACGTCGCTACTCAAGTACGGGTGAACCTGCCTGACCCTGACAATAACGCGCCCAGCGCTCCTACCAAAGCTATCTACCCCGAAGATGGTGCGACTGATGTCCCATTAGGCCTACGTTTCGCCTGGAACGCTGCTGTTGACCCTGATGACGATAAAATCACATACATCCTCGAGTATTCTACCGACCAACAAAATTGGACCAAAATTACACGCGATACCCGAAATAGCACTGAAGGTATTAAATCTGCCGGCTACGCTGAGGTCAACAAATGTTTTACCCCCGGTACCAAATATTATTGGAGAGTCACCTCATGGGATATGTTCGGTGCTCAATCTGAACCCAGCAAAATCTTCTCGTTCACCACTACTGAATCTACCGATTCATGGAAAGATGGCGAAGCGCGACTCTACCAAAATAATGCTAACGGCTCCGAAAAAGCGTTTACGCTCATTGTAACGGGCGATGGCTTCACTGCCGCCGACATGGTCCCTGGTGGAAATTGGGATATCCTCTCAACCCGCGCTATCGAAGGCATCTTCAATTACGTCGAACCATACAAAACATACCGTCAATACTTACGCGTATGGCGTGTAGCTGCAATTTCTAACGAAAGTGGGTGCTCTCGTAAAACAGGAGGAACGACAACTCCTTGCCACACCCTTCGGGATACAAAGTTCGGGACCATGCTTGACGATGGTGGTTCATCCGCTTGGTGTGGGCTCTATTCCAAATACGAAAATGGGTTCCCATTCGAAGGACAACCGGGCAAATCACTCGAAGACATGGTAGACTTCTTGTACAAGAGCCTGCCCGCCGGTACAATCGATCTGTCTGAAAAAAGTGCGGATGACCCTCAGCAATTCGCAATCCTCTGCATCATCAACGAACCTCATTACGGCGGCCTCGTAAACTATGACTCCGATTGTAAATATACCATGGGATTCGTATGCGCCTCACCAACTCCCGCCGGTTCTATGCAAGGGTTCGAAAATGTCGTAGTCCACGAAATCGGGGGACATGCTATCGGACACCTCGCAGACTGCTATACACGTAATTCTACTATTACCCAAGCTAAAGTTCAGGCAACTCTGGAATGGCAAAAACTGGGCTGGTACCAAAATGTTTCTGTCGTTAATGACAAAACTGCCTGCCCTTGGAACTTCTTCTTCAATGCCCCAGAGTATGATATGTACTACTCCTGCGTCGGCATGTTCGAAGGCGCTCGATCTCACAATAAAGGTATCTGGCGTTCCGAACAGATCAGTTGCATGAACGATAACCGATTCTACTATGACGCTCCAAGCCGATACTCCATCGTTAAACAATTGAAAGCAGCCGCTGGCGAAGAGATGGTATGGAGTGAATTCGTAAATCGTGACTACGACCGTCTCAACGCGAATACTGGTACCCGTTCGACATTTATCCCTTACAACACGGGTATTGATCTGCCTGAACCTGTCTTGGTTCCTAAAAAACGATAGAAAAAAATGACCTCACCAAAACGTTCCACAATAATTGTGGAACGTTTTTTATTTATACCCATTTAAATTCTATTCATAAAAACAGATGCGACATAAACAGGTTAGTATTAATATTTTTTGGACAAACCATTCACTAATTCCTTACATTTTTTTAACTTTACAAACAAAGGACAAAATATAATGATTCAGCCATTCATTTCATCTTCATAATCATAAGTATAAATCTTAATTCTATATTTACAACACTAACGCAAATCATACCGATAAACATATGTCTAACCAATAACCTCAAACTAACCTATATGAAAACAAAATTCATAACTCTGCTGATAACATCTGGAATCATTACAGGTGTATTGACCGGTTGCAGCAATAATAATGATGATGGCGCTGGTGAATCCCTAACAATCGACAAGACAGAAGTGGCCGTCAAGCTCACCGAAGCAGCCAAAATCCAAATTACGACAAGCAATGACGGCACTTGGAATGCCCGGACTACTTCTGCCTGGCTGACGCTTACTCCTGCCAATGGCACCGGACCGGGCACCCTCACTATCACTTGCACGGACCCCGGATACCGTGAAGTCAATACTGAACCCGTTACCGTATATATATCTGGCAAAGTAGGAACTCAAAGCGTTTATGCTCAAGTTAAAGTGACTTTACCAACACCTGATAATCAAGCTCCGTTAGCCACAACAGGCGCCGTATATCCACAAAATGGAGCTACTAATGTCAATCGTGAACTCCGTTTTGCATGGAAAGAAGCCGTCGATCCTGATGGCGACAAATTAACCTATATTCTCGAATACTCTACCGACCAACAAAACTGGACAACCATATCTCAGGATCCCAAAAGCAATACTGAAGGTATTAAATCGACTGGATTTGCTGACGGATCGACTCTGCAAGCCAATACCACATATTATTGGCGTGTGATTTCATGGGACATGTTCGGTGCTAAATCTGAACCAAGTGAAACATTTTCATTTACAACCTGCGCTGAAACTGAAGGCACTTGGCAAGATGGAGAAGCTCGCTTGTATCAAAACAACTCAAACGGATCAGAGAAAGCTTTTACTTTGATCGTTACCGGTGATGGCTTCACTGCTGAAGATATGGTTCCAGGTGGCGCATGGGAAACAGTGTCAACTAGAGCCATCGAGGGCCTCTTCAATTACGTTGAACCTTACAAAACTTATCGCCCATACTTGCGAATTTGGCGTGTCGCTGCCGTATCCAACGAACGCGGTGCATCAACTAAAACCGGAGGAACATCCACACCCTGCTCCAAAATTGTAGACACTAAATTCGGAACTATGTATGATACCGGAAGTAATTCAGCATGGTGTGGTCTGTATGATAATGCGTATCCAGGACAACCAGGTAAAACACTAAATGACTTATGGTCTTTTGTCTCAAATGCTCTTCCCGATGGAGCGACTGAAACCGCTAATAATGCCGGTTGCGCGGTGGTCTGCATTATGAATGTAGGCGTGTATCAAGGTTTGGTAAACTACTACACCAGTTCCAAACGTACAGTTGGCTTTGTTTGCATTAGTCCCGGTTCTACGGGAACACAGACAGGCTTCGAAAACGTATTCGTACATGAAATCGGTGGTCACGCTATCGGACACCTTGCTGACTGCTACATCAGCTCAGGCGGAACCCTCTCTTCCGATAAAAAAACGCAAACCGAACAATGGCAAGCGATGGGCTGGTATCAAAATGTCGATGTATCCGGACAAAAAGAGACCTGCCCATGGAATTTCTTCTTTACAGCACCTGAATATAATTCATATTACAATAACGTCGGATATTATGAAGGAGCACGTTCTGTGGCAAAAGGTATTTGGCGTAGCGAACCCATCAGTTGTATGCAAGACAACCAATTCTACTTCGACGCCCCAAGCCGATACTCAATCGTGAAACAGCTGAAAGCAGCTGCCGGCGAAGAGATGAATTGGCAAGATTTTGTCAACAAAGATTATGATCGTAACAATGCAAATACGGGCACACGATCAACCTTCATCCCATACGACTTCGTTCCATTGCATGAACCTGTCATGATCAACGACTAATTCTCTCCATCCCAATGATAAAAAAGCCATTTCACACGAGGTGAAATGGCTTTTTTGTTGACCAACCTAACTGTATAGTTCACTCTCCCATTCTTAATTGGCCATACACAAATATGTTTAAAAGGGACAAGTCTCTCTAATACCACAACTGGAGTCCAAGAATAGGCGAACAGCCAACTTTATCCGTGATAATCCCAATTCTGTTGATCCTCCGCTTTAAAAATGTATTCGTTCACGAAATCAACGTTTACACACACTTTGTTCTAAATGCTTTTATCCTCCGGGAATGCATCTTATTCTTCTTCCCGCTCAAGAAGAAATTGACTGTGTGTCGCAGTATCTTCGTGCAAATTCCTATCTTTACAGCTGGATTCACAGAATTGGCCCCAAAATCTTTATGAAGAACATTACTAATTATATCTGCCTGCTTATCCTTACAACCCTATTGAGCAGCTGCCTCAAAGGAGAGAATATAAATACCCTACGGGTTGGCATCGCCTTCCCCTCCGGAGATAATAGCTGGTGGAGTACTGCCTCATATTATGCCGTGACCCACGCCTCCAGCTTGGGTCAGTTCTACTATATGGCCAACGCCGACTCCACGGCCCAACAACAACAGCAGCTAACACGAATGGCCTACCCAACCTTGACGCAAGAGGCCTGCAAAGCCATCATCCTCTCGGACATGGGACAGCCCGCCGACTCCATCCAACACTATATCGACATGGGTATCGGTGTCATCCTCTTTAACTGCGATATGCCGGTGGACTATCTATGCCGCATCGCCGTCGATCAACAAACCGCCGGAACTGATGTCGGCAACTACATCAAAAACCACCTGCCCGGCTCCGCTACCACAACCCTCATCCTGCTCCCCAAAGACTCACCCGCTGCAGCGCAACGCGCTGCCTCCTGCAAAGCACAACTGACCACTCCAACCCTCGAGATCACCTGTGAGGAAAGCACTCAATCAGCTGGACAAAAAGCCATGCAAGAGGTGTTTGCCTCTGCCGACAGCGCCCAAATTGGCTCCGTATATGCCATGGATGACGATTTGGCCATCGGTGTGCTAAAGGCCATGGAGGCGGCCGGAGAGACTCCCGTCAAAACCGTCGTCGGATGTGGAGGGTCACAAACATTTTTACTACTTATTAACGCCTCAGAACAACTCAACCTGGCAACAACGGTCAACAACCCCGAAGCCGTTAAACAGTGCGTCGAGATCGCTAACGCATTCATCACAACCGGGGCCACTCCCGCCCAAAACGAATACCTGACCCAAATGCCGCTGGTCGATCGGTCAAACGCTGCCTCATACATCAATCCTGCCGCTCGTTACTGATTGATTCTGCCACAAAATAGCTGCAGCTAACAAATGCAGGCTCACATATTCTAATGCTCTTCAGTGCAGCCCCAAAATAACCGCCACAAGCTTGTCCTAATAACTTATTAAAAGGGCCATGCTAGAGGGGAGTAATAATTTTCTGACGTTCCAATAGGCCTACATGTTGGTTGCTCCACCAAGCTCTCCACATGTAGACTAAAGTTAGAGAAAAATCGTTCGGAACAGGTCAGTTGACAATCTTAGATCCCAGCTCCTATTCATCAGGCAAACTCAATATTTTTGCTATCTTTGGCTCGAACGAAGATGTCCTCAGTCGGATATTATCTTCGCTCACCGAACAATTACAATTGTTCTATTTCTACAACTGAGCATCTTGTATGCACCCAAAAAAAGACGTTATGCAAACCATTCGCCTAACCGACCACAACGACCCATTGTTCGAAATGGTCTGGCAACTCTATACCCAAAGTTTCCCGCTCAGTGAACAACGTACCATCGAACACCAATGTACCGCGTTCAAATCAGACCTGTATCACTTCGATATTTATCTCGAAGGAGAACAACTGCTGGGATTGATCGGTTATTGGTTGTTCCCCGACTACCTTTATATAGAACACTACGCGATCAACACAGCGCTACGTGGTCAAGGTCTGGGAAGCCGCATTTTGAACGACCTGCAACAAAAAACAGATCGAACCATTATTCTTGAAATCGACGAGGTTATTGACGACATATCAACTCGACGCCTGAGGTTCTATCAACACCTTGGCTTCGTAATGAACCCTTACTATCATCCGTTACCGAAATACCGTCTCGACCCGTCAGAACACACTCAGGCACGATTAATGATTCTCACCTATCCCAAACCTATTGACCTCCAAACCTACGAACAATTCAACAGCGATCTGAACCAAATCGTTATGAAACGGGAGTAACCATCGTCTAATTTGATCCCTATGAAACGAACTCTCTTCCATAGCTATATAACCCGATTTTTCCTTGCGGCAGCGCTGCTCGGGCAACTCTCGTGCGGCAAAGATCCCGCAGTCTCTCCCAGTGGAAATGAATCAGGCTCCTCAACAGAGACATCCTCAGAGACCGAGACACGAATTCTCAAAGAGGCATCCTCTGGAAGCACTCCTGCCAACATCATCATTATGGGTGACGGCTTCACAAAAGAGGACTACGCAGCAAACGGAACATTCTATCCAGCCGCTACCAGAGCCATGAACGGACTACTGAGTGTCGAACCCTTCAAAACCTATAGCGCATACTTCCGTGTCCAAACCGTTGCCGTCTACTCCCAAGAGAGAGGTACCTCCTTCAAAAATAGCTCCACGCAAAAAAATACCGCATTCTCAACCATCCTCGACGGTGGCGGAAGTACCGGTATCTCCGGCAATAATGCCGAAGTGTTACGCTATGCCCTCAAAGCCCAAGATATCGATAACCAATCCCTGAAAAATACAACCATTATCGTTATCGTAAACTACCCAACCTACGCCGGAACTACAACCATGTACAGCGACGGACGTGCCATCGCCTATGTTGCCCTCAGTAACGGCACCAGCCAACAAACCCAATTCGAACATGTCGTCATACATGAAGCCGGTGGACACGGCTTCGGTATGCTGAGTGACGAATACTATGACCCCAATTCAGGAAGTATCAACAATGATAAAGAGGCACTGGAAGAGCTGCAAAAATGGCAAGGCTACGGACTACTGCTAAACGTTTCTCTCACCTCGAACCAAAATCTTTGCCCCTGGAAATTCATCTTTAATTGGCCCCAATACAGCACCGAATATCGTTCCGTTAATACATACGAAGGTGGGGCCCTATTCGCAAAAGGAGTCTGGAGATCGGAACCAATCAGCTGCATGGAAGACAACCGACCCTACTTCAACGCTGCCAGCCGGTACGCCATTGTCAAACGTATCCTAAATATCGCCGGCAAAGAGTTGACAACTCAACAATTCATACAAAATGACCACGACCGTTTCAATACAGCTGCCATGCAAGCACAAACCCGCTCCACAATTTCCGACAAATCATTCGTGCCACTGGCTTCCCCCATTATCGTAAAAGCAGAATAAATAATATCGATTAGTATATACCATAATAAAGGGGAGGGGAGATATTGTCGATATCTCCCCTCCCCTTTTTATCATTTCTATCAGGCTTACGAACTTCAGCGAAAAATCGACTCAAGTCAAAGCCAATACACATTTATTAATAAGCACGGGCAAACAATACACGTCGTTTCGACGGCTTGCCACTGATGATGCAAACACCATCCTCCTCCGGAGCATCCACCGGAATACAACGAATCGTCGCCTTCGTCTCCGCTTTGATCTTCTCCTCAGTCTCCGGCGTACCATCCCAGTGAGCCAAAATGAAACCACCCTTCTCATCCAACACTCGTTTGAACTCATCGTAGGTGTCCACCTTCGTGGTCATCTCCTCACGGAACTTCAAAGCCTTATTATAAATATTGGTCTGGATCTCGTCAAGCAACTTCTCAATATGATCGGCAATACCTGCCTGAGGAAGCGTCTCCTTAGCCAACGTGTCGCGACGTACAACCTCAATCGTCCCTGCCGCCAAATCACGAGGCCCAATCGCCAAACGTACCGGTACACCCTTCAGCTCATATTCTGCAAACTTAAAGCCGCTACGAACATTATCACGAGCATCGATCTTCACGCTGATACCCTTAGCCTTCAACTCAGCTGCAATCTCATCCAATCGGGTCCGAATCTTCTCCAACTCTTCAGCCCCCTTGTAAATCGGAATCATCACTACCTGAATCGGAGCCAACTTCGGCGGTAACACCAAACCATTGTTATCCGAGTGAGCCATTATCAAAGCCCCCATCAATCGGGTCGAAACACCCCACGATGTTGCCCATACATAATCAAGCTTACCCTCGCGGTTTGTGTACTGCACATCAAAAGCCTTGGCAAAATTCTGACCCAAAAAGTGTGAAGTACCACTCTGCAGAGCCTTGCCATCCTGCATCAACGCCTCAATGGTCAACGTATCCTCGGCCCCGGCAAAACGCTCACTGTCACTCTTGTGTCCGACAATCACCGGCAAAGCCAGCCACTTCTCGGCAAAATCTGCATAAACATGGATCATCTTTTCTGCCTCAGCTATCGCCTCCTCTCGCGTCTCGTGTGCCGTGTGACCCTCCTGCCACAAAAACTCGGCTGTACGCAAGAACAGTCGTGTACGCATCTCCCAACGTACTACATTCGCCCACTGATTGCACAAAATCGGCAGGTCACGATAAGAGTGAATCCAGTTCTTGTAGGTGTTCCAAATAATCGTCTCCGAAGTAGGACGTACAATCAACTCCTCCTCCAACTTGGCATCCGGATCCACAATAACACCCTTGCCCTCAGGATCATTCTTCAACCGATAGTGCGTCACAACCGCACACTCCTTGGCAAACCCCTCTACATGATGAGCCTCCTTGCTGAAAAACGATTTCGGAATGAACAACGGAAAATAGGCATTCTCATGCCCCGTCTCCTTGAACATCTTGTCCAACTGATGCTGCATCTTCTCCCATATCGCATAACCGTACGGCTTAATTACCATACAACCCCGTACGGCCGATCCCTCGGCTAAACCTGCCTTCACGACCAAATCATTGTACCACTGCGAATAGTTCTCCTCCCGCGAGGTCAACTCTTTCAGCTCCTTTGCCATAATTTTTATCTCGTTGCTTACGTTTATTCTATACCGATGATACCATCGAATCTGCGCAAAGGTACAGTATTTTTCGCAAATTTGTAAAATTTGAATACCTTTGAATTATCGGGTGATACGGCGTATGAACCACCTTTGATCAACGACTACACTTCGCCCCCACCCACAGCAACAATGCAAACCTAAATTGCATCTTTAATAAACAAAAAGATTTTATCCTGCCTTTTTCTTCGCAGGTAACTTTTACGGTACGATATTCGTTATAATGTATAAGAAGAACAGACTAAAACCACAAGCATGAAAACCAAAAAATCCATATGGACCTTGGGGATGATGGCAGCCGCTTGCGTTGCCCTGTCCGGATGCAGTGCAACTCTGTTTTCATCATCTGCAAACTCCGACGACCTATACACGACACACGATGTCAACGCAATCGCCAACGCTGACCTCCAACGCCGTGAACAAGCCCTCGCCCAACGAGAAGCCGAACTTCGCCGTCAAGAAGAGGCCGCTAAAGCCGCCTATACCGTACACCTGAACCGTACCAATACCTCGGATTCTACCAAAACGTTCAACAGTGTACTGGCCGATAACTATGAAGACGCATACCAACGGCGTCTCAAAGGATTCAGCTCTCTCTCCTACAATGTTAACAGCACGGTCCCCAATTATGACCAAATATCGACCATTAACTACGTATCGGCCTATGACCCGGCCGTATACAACGTAATGGTCATGGGTGATGAGGTGTGGGTAGAGCCCAAATATGTCAGCTCCCTGTTCGGAACCTGGGGCTCCAACAGCGCCGTCAATCTCAATATCAACCTCGGGTGGGGATGGTCCAATCCCTATTGGGATTGGGGTTGGAACTGGAGATGGGGTTACCCATACTACAGCTGGTACTCACCCTATTGGGGTTGGAACAGCTGGGGATGGAATAGCTGGTACTGGGGGTGGAACCACTGGTACTGGGATCCCTATTGGTATGGCCCCGGTTACTGGGGAGGTGGCCCACACTACTGGGGCGGAAATCATCGACCACCCCGTAATGTCGTCTACGGTAAACCCGGAAACAGCAACTACAGACCTTCGACTGGATATTACCCCAACACCGGTTCCGGTGCAGGTTATGGAGGAGGCGGTGGAACGTACCGTCGTCTTGGATCTTCCAGCACAATCACCAGCGGCGGTACTCGACCTATCGGCTCCAACCCCACAACCAGTGGAGGAACCTCCTATCGCCGAGGCTCATCTGGGGTAACGATAAACAATGGATCATCTACTACCCCGTCCTACAACAATAATAACAACGGCACCTTCCGCAGAAGCAGTACCCCAACGCGTACCTACAACAGCGGATTCTCGGCTCCATCCGGCAGTGGATTCGGTGGAAGTAGAGGCGGTGCCGGTGGTGGCAGTGTTGGCGGCGGCGGTGGATACACTGGCGGCGGTGGCGGATATCGCCGTTAAGCCCAATCCATACTACCTGTTGCCTTCCAACCCATCGGAAAGCAACAGGTATCAACCGTCTCGTTATCCCCTCAGCGATCAACATCGCTCACTTTACCAACTATCAATTCAATATTACAGATCTGAATTATGAAAAGATATAAATTTCTGGCCTTAACCATCGGAGCCGCTGCGATTGCATCCACTGTCGCCGCACAAACTCCCTCCCCGGAAGTTATGCTGAGATTATCTCAATATAACTACTCGTTCGGAACCGCCCGCAGCGCAGCAATGGGAGGCGCATTTACCTCGCTGGGCGCCGACCTCTCATCCATGGCCATAAACCCCGCCGGCCTCGGCATGTACCAAAGCTCGGACGTCAGCATATCCCCCTCCATCACGACCTCTACAATCAACAGTAACTATGGAGGATTCAGAGCCGACGGAAATAAAACCCAATTCTCAATCGGGAATCTGGGTGCCGCCTTTAACGTCTATCAGGGTAGCGGCACCCTCACCAGCATGACCTTCGGTATCAGCTACAACAAACTGGCAGATTTCAATAATACCTCTTTCGCCTACAACAGCGGAATCGGTAGCTCAATTACCGAAATCTTCGCAGAGCGAATGAATGGCGTACCGGTCAGCATCTTCAAGACGGATGATCCCTATCAGCCTTTCCGCCAAAACCTGAGCATCAGCCAATGGGGAGGAGGCCTCGCCTACCAAACCAGACTGCTCGAAGCCATCAATAGCAACCAATACTCCCCATTCGGCCCAACCGCCGATTACCCAGACCGTCAAGGTGCCCTCTCCGAATCCGCTACCATGAATCCCGCCATGCGTAGGATCATGACTGGAAGTGTCGGAGAATACGATTTTTCCGGAGGATTTAACTTCAAAAATATTCTCTATGTAGGTTTCACCATCGGTGTGCAAAATATCCATATGCACAACGAAAACAACTACACCGAAACCTACAACAATAACGCCTATAACCTGATCTCCATGAACTATATCCAGCAACAACGGCTGGATGGGACCGGTGTCAATTTCAAATTCGGCGCAATCCTGAGACCCACCCAAAACCTGCGTATCGGCGTGGCTGTACACACCCCTACCTTTATGAGCCTCGAAGAAGAATATATCGAATATATGGGTGCCGAATACAAAAACGTAACCCCGGGCGGTCTCGTCGACTCCCCTTACGCCATCAATAACTACAGCCTAAATACCCCAACCCGACTGCTAACCGGTATCTCATACTCAATCCCCAAAGTCGGTCTAATCACCGTCGATTACGAACGAGCCTGGTACAACGGTATGCGACTGCGGAATACCGGCTCCTGGATGACCGAAGACGATACCAAACAGATGGTGAAAGATATGTTCCAGGCTGCTAATAATTTCCGCGCCGGTATCGAAGTAACTCCGCTGCCCAAATTCTACCTGCGCGCAGGATACGCTCTCTATGGCGATTGTACCCATACCGACATCTACCCCACCTCGTCAAACTGCCCGGTAATCAAATCCTACGAAAACTACTCGGCTGGTATCGGATTCCGTTTCGGCCATGCATACCTCGACTTTGCATACATCTACACCGATTATAAATACCTCGGTGACGACCTCTTCTACTATAACGAACCCGGTATGCAATACCCTATCTCCTCCGGAACAATCGATTATACACAGAATCGTCACACCGTAACCATGACCCTCGGCTTCCGATTCTAACAACGTATAACCACAACATAAAAAGGGGATGAATTTTCAGATTCATCCCCTTTTTATATGTTCCTTTCTATCTATATTTCAAACAGTCGCTAAGCTCGTCGTCTTCCTAATCAAATCTCAACCAAGTTGTTCTTGATTGCGTAAACGACCAAGTTCGCCGTATTCTTACATCCGGTCTTGGCCAAAATATTGGAACGGTGCTTGTCAACCGTCCGCTTCGAGATAAACAGCGAATCGGCAATCTCACTGTTCGACTCCCCACGACATATATGCAACAAAATCTCCGACTCCCGCTGCGAAAGCTCCTCCGGACTATCCTCCGGAACCGAGGATGGCGTCGATTTAAGATTGCTGACCAAATTGAATAACAACTCCTGCGAAAAATAACTCCCTCCGTCAACCACCGTCTCAATCGCCGTAGCAACCTCCTTGATCTCCGAATTCTTTAAAATGAATCCCTTGACCCCAAACGATACCATCTTGAAGTAATAATCTTCGTCCCCGTACATCGACAACGTGATGATCTTCAACCCCGGATAACGCTTCAAGGCCTCCTCCGCAGCGACAATCCCATTCATCCGTGGCATCTCGATATCCAATAACACTACATCCGGCTCTACAGTCGGCAACATCGCCAAAAACTCCTCCCCATTGGAGGCCTCTCCAATCACCATAAAACCATCTATCGCATCCAATAACGTCCTCAGTCCGTTGCGAAACAACGTATGATCGTCAACAACAACTATTTTACACGATTTCGCCATAACACTCCTCTCTCACAATTCAAATCCGAATATCAATCCTGGCTCGCATCCCTGCACCAGGATGGCTGTCAAAATCAACTTCACCCTTCAATGAAGTTACTCGCGAATAGATGTTCGACAGCCCCATACCACCTTTCTGAACAGATTGTTTCACATCGAAACCACAACCATTATCCTCATAGTGAACCTGAATATGCCCCTGCTGTGACTGCAATGACAACTTCACTTCCGTCGCCCCAGAATGCTTCAAACTATTGTTAATCAATTCGCAAATTACCCGGTACAAAATTACTTCAATGTCCGGATCGAACCGATCCCCTTTCAGATTCGTATCAAAAATTATACGCATTCCCCCATGCGGCAACTTGTTGATAAAATTGGATACCGCCCGTGCTAAACCAAAATTATCCAACAAATGAGGACTCAAATTCGCCGATACCTCTCGTAAACTCCGAATCGCCTCATCAATCACATAGGTCACATTGTGAAGAATCTCCTGATTCTGCTCGCTCATATTCGAAGTGGACAACGCCGAAACCGACATCTTGGCCGACGAAAGCAACGGCCCCAAGCCATCATGCAAATCTTTCGAAAAACGCTGCCGCTCCTTCTCCTCCGTACGCAAAACCGTATTCAAAATACGCCGCTCCGAAATACGCCGCTGACTCTCGGTCCGCGCAATGTAATTGAGCAGCTTGTTCACAATCAATATGCCCACCGCAAAACAGAGCGAAATAATAATCCCTAACCAGACAAAAAACTCCTGCGGAACATGCAACTCCTTCATGTGGGTGATCTGCACATACTCCCCAAAACGAAGCCCGGCTAAACCCGTCAACGCTACCGTGAACAACATCCACGACAAGTTGTATTTGGTCTTGCGAATCATCCCGATCGCCACCGTCGCTGCTCCCAACTGCAAAATGATCGAAATGATTAACAATATCTTAATAACCATAACAAACCTACTTTAACCATTCAAAGTTAAAAAACTATCCCGGTTTCCCAAAACATCTGCCATACCCGAAAAAACAACAGAGCCGATCCTAACTGGATCGACTCTGTTATGTCATATTCAAGGGAATATCCCTTGCTATCAACGGCTGGCTAACTCCAACTATTTGGCTGCGCCAACCTTCTTCTCTTTGATACGAGCCTTCTTACCGGTCAAACCACGCAAATAGTAAATGCGTGAACGACGTACGATACCACGTTTGTTCACCTCAATGCTGTCAATGTGCGGTGAATACAACGGGAAAATACGCTCAACTCCAATACCATCCGAAATCTTGCGAATCGTAAACATCTTGGTCACTCCATGACCCTTGATCTGAATGACGGTACCACGGAAACTCTGCAAACGCTCCTTGTTACCCTCGACAATCTTGTAGGTTACCGTAATGGTATCCCCGCTCTTGAAAGAAGGAACCTCCTTCTCTGCCCACATCGAGGCCTCAGCGATTTTGATTAAATTGTCCATCTGTTTTGACTGTTTAATTTATGAGTGGGAATATTACGGGCTCCTACGTCCTCATAAGAGATTCCTGCACTTTGGGAGTGCAAAGTTAACGCTTTCATTCTAAAAAACAATACCTTTTTGCTTTAAATCATCTTTATGCCCCCTCATTACCATGCAGATTAACCCCCTTTTACGTATCTTTGCCCAGCATAAAGCAAATATCAAACATGACCAAACCTCTTATCTTCCTAACCAACGACGACGGTGTCAACGCTAAAGGCCTGAACGCCCTGATTAACGCCCTCAAACCGTGGGGCCGTATCATCGCCGTCGCCCCTGAACGAGGCCAAAGCGGTATGTCGCACGCCATCACCATGACCCAACCCCTCTACCTCACAAAAGTCGCCGAAGAACCCGACGTCGAAATATATGCCTGCAGCGGAACCCCAGTCGATTGCGTGAAAATCGCATTCGACTCGCTCCTCCCCGAAAAAAAAGAGTTGCCAGACCTCATCTTCTCCGGCATCAACCACGGTTCAAACTCCGCAGTCAACGTCCTCTACTCCGGAACCATGGCCGCAGCTATCGAAGCCAGTTTTTATAACATACCCTCAATCGGTCTCTCCCTGCTCGACCACGCCCCCGATGCCGACTTCAGCGCCGTCGTGGAATATATCCCCGACCTGGTCAACTACACCCTCTCGCATAAACCGGAATACCCCTTCTGCCTCAATATCAACTTCCCCAATCTGCCCAAAGAACAGATCAAAGGAATGCGCGCCTGCCGCCAAACCCGTGGCTACTGGAGAGAAGATTTCGAACGCAGACAAGACCCGCGTGGCAAAGATTATTATTGGCTCATCGGCTACTTCAACAACGCCGAACCCGACGCCGAAGATACTGACGAATGGGCCCTCAACCACGGTTATATCTCCGTCGTCCCCATTCAAGTCGATCTGACCAACTACAAACAGCTCCACGAACTTCAAAAGTGGCCGTTTATTGACCGGTAAAATCCATACGAATACATCATTCTCCTTAACAGCGCTCATGATCTCATGGCGCTGTTTTTTTATTGACAATTCTCGGCCTCGAAAGGAATGGGAAGAAATTTCCTGTTAGTCGCTTGTTTTTTTTGGGGGGGTAAGGGTGGCCAACTATTTGCCTGACAAAGCTAAATACGGGCGCCGCAAAGTTATTAATATGCCGCGAGGCACCTTCTATTGCTTTTTGCAGAGACCAGCAGACTTTTAATTTGCAAGTGTACGCTCAAATCCGACAAAATTCAGTCGGTTGCAATGTCATTTCACAGCAATCACCGCACTTGTCTGTATGCCTTGTAGCACGAATAAAGAGAGATCGACAACGAAGACAGCCAAAATCAAAGCCGTTCAATAAAATCTGCGATTTCACACGCAACTTGAGGTTCAATCCGAAGATCAGGCTTGACATAAGTCTCCATCTGAACCGCCATGTCTGTCGATACACAAGGCTTCAAAACATGGTTCATATTCGGAATAATCACCAAATCCGCATCAGGACGAGCCTCTTGCAGTAACCGGGCATCCTCCACCCCAATCTGAAGATCCTTATCCCCCTGAATAATCAACACCGGGAGATCAACACCTTGCAACACCGTAACAGGATCCACCGCAAAGTCCGAGATCAAATAGGGCTGGACCGAAGGACGAAACAATGCATACAGCATCTGCGGCACCTGCTCCACCTTGCGTCCCGTTTTAAGAGTATCGATAATGGACGAAACACTTCCCAAAACCATCGGCGAAGTTTGTCGAATCTGCGCTTTCAAAATCTCATCGGTCGGTCGACCTGCACCGGCCAATAATACCAATCCCGCAACCCGACTATTTCCCGCACTCGCCATCGTGCCAATCTTTGCCCCCTCGCTGTGCCCGACAACAACCACGCGATCATAATCCTTACTTAATGCTTCAATCCAACCTTTAGCATCATCCACATAGGTCGAAAGGCGTATATCCTGCTCCGGCATGGCTGACTCCACACTCCGTGCAACTCCCCGTTTATCATAGCGCAACGATGCAATCCCTTTTGCACACAGATCCTCAGCCAAATACCGAATCGAGTTTCCCTGCATCTGCGGATTGTTGCCATCACGATCGGTCGCTCCTGAACCACAAATCAACAAAACAACCACCTGCTTTGTATCCTGCTCCGGAGCCATTAACGTCCCGTAAACCTTACCCGTCGGAGTATCAATCGTCAGCTCCCGCTCTGAAGCCCTTCCCACAACCACACTCCAACACAAAACAAACAACCCTAAGAATATCGATTTCATACCACAATCTTTATATGGTTTATATATGAACCGTGAAAACGACTCATCGTCAAATTTGGTTATTTCCCAAAACAAAAAAGCCTGAACACAAAAATTTTATGTTCAGACTTTAATTTTATATCCTAACCGATTTTCTATTCTAATTCCCAATCGGTACCGTCCTTGCGATCCTTGACCTTAATGCCCAAAGCCGTCAACGAATCCCGAATACGATCCGATGTCGTCCAATCCTTGGCCTGCTTGGCCTGCATGCGAATATCCAAAACCGTGTCGATCAACTGACCTAAAAGTCGATTGTTGTCTCCAACCAAATCATCTCGCAGCCCCAAAATATCAAACACATACAGGTGCATCACCCGACGCAACTCCTCCAAATCAGCCGCCGAAATGGTCTGCTGACCATCATAAATCTGATTGATCATACGCACCGCATCAAACAAGACCGAAATGACAATCGGCGAATTCAAATCATCATCCATCGCCGCCTTGCAACGAGGCTCAATATCCGAAATATCTACACTCGAAGTCTCTGACGCCTTCAACTTGGACAACGTCTTCATCGCCTTCATCAACCGCTCGTAACCCTTCTCGGCTGCCTGCAAAGCCTCATTCGAGAAATCCAACGTACTGCGATACTGTGCCTGCAAGATGAAGAAACGAATGGTCATCGGAGCATATGCCTGCGCCAACAGCGGATGGTTGCCCGTCGTCAACTGCTCGAACGTAATGAAATTCCCCAACGACTTGCCCATCTTCTGTCCGTTGATGGTAATCATGTTGTTGTGCATCCAATAG
>ENA-ORSJ01001598-ORSJ01001598.1-human-gut-metagenome-genome-assembly--contig:-NODE-1598-length-18121-cov-2.654821_pt1 | contig 18121 bp, 10 predicted proteins | sample MGYA00242191_ERZ509158 | MGnify/ENA primary metagenome ERZ509158 (study PRJEB26280, sample SAMEA2338623) | human gut metagenome | biome: human gut; feature: human-associated habitat; material: faeces...
CCTCATCGGCGCGCCTCTGACGGATATGAAGATCACCCTCATCGCGGGCCGCGCCCATCTCAAGCACACCGAGGGCGGCGACTTCCGGCAGGCCACCTACCGCGCCGTGCGGCAGGGGCTGATGCTGGCAAAAAGCCAGCTGTTAGAGCCGTGGTATGCCTTCCGGCTGGAAGTGCCGGTGGAGAACATCGGCCGTGCCATGAGCGATATCCAGCGCATGGAGGGCAGCTTTGACCCGCCCGAGACCGGAGCTGACGGGGATACCACCCTGCTCACCGGCACGGCACCGGCCTCCACCATGCGCAGCTACCCCATGGAGGTGGTCAGCTACACCCGGGGCAGGGGACACCTGAACCTGACGCTGGACGGCTACCGCCCCTGCCACAACGCGGCGGAGGTCATCGAGGCAGTGGGCTATGAACCGGAACACGATCTGGACAACCCCGCCGACTCGGTGTTCTGCTCCCATGGCGCGGGCTTTGTGGTGCCGTGGGAGCAGGTGCGCAGCCATATGCACGTGGACAGCGGCTGGGGCCACACCGCCCCGACAGCAGAAGAAACAGCGGCCCGTCCCCGCCGGATGGCGGCTTACCGCGCTACGCTGGAAGAGGACGCCGAACTGCTGAAAATTTTTGAGCGCACCTACGGCCCCATCAAACGGGACCCGCTGGCGGCGTTCCGCCCGGTGCAGAAGCGGGAACGGCCCGATTTCGCCGCCGAGCAGTGGGAAATCGCCCCCGAATACCTGCTGGTGGACGGCTACAACATCATCTTTGCGTGGGACGAGCTGAACGCCCTCTCCAGGGAGAGCCTCGACGCCGCCCGTCACCGGCTGATGGACATTCTCTGCAACTATCAGGGCTTCAAAAAGTGCGTCCTCATCCTCGTGTTCGATGCCTACCGTGTGCCGGGCAGTCCCGGCAGCATCGAGCAGTACCACAACATCCACGTCGTCTACACCAAAGAGGCCGAGACGGCGGATATGTTCATCGAGCGCGTCACCCACGAGATCGGCAAAAACCGCCGGGTGCGGGTGGCGACCTCCGACGGCATGGAGCAGGTCATCATTCTGGGCCACGGCGCCCTCCGCGTCTCGGCCCGGATGTTCCACGAAGAGGTGCAGGACGTGGAAAAAGAGATAAGGCGCTGCATTCAGGGGGAGGCGTGAGCATGATACCCGAAATTACGGCTGAATTTGTCTGGTCACACATCCCAAAACGCCCGAAGGAGAGCAACAAGGGCAGCTTCGGCGCGGTGCTGGCTGTGGCGGGAAGCGCCTGCTACCGCGGTGCGGCGTCGCTGACCGTCGAGGGCGCTCTGCGCACCGGCGCAGGCATCGTCACGCTGGCCAGTGTCGAGCCGGTGCTGGCGGCGGTGTCGGCACGCCTGCCGGAATGCTGTCTCTGCCCCTGTGAGCCGGGGGCAGAAGGGGGCGTCTCCCCCCAAAGCATCCCCCGCATCCTCCGGCAGAAGGCCACCGTCCTGCTCATCGGGCCGGGACTGGGCTATCTTGCCCAGAGCACGGCCCGCGCCGCCGAGACGCGGACGCTGGTGAAGAAGCTGCTCACCGGATTTTCGGGCAGTGCGGTGCTGGACGCCGATGGCCTCAACGCCGCCGCCAGCCTCATGAACGCGGGTGAGGAACTGCCGCGCCCGGCCAAAGAGCTGATTTTGACGCCCCACCCGGGGGAGATGTCCCGGCTGACGGGGCTTTCGGTGGAGGCCGTTCAGGCCGACCGGGAGGGCGTCGCCCGGCGGTATGCCGCTCAGTGGAATGCGGTGGTGGTGCTGAAAGGGGCGCGGACCGTGGCCGCCGCCCCGGATGGCCGCGTCTGCGTCAACCCCACCGGCAATCCCGGTCTTGCCCGGGGCGGGAGCGGCGATGTGCTGGCCGGTATGATGTCGGCCCTGCTGGCCTGCGGTCTGTCCGCCTGCGAAGCCGCCGCCTGTGCGGTCTGGCTCCACGGGGCCGCCGCTGACCGTGCCGCCCGCCAAAAAGGCGAGTACGGGATGCTCCCGCAGGATATTTTCGCCCATCTGGGGCAGATGCTTGCGGAAAATGACCGTTGAAATGTGAAAAACAAAATGCAGAATCCATGAAATTTTGCGCTGATTTCCGTCGATAGATACAAAAGAGGTGTTGAATATGGTTGAAAAGTTGGAAAAAATCATTTCGCAGAGCCAGAACATCGTCTTTTTCGGTGGTGCGGGCGTGTCCACCGAGAGCGGCATCCCGGACTTCCGCAGTGTGGACGGCCTCTACCATCAAAAATACGATTACCCGCCCGAGACGATCTTGAGCCACACCTTCTGGGAAGAGCGCCCCGAGGAGTTCTACCGCTTCTACCGCGATAAGCTCATCGTCAAGGGAGCAAAGCCCAACGCGGCGCATCTGCGTCTGGCAAAGCTCGAGCGGGAGGGCAGGCTGAAAGCCGTCATCACCCAGAACATCGACGGCCTCCATCAGGCGGCAGGCTCCAAGACGGTGTACGAGCTCCACGGCAGCACCCTGCGCAACTACTGCGTCAAGTGCGGCGCGTTCTACGATGTGGACTTCATCGCCAACAGCACCGGTGTGCCGCGCTGCCCCAGATGCGGCGGTATCATCAAGCCGGACGTCGTCCTCTACGAAGAGGGGCTGGATGAGCAGGTATTGTCCGGCGCCGTCTCGGCTATCCGCCGCGCTGATACCCTCATCATCGGCGGTACCAGCCTTGTGGTCTACCCGGCGGCGGGGCTCATCCGTTACTTCCGGGGCGACCACCTCGTGGTCATCAATATGCAGCCTACGAATGCGGACGCCGAGGCCGATCTGTGCATTGCAAAGCCCATCGGACAGGTGCTCAGCGAGGATGTTGTGGTGGAGGATTGAAGCTGAAACGCTGAAAATAGAAGGTTTTCCCGGTTGACCTTTCTTGTGGTAAACATGGAGGTGAGACGATGGAGTGCGTACAGAGCCCAAACTTTTACTTTGCAATCCGAAAAGATACAGGAGAACCGGTTCATATTTCGTATTTTTCGCAGCTTCCAGACGAAGAAAAAGGTAAATATAGAGGTCTGAAATGTAATTGTATCTGTGCGGCCTGTAAGCGCTCGCTTGTGGCAAAAATGGGAGAGGTGAAAGCTCCACATTTTGCTCACTATGTAGAAAAAGGAACCATTCTGGATTGTTCCGCTCAAAAGGCAAACGAAAGCGGCCTGCACCAGATGGCGAAAGAAATCATTGCGAAGGGTGACCATATCCATTTGCCCGAAATCGAAATTGATGCAGATAAAGATGAAAATCGAAATGTAAATGACTGGGAGCAATGCCAGCCGTTACATATCAAAGATGAGCAAATGTGGTATTTTTCAAGCGCAGAAATGGAAGTGCCCTGTAATGGCTTTACTCCGGATGTCTACCTTCATGGAGAAAAGACCGATTTGCTTGTAGAAATTATGGTTACACATCCTGTGGATGACGAAAAGAAAGAGCGCGTAAAACAAGCCGGACTGCCGATGATCGAAATTGACATCTCTGACATTTATAATAATCTGGAGGAATTTTCAAAAGAAACGCTTCGGAGAGAGTTGATTGATTCAGTTGAACACAAAGATTGGATTTACAGCCGCTTGAAGGGAGAAAAGAGTGTTGAGCAACTTAAAGCAAGAAATCAAAAATTGGAAAGCAAATACCAACAACAGCGGGCGGAAATTTTAGAGCAGTTAAGACGAAAACAACAAAAAGAGGAATGGATTGAAAAACAGCAACAACATGAGCAACTGACATGGATACAAATTGATAGGTTAGAGGAGAATAAAGATTATTATCTTAGCATTAGCCAAGGACTAGTGAATCCAGAAAGGGCATTAAAAGTAGTTAACAATCTCGGTATTTGTAACTGGCCAAGTTTGCAGTTTACAGATGTGGAGAAGATGCCAATTTATCTTAACATTCCGGTTTTTGGGGAGGTTGCTTTTAATTGTGACCGAAGAATATGGCAAGCAATTTTGTTTGAAAAGTTTATTTGTTGCAAAAACAAGGAAGAAACAATATATCCGATTGCAATATTTTCGCATTTTGCTTATAACAGAAACGGACTGCTGAATAAAGAATTGGTACATATCGGGAAGATGAAAGGAGGAAGAACATATTTTCCGAAGAAAAATCTTCTGCGGTATGCCATTGAAGAATATATGGCACATTTGTTAGAACTCGGATTCATAGGGAAAAAGTTTAGCAGAGAAAAATTCCATGTGCTATACTATGTGCAATGTAAAGCTTTAAAGCCGACAAATACGAAGTATGAGCGATTTTTAAGAAAAACTATTCCGCAAATGCCGTTGACAAATCAGCCGTTTGAATATTTTCAAGAACACTGGGGACATGAAATTGAGACAATAGTTGATTTTTAAAGGAAGGGGACAATTAGTTCTATATCATATAGAGAGATAAAACAGAGACTCCTCTATGCAGAGCCATTTGGTAGCATAGAGGAGTCTTTTTGTTAATCAATGGTCGTCTTCGTCCGTCCCACGCCCAGCACGGCGGTGGAGATCTTTTTCCAGCTGTTGCAGCCGCAGACGCCGTCGGCGCGCAGACTGGTGCGCCGCTGGGAGCCCCTGAGGGCTTCTTCCGTCCGGCTGCCGAAGATGCCGTCGATGCGGTTCCCGGTCTGGTAGCCCAGCGTCGAGAGGGCGTCTTGGAGGATCATGACGTAGCAGCCCCGGCTGCCCCGGCGGAGGGTGGGGTAGCCTGCCGTGGTGCCTCTGCAGGCAGGCGTGCCGTAGCGCCGGTCGAAGTGGACCCATGTGGGGGTCTGGCTCAGCGGCTCGACATAGCCCCACGCCCCGGTGGAGCGGGCGGCGTTGTAGATGGCGGTGCGCTGGGTCCGGCTGAAGCTCTGCCCCACGTCGAAGGCCACGCCGGCATAGTGTTGGCTGCGGGTGCCGTGGCCTCCCTCCCAGATGCGGCGGAAGGCGTATCCCACCGGGATGCCCCTGCCGTATTTGCGGCGGGTGAGGTTCCACGCTTCCATTGCCGCGATGGTCGTCCAGAGCACCGGGCTGTTCGATTTGCCCCGGAACTCCCGCACGGTCAGAGTCCTGCCGGTGCTGTAGGGCATGGGGTCGTTCTCGCGCAGGCTCGAATAGGTGTAGACTCTGTTCTCGTAGGCGTCATAGACCAGTAAGCGTGCCATCTCTCATCCCTCCTCGGTGCAGTTGTCGCAGGCAGTATGGCTCTGGGCGCGGATTGCGGCCCAGGTGGGCCGGTCCACGACGCCGTTCGGCTCAAGGCCCGCCCGCTGCTGCGTGTCTTTTACAGCGGCGGTGTCCTCCGGGCCGAAGACAGCGTTGTCGGCGACGTAGTCCTCCTCGCAGTAGAGCTGGGAGCGGCCATTGAGCCAGCCCTCGATGAGGCGGACATCAGCGCCCACGCTGCCCTCCTTCATGGCCCGGTCCGGGTAGTCCGGCCCCTGCCCGGGATGCCGGTCGGGGTTGGGGGTGAAGGCCGCCAGCTGTAAGCTCAGGGCTTCCACTGCTGTCCACGTCTCGGCGTCTGCCACGCCGGTGGCGGGCAGACCCAGAAGCTCCTGCGCGCTGGCGGTGGCGTTCGCGGTCTCCTGTGTGTACTGGCTGGAAAGCGCGGGGGACGCCACACTGTCGTAGTAGTAGGCGATGCGCTGCAAAAGCAGGGTGTAGTAGAGCACGGCGCTGCTGTCGGTGCCGACGGTGAGCGGCGTGCCGGGGTAGGGGAGACGCTTGAGGGTGACCACCGGCCCGGACGAGCGGAGGGCCGACGCTTTGCCGTAGAGCGAATCCCATGTCTTCCGGCCTACGATGCCGTCCGCCGTCAGCCCGGCGAACCGCTGGTAGGCCCGCACGGCGGCCTCGGTGGCCGCGCCGAAACGGCCGTCGATGGAGACAGAGGGGATGCTGCTCTGGTAGGCGCTCATGAGGTAGAGGTAGAATTGCAGCTCCCGGACGGCGGTGCCGGTGGAGCCATTGCGCAGTACGCCCGGGTACTCGCCGGGCCGCAGGCTGGGCGAAAGCAGGCGGTTGGCAATGTCGTTGTAGACTTCGTAGAGCTTGTTCCATGTCGTCCGGCCCACGACGCCGTCGCTGGTGAGGCCGAAGTAGGTCTGGAACCGCCGCACGGCCGCTGCGGTAGACGAGCCGAAGACGCCGTCCACGGTGATGTTGTTGAGACGGGAATAGACCGTCCGCGCGATCTTCAGCCAGAACTGCACCAGCCGGACGTTCTGGCCGCTGCTGCCCTGGCGCAGGGCGGTGCCGGGGTAGGCGTTGGGGATGCCGTTGTCGGACTGGATGCTGCGGAACTGGTCGTACAGCTCGGTCCATGTGGTGCGGCCCACGATGCCGTCCACCGTCAGGCCGTAGCGCCGCTGGAACGCCCGGACAGCCGCCGCTGTGCCGCTGCCGTAGACGCCGTCCACCGTGACAGAGGGGATGCTGCTCTCATACTGAGCCAGCGTACTCAGCCAGAACTGCATCTGCTCTACCTTGCTGCCGGTGGAGCCCTGTTTGAGGACGCTGCTGCCGAAGTTCCATGAGCCGTCCGAGAGGGTGCCGCTGAAGGTCTCGCCTTCACTGGTCAGCTCGGCGAGGTCCTTCACCGAGACATAGATATAGCTGATCTTATACCAGGTGCTGCGGCCCACCACGCCGTCGGCGGTGAGGTTGAACTGCTTCTGGAACTTTTTGACCGTCTCGGTCATCTTGCGGCCGAAGATGCCGTCCACCGTCAGCAGGCCGAGGAAGGGATAGTCTTTGGTGATGCGGTTGAGCTGCCGCTGCAGGGTGAACACCGCCGCTCCGGTGCTGCCCTGCCGCAGAGGGCTTCCGGGGTAGCTCTGGGGGATGGACTGGATGTTGTTGGTGCGGATGATCTCGATGTTGCTGCCGTAGTAGTATTTGAGGATGCTCAGTGCGCTGCGGCCCTGATTGGCCAGCGTGACGGTCCCCCACTGCTTGAGGCCGGGGCAGGTGACGGATTTTCCGTCGCAGTACTCGGCGTAGTAGGGGTTCACGGTGCCGGTCTTGCGGATATAGGTGTTGAAGATGTCGTCCGTCAGCCGCACCATGACGTCGAACACCGTCCGGCCATGGACGTAGTATTGGTCGTAGCTGGTGGAGTTGGTGATGTTGAAACTGTAGCCCTTGCTGGGGTACCACTCGGTGTAGATGCGGTTGAGAGCCAGCGAGATCTGGCAGTGGATGTTGGCCCGCAGGGCCTGCTCGGGCCACGGGGAGCAAAATAACCCAACTGGTCAAAGCTGCCTGCCCGGACTGCCGCAAGGTATGGAGCGAGATGCAGGAACTGGTCCGGGCGGCATCCTCGGCGGCCTTTTTGTCAAGGGATAATAATAGAACATAAGCAGGATTCACAAGCAGGAACACTTAAAATGCTTCTGTTATAATGTTACACATACATACTGTATACATTGGTATATATACTGTTCAAAAAAAGCTGCATCGACTGGCGCAAAGAAATCGGACACGCTGCTTTTATGAATCAACATATGAAATTTTATTGAAAATCCATCATGGCGGTGGTAAAATAATCCTATAGTTCTGTCATGCTGTATCGATGCCTTTTTGTGGTATTCGGGATCGCGGAACGGCAGCTGCCCAAGAGTTGTGAGGGGAACGATTTGATGAACAAAAGAACATTGCACCGCCTTCTTTCTGCGTTTGCGGCATTGGTGATAGGTCTATCTGTGCTGACCGGCTGCGGAACAAAAACCGCCGAAAATGTGGAAAAGCAGGAGGATGCTCAGACCATTCAGGTGTATCTGTGGACGAATAGCCTGTACGAGACCTATGCGCCTTATATCCAGTCCCAGCTGCCGGATGTAAATATTGAATTCATCGTGGGAAACAACGATTTGGATTTTTACAAGTTTTTGCAGGAGAACGGCGGCCTGCCGGATATCATCACCTGCTGCCGCTTCTCGCTGCACGATGCGGCTCCCTTGAAGGACAGCCTGATGAACCTTGCCTTGACCAACGAAGCGGGCGCTGTGTACAACACCTACCTCAACAGCTTCAAAACCGAGGACGGCAGCGTGAACTGGCTGCCGGTCTGCGCCGATGCCCACGGCTTTGTGGTCAACCGCAGCCTTTTTGAGCAGTACGGTATCCCCCTGCCCACCGATTACGAGAGCTTCGTTTCGGCCTGTCAGGCGTTTGAGAAGGTGGGCATCCGCGGCTTTACCGCCGATTATACCTACGACTACACCTGCATGGAAACGCTGCAGGGGCTTTCCGCTGCCGAGCTTACCACGACTGATGGGCGCAGGTGGCGCACTGCTTACAGCGACCCTGCCAGCACCGCACGGGTGGGTCTGGACGACACCGTGTGGCCGGGGGCATTTGAGCGGATGGCGCAGTTCATTCAGGATACCCACCTTACGGCAGACGACCTTGCGTTGAATTACGACGATGTGACTGGGATGTTCCGCAACGGGGAAGTTGCCATGTACTTTGGCAGCTCTGCCGGCGTGAAGATGTTTCAGGATGAGGGCATCGACACCATTTTTATGCCCTTCTTCAGCCAGAACGGCGAAAAGTGGATCATGACCACCCCCTATTTCCAGATCGCTCTGAACCGTGACCTCGAGCAGGACACCACGCGCCGCGAAAAAGCCATGAAGGTGCTGAACGTCATGCTCTCCGAGGAGGCGCAGAGCCGCATCGTTGCCGACGGGCAGGACCTGCTGAGCTACAGCCAGAACGTCCCCCTGCGCCTGACCGAGTACATGAAGGACGTGCGCGATGTGGTGGAAGAAAACCACATGTATATCCGCATCGCCTCCAACGATTTCTTTGCCGTCTCCAAGGACGTTGTCTCCAAAATGATCGCGGGCGAGTACACGGCACAGCAGGCTTATCGTGCGTTCAATGCCCAGCTTCTTGCCGAAGAAACGCCTGCCGATGACGAGATCGTGCTGACCTCCGGGAAGAGCTGCTCCAATGTCTTCCACGCAAACGGCGGCAGCGCCTCCTTCTCCGTTATGGCGAACACGCTGCGGGGCGTTTATGGCACCGATGTGCTGCTTGCCACCGCAAACAGCTTTACCGGCAGTGTGCTGCGGGCGGATTATAACAAGAAAATGGCCGCTTCCATGATCATGCCCAACGGTCTGATGTCCCGCCAGCGCACCATGACCGGCGCAGAGCTGAAGGAGACCGTCCGCGCCTTTGTGGAGGGCTGCGAGGGAGGGTTTGTACCCTTCAACCGCGGTTCTCTGCCGGTGGTCAGCGGCATTGCCGTGGAGGTCAAAGAGGAAAGCGGCAGCTATACCCTGACCGGCATCACCCGGAACGGACAGCCGCTGGGGGACGACGACACCGTTACCGTGACCTGTCTGGCAGCGGAAAATCAGATGGAAGCGCTGCTTGCGAGCGAGAGCGGCACGTCTTTGGACGGAGATACATGGGTAAAAAACACATGGCGCGATTATGTCTCCGGCGGCGGCGCAGCGCTTGCAGAGCCTGAAAACTACATGACACTGAGGTAAGCGGGATGGAAGACGAAAAGCACGAATCCAAACGAAACTGCCATCCCCGGCAAAAGTGGCTCCCTGTTGCGGCCATCCTTCTTCTGGTCTTGCTGATAGCAGATTTCAGCGTTCGGTACATCTCGTTTGTGTCCCAGACCATCTATCAGGAAAGTACCTCGCATCTGGAAGAGGTGCTGCATAAATCCAACAATATGCTGAAAGAGATGGTGCGCAAGAACCTGACCTATCTGCATCTGTACAACGGCTTTCTGGAAAGTACCTCGGATGAGGCCGAAATACAGGCGTATATCAGGGCGGCACAGCAGGAGGCTGGATTTGCCGAATTCTACTTTCTTACCTATGACGGCAACTACATGACCGTGACCGGGGAGACCGGTTATCTTGGCCTGCAGACCAATCTGGACGAAAGGCTCGCTCACGATGAGGATGTCGTCGTGAACACGGCGCTGCCCGGCAAGCCCCAGATGCTTGCGTTCATCTGTCCCGAAACGCAGGGCAGCTACCGGGGCTTTGCCTACGATGCCATTGCCATCTCTTATTATAATGATGCAGTGCTTAGATTGCTGGACAGCTCTGCCTTTGAGGGCAATGCCAGCAACTATGTCATCTACTCGGATGGGCGGGTGGTCATCGACAATTCTGTAAACCGCAAGGAGACCATTTACAATTTCATTGCGATGCTGCGCGACCATTCCGATCTTTCCGAGGCGCAGATCCTGGATCTGTCCAATGCCTTTGCACAGGGCAGCAGCGGAAACATGAAGGTAAAGCTGGGCGACACCAGCTATTATCTGGTCTACGAGGGCACAGCAGTCCAGAGCTGGACGATGGTGGGGCTTGTGCCGGTCAGCATTGTCAATGCCAATCTGGATAAGCTGTGGTTCCATACGATACAGATCGTAGCAGGCATCGCCGCAGGTCTTGCGGTGCTGGTCATTCTGCTCATTGTGCGCAGAAGCCATGCCGCACTGCGCCAGAAGAACACCAAGCTCCTGTACCGGGATGAATTGTTCCAGAAGCTCTCGCTGAACGTGGACGACGTTTTCCTGATGCTGGACGCAGAGACCTCCAAGGTGGATTATGTCAGCCCGAACATTGAGCGGCTGCTGGGCATCCCGTGGAGAGAAGTCCGGCAAAATGCCTTTGCTCTGGACAAGCTGGGCGCCCCGGAGCAGGGCAAAAACTTTCTGGATGGGCTTCTCAGCGGGCAGCAGCGGGAATGGGATCTCGAGTTTGAGCATCTGGAAACCAAAGAGCGCCGCTGGTTCCATAACATCGCCATAGGCAGCGAGGTGGAGGGCAGGACCAAATACATCCTTGTCATGTCCGACCGCACCGCCGACAAACAGGTGAATCAGGCGCTTTCGGATGCTGTTGCCGCCGCCGAGACTGCCAATCGCGCCAAGAGCACCTTCCTTTCCAATATGTCCCACGACATCCGCACCCCCATGAATGCCATCATCGGCTTTACCACACTGGCGATCAGCAATATCGACGACAAGGAGCGGGTGAAGGATTATCTGGCCAAGACCCTTGCTTCCAGCAACCATCTGCTCTCGCTCATCAACGATGTGCTGGATATGAGCCGCATCGAAAGCGGAAAGCTCCATCTGGAAGAAGTGGAAGTCAACCTTTCGGATGTGCTGCACGATCTGAAAACCATCGTCAGCGGGCAGATCTACGCAAAACAGCTGGAACTTTATATGGACGCGATGGATGTGACCGACGAGGATGTCTACTGCGATAAGACCCGGCTGAACCAGATCCTGCTGAACCTGCTGTCCAACGCCATCAAGTTTACCCCGGCGGGCGGCACGGTCTCGGTGCGGGTGCGGCAGCTTGCCGGTAAGGTGCATGGCTGCGGGCAGTACGAGTTCCGCATCAAGGATAACGGCATCGGCATGAGCCCGGAATTTGCCAAAAAAATCTTTGAGCCGTTTGAGCGGGAGCGCACCTCCACGGTCAGCCGTATCCAAGGCACCGGCCTTGGCATGGCCATCACCAAGAACATCGTGGATATGATGGGCGGCACCATCGAGGTGCAGACAGCGCAGGGCAAGGGCAGCGAGTTTATCATTCGTGTGCCGCTGCGGGTGCAGGCAGAGCACCGCCAGGTGGAAAAGATCACCGAGCTGGAAGGCCTGAAGGCTCTGGTGGTGGACGACGATTTCAACACCTGCGACAGCGTGACAAAGATGCTGGTCAAGGTGGGAATGCGCGCGGAGTGGACCCTTTCCGGCAAGGAAGCGGTGCTGCGCGCGCGGCAGTCCATCGAGATGAGCGATGCCTACCACGCCTATATCATCGACTGGCGGCTGCCGGATATGAACGGCATTGAGGTCACCCGCCAGATCCGCAGCCTGAACGACGATACCCCCATCATCATCCTGACGGCCTACGACTGGTCTGACATTGAGGTGGAGGCAAAGGCCGCCGGTGTGACCGCCTTCTGCTCCAAGCCCATGTTCATGTCCGACCTGCGCGAGACTCTGATGAGCGCTCTCGGCCAGAAGCTGATAGATGCGTCGCAGGAGCTTCTGCCGGAAAAGAACGCCGACTTCAAGGACAGACACATCCTGCTGGTAGAGGACAACGAGCTGAACCGCGAGATCGCACAGGAGATCCTGCGCGAGTACGGCTTCCGGGTCGATACGGCGGAAAACGGTGAAGTGGCGGTGGAAAAGGTGAGCACCGCAGCGCCGGGCAGCTATGATCTGGTGCTGATGGATGTGCAGATGCCGGTGATGGACGGCTACACCGCCACCCGGAAGATCCGCGCACTGGATGACCCTGCCCGGGCAAAGCTCCCGATCCTTGCCATGACCGCCAACGCCTTCGACGAGGATCGCCGCAACGCATTGGAAAGCGGCATGAACGGCTTTTTGTCCAAGCCCATCGTGATCGGTGACCTTGTGCAGGAGCTGCGCAAAATTTTGTGAGCCAGACGCCTGTCAGACAGAAAATAAATAAAGCACCCGCAGCAGGCTTCGCAGAGGCTCTTGACCTCTGGAAGCGAATGCTGCGGGTGCTTTTGCTTTTGTCGGCTGGCAGCCGTTATGATTTCAGTACATCTGCGAGGACCTGCAGCAGATGCGGAATATCCAGCGGCTTTGCAATGTGGCCATCCATACCGGCCTTCAATGCATTCTGACGGTCTTCTTCAAAGGCATTTGCTGTCATTGCAAAGATGGGAATGCCTGCCTTTGCAGCGTCCGGCAGGGCGCGGATCTGCCGCGTCGCCTCGTAACCGTCCATCTTGGGCATCTGGATGTCCATTAAGATCAAATCGTACTGCCCGGGGGCCGCCTGCTTCATCTTCTGGACAGCGATCTCGCCATCCTCAGCAGTGTCTACCGCAAAGCCCGCTTCCTTCAGGATCTCCAATGCGAGCTCACGGTTCAAGGCATTGTCCTCCACCAGCAAAAGTTTCTTTCTCTTGAGCTCGGCGGCATCTGGCTGCGCTGGCTTACAGGCAGGCTCTGCACCGTACGGTTCCGCCAGCACTCTGTGCAGTTCGGAAAGGAACAGCGGCTTTTCGCAGAAGGCGGTCACTCCGGCAGCGCGGGCTTCCTCTTCAATATCCGTCCAATCGTAGGCCGTCAGAATGATGATAGGGCAGCTTTTCCCGATCACCTTGCGGATCTGCCGCACGACCTCGATGCCGTTCATATCGGGGATGAGCCAGTCGATGATGTAGACGCTGAATTCGTCGCCCTGCTCCATGGCGTATCGGGTGCGGATCACCGCTTCCCGGCCGGAGATCGTCCACTCCGGCCGCATCCCGATCTTGGACAGCATGGTGCTGACGCTCAGGCAGGTGTCGGTATCGTCGTCTGCTACCAATGCGCGCAGCCCTTCCAACTGCGGGAGCTGCTTGGGCTCCACCTTTTGTCCGCTGAGTGCGAAGCAGAGATCTACGATGAATTCGCTGCCCTTGCCCGGTTCACTTTCGATCGCAATGGTGCCGCCCATCATATCCACAATGTTCTTGGTGATGGACATGCCCAGGCCGGTACCCTGAATGCCGCTGACGGTGGAGCTTTCCTCCCGGCTGAACGCCTCAAAGATGTGCTTCTGGAACTCTTCGCTCATACCAATGCCATTGTCCTTGATGCGGAACTCATAGCAGCCACGGCCCTTGGGCGCACCGTTCTTCTGGGCAATGCGGATGCTGATCGTACCGCCTGTGGGAGTGAACTTGATGGCGTTGGACAAAATGTTCAGCAAGATCTGGTTCAGCCGCAGCGGGTCGGTGATGATGTCCTCGTTCTCCACGTCCATGGTATCGATGAAAAGCGACAGCCGCTTTGCCGAAACATCGGGTTGGATGATGGAGCGCACACCGTGGACGAGGTCCGGCAGATGCACCGCTTTTTCTTCAATTTTTACTTTTCCGCTCTCGATGCGGCTCATATCCAGCACATCATTGATGAGGGAAAGCAGATGCTGGCTGGAGGTAGAGATCTTTTTCAGGTAGTCCAGCACCTGTTCCTTATGATCAATATGGGTCGCAGCCAGCGAGGTGAAGCCGATGATGGCGTTCATGGGGGTGCGAATATCGTGGCTCATATTGAACAGGAACTCCCGCTTGGCACGGTTTGCCGCACCCTCGTGCTGGAGTGCGATCTCCAGTTTGCGGTTCTGTTCCTCCAGCTGAGCCTGATACTTCTTCTCCTGCTCTTTCTTCTGCTGCTCCATCTCCTGCACGGAGCGTCTGCGCAGCACCCGAAGGACCATTACAAGCAGGATGTAACCGGCCAGCGCCATCAAAATCAACGGAAACGATTCACGAAAGACGGATCTTTCATCCGTATACGCGTAGAGATCGAAAGACCTTCCGTGGCAGTACATTCCAACATAGCAGCCGGAGCCGTTCCAATCGTGGGTATGGGTCAGCGTTTTGGCAGCCCCGGCTTTGCGGATCTCCCGCACCGGCGGACTGTCCGCAGCATCCTGCCCGATGAGCTCCGGGCGGTTGGAGGCAATGACCTGATTGTTCTGCACGATGAACAATGTGCCGCTGGTCTCAACCGAGTAGCCGTCCAGTACGCTCTGGATGGACAAGGCCGTTCCTTCTACAAATTCTGCCGGGGTATAGCGGTAGGCAAGCAGGATGACCTCTTTGCTTTCTGCCCGGTGTGCCGCAACATCCACGGCAGACCCATCCTCCAGCAGGACCCGCTTCAGATAGGTTTTTTGCGGGTAAGAGAAAACGTCCAGAACCGTATTGAGCTGCGACCCAAACCGGGCATAGCCGATGCCGTTCGTTGTGGATTCGCACAGGAGCGTACCGTCCGGAGACAGAACCGAAATACCTGTGAGCCAGAGCAGCTCTGCCTGCCTGTTCAGGCATTGCGGGTCGGAAAGGTCGAGCGCAGGGTCCTGTGCCAGCTGATGCACCGATACCGCCGCGCGGCGGAGCGCTTTGGCCACAATCGTATCGTTGTACTTTTCAAAGCTGGTGGACTGGGATTTGACAAAATCAAGGATCTGGCAGAAACGAGCCTCCGTTGCACGCAGTGCCTGCCAACTTGAGAAAAAAACGACGCCGGCCATAAAAAGCACGCCGATGATCAGATAGAGCCCCCATCTCCAGGTATCTGAGATGGTTTTGTTTTTACGTGCCAATGGTGTCCACCTCCAGATACTGCGAAGCGTGTTCAAGATACTTGCCAAGGATCTGCTCCAGTGAGCCGTCTGTGCGCATCTGCGCAAGAACAGCGTTCAGCTGGGTGTCCAGCCCGCGGCTGTCGTTTTTGGCAAAGGCGATGCCCAGCCCGGTGACCAGCAGCGGTTCTTCGAGGATGCGGAACTCCACGGAATTGTCCTTCATGTATTGCAGGATGGCCGTCTCATGGGCAGCGATGGCATCCACATAGCCGCAGGCCAGCATCGCATACTGCACGCTGCGGTCTTCGGTGCTGAACACCTCGACGGTCTGCGGGATGCGCGGGTCGGAGCCGCTGAGAAAGATCTCCTCCGGCTTGCCGGTGCTCTGTACGGCGATGGTCTTTCCGGCAAGGTCGCCGAGTGTCCGGATGCTGCTGTCGGCATCTACCGCAGCCACCTGACGGCTCACCATGTAGGGTCCCGCCCAGCGGTATACCTCCTCGCGCCCATCCATGGAAAAGCAGCCCCAGATGCAGTCGATGGTACCGCTTTCCACCAGATCTGTTTTTTGCTCCCAATCGATCGGTTCAAACTGGGCAGCATATCCCATACGGCGGAAGGCTTCGGTGGCGATCTCCACGTCGATCCCGGCGGGAACGCCGTCATTGTTCAGATAAATATAGGGCGGATAGGTATCACTTCCCACAATGAGCTGCGGAAGACTGCTGTCCTTCGCGTTCGTTCCGCCGCAGGAAGTCAGACTGCCGACGGCAGCAGATGCCGCCAGCAGCGTGCAGCCGCGCAGAAATGCACGGCGTGAGATTCTGTGTTTCATTTGGGCTTTTGTTCTCCTGTTTTATTGCATCCATTGCTCAGTTGTGCTGCTGTAATTCTTCTTTCAGGTCAGCCTGAATATCCGTCAGGCACTGCAGCAGCAGCGGGTTGAACGCTCCGCACTCGCCGTTCAGGATCATCTGCACGGCTTTTTCGTGGGAGAAGGCTTTTTTGTAGCAGCGTTCGCTGGTCAGAGCATCGTACACATCAGCCAGCGAGACCAGTTGTGCGCTGATGGGGATCTCATCGCCCTTCAGTCCATCCGGGTAGCCGCGCCCATCCCAGCGTTCGTGGTGCCAGCGGGCGATCTCGTAGGCCGTTTGCAGCAGCGGCTGCTCTGCAAAATTATCCAGATCCATCGAAGCCGCAACAAAACGGTAGAAGAAAGCCATGATCACACCTGCTGCGACAGAAATAAAAAGACCTTTTCCCGACACTTTTTTCGAACCGACCAATGCTTTCTTATAGGCCAGACCGTTCAGCAGGATAGCAACTGCGATCAGAGCTACGCCAATAAAGATATACAAAGGTTCTCCTTTAGCCGCTCCGAAATAATTGACTAATACGCCTAATACCAACGCCAGCCCGATTCCGACCGGAAAAGCTACCGACAGGCCGCAAATTGCAATAGCTGCCGATAATAGGATATTGGCTGCATTAAAAATAATGCCCCCCAGGAAAGCGCTCCCTAACGATCTCATATCAGCTTGTGCCAAATTAAGCAGAAACCCCTGCCCCTCAGAGCCAAAGCTGCCCAACGTAAAAGCGGAAAAAACGGAAAAGAGCAACACTCCAATCACATAATCCCAATAAAAGAACTCATACCGCCAAGTCTTCGAGGCTAGCTTCTGTGTATTTCCCCACGATCCCCAACAAAGCATTGTGACAACACAAAATAGGATCGCCAACGAATAATCTTGTACTATAAACATAACTTCCTTACTTTGAAACAGGTTGATGCATCATATAATTTTCAAAAAAAACCGCCATCTCCACCGCCGGCACTTTCTCGATCAGACGAAGGTCCTTACCTTTCCCATCCGGTGTCCAGCTATTGGCTCCTTCATCATTCACGACACGGAACGTTCCGCGCTCCACATTATAATAAGGTTCATACCCTTTGACTGCCACCAGCACAGCCGTAAGATCCCAACTCATCCGGCCATTTGGATCGCCTTCGGCAAAACAGAGCGAATAGGCATCTTTCACAGGACTGTCTTTCACATCCATCTGGACCAGCTTCTTCCCGGTAAAAATCATATTTCCGATTTCAAAACCACTAAATATGATTTCCGTAGGCCATCGCTCTGCCACCACACGGGATGCTGGGGTATCACAATAGACATTAAATTCCTTCCCTTCGGGAAACAAACCTGCCATCGAAACCACCCGTTTCACCTTCTTCGCGACTAAATCACAGCCGGAAAGCGGACTATATTCGTCACCACCGGAAAGCAATAGGTCCTTCAGGTTGGTGAAAAAACCGATCGTACAAACCACAACGCTGCTATCCGGCTGCGTACTCAAAATCCGGCGATAGACCTTCACCGCATCCGAAGCATCCGAGGTTTTTGCCGTTTTATGTGGATAACGCGCCGGAAGCTCTTCCGTCCATTTTGTCTTATGCCAGGTGGTCAGCGAAACGCCACCCTCGCTTTTCGGGGCACCGACAGGAATGTCCGGTCGGTTGAAATAGGTGTTCAGCACTTCTATGCAGGGTACGACATGCTCGTCCTTATTAGACGAAACAACCGCTAAAATGTTCACTTGCCCACTATCAGCCAACGCGTGCATCAGAGCCATCGCACCGACATCATCATAATCCGGTCCCAGGTCCGTATCCAATATCAGGTTGACAGGCTGCACCGTCGTTTCATCCGGAGCAGTTACAGCCGATTTTCCGGAACAGGCCGCCAGCAAAGCGGTCAAACAGGTAAAAAGAATCGTTTTTTTCATGTTATTGAATTTATACAAGATTTGATTAATCGAATATATCCACTTCGTTCCGATAAGGAGCTGACGACTGCGCCCCTACACGTGTCACCGAGATAGCCGAAGCCTTACAGGCAAACCGGACGGATTCTTTCAAATTTCGCCCTTCGGACAAAGCGACAGTCAGGGCTCCATTAAATACATCGCCGGCGGCAGTC
>ENA-ORSJ01001619-ORSJ01001619.1-human-gut-metagenome-genome-assembly--contig:-NODE-1619-length-17859-cov-4.819198_pt1 | contig 17859 bp, 20 predicted proteins | sample MGYA00242191_ERZ509158 | MGnify/ENA primary metagenome ERZ509158 (study PRJEB26280, sample SAMEA2338623) | human gut metagenome | biome: human gut; feature: human-associated habitat; material: faeces...
AGGTCAACGGGCTTGCCCACCATGGCGGTCAGGCTGGCCTGGATCTTGTTGATCTCCTCGCCGCCCTTGCCGATGACCACGCCGGGCCGGGCGCAGTGCAGATACACGCGGACCTTGGCGTTGTCGCGCTCGATCTCGATCTTGGGGATACCGGCGGAATACAGGGTCTTCTTCAGGTAGTCCCGGATCTTCTTGTCCTCCACCAGCAGGTCGCCCACCTTTTCGTTGCGGGCATACCAGCGGGAGTCCCAATCCTTAATGACACCCACGCGCAGGCCGTGGGGATTCACTTTCTGTCCCATATTCTTCCTCCTCCCTTAGCGCTCAGCCACCGCGATGGTGATGTGAGAAGTGCGCTTGTTGATGCGATAGGCGCGGCCCTGGGCCCGGGGCATCATCCGCTTGATGATGGGGCCGGGGCAGGCGAACACCTGGGAAACGTACAGCTTCTCGGGGTCCATCTGGTGGTTGTTCTCCGCATTGGCGGCGGCGCTCTTCAGCAGCTTGAGCACGGGCTCAGAGGCAGCCTTGGGCGTATTCAGCAGGATGGCGGTGGCGGTGGCCACGTCCTTGCCCCGGATGAGGTCCAGGACGATCTTCACCTTACGGGGAGAGATCCGCAGATATTTCAGGTTGGCTTTTGCTTCCATCTTTTCTCTCCTCCTTACTTACCGGTCTTGCTGCCCGCGTGACCCTTGAAGGTGCGGGTGGGCACGAACTCGCCCAGCTTGTGGCCCACCATGTCCTCAGTCACGTAGACGGGCACGTGCTTGCGGCCGTCGTGCACGGCAAAGGTGTGTCCGACGAAGGAGGGGAAGATGGTGGAGGCGCGGCTCCAGGTCTTCAGGACCTTCTTCTCGCCGGTCTGATTCATTTCGTCGACCCGCTTCAGCAGCTCGGGGGCGCAAAAGGGGCCTTTCTTGATACTTCTGCTCATCTTTTACTGCCTCCCTTACTTCGCGTTGCGGTGCTTGACGATGAACTTCTCGGTGCGGTTCTTCAGCTTGCGGGTCTTGTAGCCCATAGCCGGCTTGCCCCAAGGAGTGACCGGGCCGGGACGGCCGACCGGGCTCTTGCCCTCGCCGCCGCCGTGGGGGTGGTCATTGGGGTTCATGACGGAGCCGCGCACGGTGGGACGCCAGCCCATGTGACGCTTGCGGCCGGCCTTACCGATCTGGACGTTCTCATGCTCCAGGTTGCCCACCTGACCGATGCAGGCGGTGCAGTTGGTGCGGATGATGCGGACCTCGCCGGAGGGCATACGGATCTGGGCGTTGTCGCCGTCCTTGGCCATCAGCTGGGCATAGGCGCCGGCGGAGCGGACCAGCTGGGCGCCCTTGCCGGGGTGCATCTCCACGTTGTGGATCACGGTACCCACAGGGATGTTGGCGATGGGCAGGCAGTTGCCGGGCTTGATATCGGCAGCGGCGGAGGAGAGCACCTTGTCGCCTGCGGTCAGGCCCACAGGAGCGATGATGTAGCGCTTTTCGCCGTCTTCATACTGCACCAGCGCGATGTTGGCGCTGCGGTTGGGATCGTACTCCAGACGCAGGACAGTGGCTTCCATATCCACCTTGTCGCGCTTGAAGTCGATGATGCGGTACTTCCGCTTCTCACCGCCGCCGCGATGGCGGACGGTGATGTGACCATAGCTGTTGCGACCAGCGTTCTTCTTCAGGACTTCCGTCAGGCTGGCTTCGGGCTTGGCGTGCTTGTCAATGCCGTCGAAGCCGGAAACAGTCATGTGACGGCGGGAAGGGGTGGTCGGCTTAAAGGTTTTGATAGACATTTCTTACACTCCTTCCTTTTCTTATACCATACCCTCGAAGAACTCGATGGTCTTGGAATCCTGGGTCAGCTGGACATAGGCTTTCTTCCAGCTCTTGCGGGCGCCGGGGCGGCCGGCACCGACGCGCTTGGTCTTGCCATCATAATTGATGGTGTTGACCTTGGCCACCTTCACGCCGAAGATCTGCTCCACGGCGTTCTTGATCTCGATCTTGCCGGCGGTGGGAGCCACTTCAAAGACGTACTTCTTATCAGCGGTGGCTTCCATGGAGCGCTCGGTGATGATGGGGCGGATGATGATGTCGTATACGTTAGCCATTACGCAAACACCTCCTGGATTACTGCAAGGGCTTCCTTGTCGAGGACCAGGTACTTGGCCTTCAGAATGTCATAGACATTGATGAGGCCGGCCATGGCGGTCTCGACGCCGGGGATATTGCGGGCGCTCTTGATAACGGTCTCGTCCTTGGCGGGGGTGACCACCAGAGACTTGCCATCGGCCTTGACGGCGGACAGGAACGCACGGAAGTCCTTGGTCTTGATGGCGTCCATCTTGATGGAGTCGATGACGATGATCTCGCCGGCAGCTGCCTTGGCGGACAGAGCGGACTTCATCGCCAGTCTCTTGACCTTCTTGTTCAGGACGTAAGAATAGCTGCGGGGCTTGGGGGCGAACACGATGCCGCCGTGGGTCCACTGGGGGGCGCGGGTGCTGCCCTGACGGGCGTGACCGGTACCCTTCTGACGCCAGGGCTTTCTGCCGCCGCCGGAGACCTCTGCACGGGTCAGAGCGCTCTGAGTGCCCTGTCTGCAGTTGGCCAGGTGGTTTTTCACCACTTCGTGCACCACGGCCTGGTTGGGCTCGATGCCGAAGATGCTGTCGCACAGTTCAACAGTGCCGACTTCTGCGCCGGCCATGTTCAACACTTTGATAGTAGACATTTCAAGCACTCCTTTCCTTATTTAGTACGGGCGGAAGCCTTCTGGGGATTACGGCCGGAAGCCTTCTGCGGGTTGTGGCTGATGCCGGACTCGACATTCTTGACGCGGTGGACCTTGACGGTGGTCTTGATGAGGACCAGGCCGCCCTTGGGGCCGGGAACAGCGCCGCGAACAGCGATGAGGTTCAGCTCGGGGTCGACCTTGACCACATCCAGGTTCTGGATGGTGACCTGATCGCAGCCCATCTGGCCAGCACCGATCTTGCCCTTGAAGATGCGGGAGGGATCGGTGGTGGAGCCCATGGAGCCGGCATGACGATGGACGGGGCCGCCGCCGTGGCTCATGGGGGTGCGCTGGGCGCCCCAGCGCTTGATGACGCCCTGGTAGCCGTGGCCCTTGGTGGTGCCGGTCACGTCTACGAAGTCGCCCTTCTTGAAGGTGTCGGCCTTGATGATGTCGCCGGCGTTGAGCTCAGCGGCGTTCTCCAGGTCGAACTCGCGCAGGTACTTCTTGGGGGCCACGCCAGCCTTGTTCAGGTGGCCCATTTCGGGCTTGGTGAGCTTCCGCTCGGGAATGTCCTCATAGCCCAGCTGAACGGCGTTGTAGCCGTCCTTTTCGGCAGTCTTCTTCTGAACGACCACGCAGGGGCCCGCCTCGATAACGGTGACGGGGATCACCTTGCCGTTTTCGTCGAAGATCTGAGACATGCCAACTTTCTTGCCGATGATTGCTTTCATGTATGATCCTCCTTAAAGGTTATTGGTCGGCATAGATTCAGTCCGCATTGGGGTCGGACCGCTTGCTCTGCCGACGTAACCCCCATCCGCCTTACGCAAGTCAGCGGATGGCTGGGCAGCAAGCAAATTTGCTTTGCCGGGTTCCTCCCGGCTGGGGCGATTGAATGGGAGATGCGTTACAGCTTGATCTCGATCTCCACACCGGCGGGCAGATCCAGGGCCATCAGGGCCTCCACGGTCTTGGGGGTGGAGTTGGTGATGTCGATCAGGCGCTTGTGGGTGCGGCGCTCAAACTGCTCGCGGCTGTCCTTATATTTGTGGGTAGCCCGCAGGATGGTGACGATCTCCTTCTTGGTGGGCAGAGGGATGGGGCCGGACACGGTGGCGCCGGTGCGCTTGGCGGTCTCCACGATCTTCTCTGCGCTCTGGTCGATGACCTGGTGGTCATAGGCCTTCAGACGAATGCGAATCATTTCTTTTGCCATTTGGTTTGCTCCTCCAATACTTCGTACGGTTTTTGATTGCGTGACCAACTGCCGTACGGCGAGAATTTTCTTATACGCCGTTCCGTGCGTATCATTCCGGCTCATAAGAAACACCGGCTGAATCCGGCCGGTGCCCTTCTGGCGCAGCGATCTACGCTGACGTGCAGAATCTTCTCAGCCGCCCGATGATCGGACATACTCCCCGGAAGTTACCGGCCATGGGCCGCAATCTCCCGGTTCATCGCAGTGTAAACGCCTCCGGGTGTATACCACCCGTCGCACGCGTACCGTTATATGATAATAGAAAAAGTCCCTTTTGTCAAGGGACTTTTTCTATTTTTTTCACGAAATTTCTGCGCGGTTTTGTGGACCGTGCCCAAAGGGTCAGAGGGGGTTAATACGCCACGCCCCAGTAGATATCGGTGGTGCACTCCTTGCCGCAGACAGGGCATTTTCCCACGGTGCCGGACTGCTTGAGAGGCATGCAGCGGCTGGACACGCCGGCCTTTTCCTTCATGGCCAGCTCGCACTCCAGGCTGCCGCACCACTTGGTGCGGGCAAAGCCGCCGCGGCCCTGGGCCATATCCCGGACCTCCTCCCAGGTGGTCAGGTCGAAGGTGTTGTCCTCCAGGTTCTTCTCGGCCATGGCGTACAGATTGTCGTGGACGTCCCGCAGCAGCTGCTGCACGGCGGACTCCAGGCCGGACAGAGGCACGAAGGTCTTTTCGCCGGTGTCGCGGCGGGCGATGCAGCACTGCTGCTTCTCCATGTCCTTGGGGCCGATCTCCACCCGCAGGGGCACGCCCTTCATCTCGTACTGGGCGAACTTCCAGCCGGGGGACTGCTCGCTGTCGTCCAGCTTCACCCGCAGGTCCAGGGCCTCCAGCCGGGATTTCAGCGCGTTGGCAGCATCCAGAACGCTGGGCTTGTGCTGGGCGATGGGCACCACCACCACCTGCACGGGGGCGACGGCCGGCGGCAGCACCAGGCCGTTGTTGTCGGAATGGGTCATGATGCAGGCGCCAATGAGGCGGGTGGTGGAGCCCCAGGAGGTCTGGAAGGGGTACTGGAGCTTGTTGTCCCGGCCGGTGAAGGTCACGTCGTAGGCACGGGAGAACTTGTCGCCGAAGTAGTGGCTGGTGCCGGACTGGAGGGCCTTGCGGTCCTTCATCATGGCCTCGATGGTATAGGTGGCCTCGGCGCCGGCGAACTTTTCCTTGTCGGTTTTGCGGCCCTTGACCACGGGCATGGCCAGTGCATCCCGGCAGAAGTCGGCATAGCAGTTGAGCTGCTGCTCGGTCTCGGCGATGGCCTCCTCCGCCGTCTCATGGATGGTATGGCCCTCCTGCCACCAGAACTCCCGGGACCGCAGGAAGGGGCGGGTGGTCTTTTCCCAGCGGATGACGGAGCACCACTGGTTATACAGCATGGGCAGCTCCCGATAGCTCTGCAGCACGTTGTGCCAATGGTCGCAGAACATGGTCTCGGAGGTGGGGCGGAAGGCCAGACGCTCCTCCAGCTTCTCGCTGCCGCCCATGGTGACCCAGGCCACCTCCGGGGCGAAGCCCTCTACCAGCTCGCCCTCCTTTTTCAGCAGGCTCTCGGGGATCAGAACGGGCATGGCCACGTTGACATGGCCGGTCTTTTTGAACATGCCGTCCATAATGCGCTGGATATTCTCCCAGATGGCGTAGCCATAGGGGCGCAGGATCATGAAGCCCTTGACGGACGCATAGTCCACCAGCTCCGCCTTCAGGCAGATGTCGGTATACCACTTGGCGAAGTCCACCTCCATGGGGGTGATGGCTTCCACATTTCTCTGGTCTTTTGCCATAATATCTCTCAGTCCTTTATTTTCAGCGTTTTCACGGAATTTCTCCCTAAAACATTATTGTATCTGCCCAAAAGGAAAATGTCAACAAAAAAGAGCACAGCCGCCGGATTTCCGGCGGCTGAAACTGTCAAAATAGCCTCGCAGAGTTCGCGGCCCGCAGGCCGCGAATAAGGTTTGATCCATTTTTCGCGGCGGCGCCCCCCAAGGGGACTTCCGTTGGGCGTGTACGTCGCGAAAAATACTTTGCGCGGAGAGAGTGTGTTTTCGCGCATTTTATGCGTGAAAACGCGCGGGTCGGAGCGAAAACTCTTTTGTCAAAAAAGGGCGCCGCCCTTTTTTGACAAGCTCAGCCGCCGGATTCCCGGCGGCTCAGCTTGTATTACAGGGTCTCCATGGCGGCGTTTACGGAATCCTCGCAGCTGCGCATGGCCAGGATGGTCTTTTCCATCAGCTCCTCCAGGGTCCAACCCAGGCGGTCGGCCCCCTGCTGGATCACATCCCGGGAGCACCCGGCGGCAAACTTCTTGTCCTTGTACTTCTTCTTCAGACTCTTGACCTCCATGTCCTGGCAGCTTTTGCTGGGGCGCATCAGGGCCGCGGCCCCGATGAGGCCCGTGAGCTCGTCGGCGGCATACAGGACCTTCTCCATCTGGTGGGTGGGCTCGATGCCGCAGCAGATGCCATAGCCATGGCTGCATACGGCGCGGATGAGATCATCGCCGCAGCCCGCCTCCCGCAGCAGTTCCGGGGCCTTCTGACAGTGCTGCTCCGGCCACTGCTCAAAGTCGATATCGTGCAGCAGGCCCACGGTGGCCCAGAAGTCCGCCTCGTCGCCATAGCCCAGCTGCTGAGCATACCAGCGCATGACGCCCTCCACCGTCAGGGCATGCTGGATGTGAAAGGGCTCGTGGTTGTACTTCCGCAGCGCCGCCAGCGCCGCAGCCCGGGTGATGGATTCTCTCATGGGGATCGTCCTCCTTGTATCGTATGTTTATCCGCTGGATTGTGGATTTTTTCTGCATTGTAGCAGGGTTTTTCCTAAAATGCAAGGATATTCTGCTCCAGCAGGGCCATCAGCTGCCGGGCGTGGCGGGTCTCCTCCCGGGACAGGTCCCGGAACAGCTGAGACAGGCAGGCATCCCCGGCGCTTTGTGCCGCCCGGTCATACTGCCGGGCGGCGCAGACCTCCTCGTGATACCGCTGCCGCAGCAGGGCCCGCCAGGGCAGGCTCTCTGCCGGGCCCGACGGCAGGGCCGGACGGTAGCACTGGCCGCAGGCCAGATAGTACACCGCCAGCAGCCGACGGGCGTGGGCCCCCTCGTCGGCAGCCATCCGCTGGAGCGTCCGCCGGGCGGCGGGATGGGGCGCGCACCGGGCGGCGCACAGATAGGCCCGCCGGTCCCCCAGCTCCCCCTCGATGAGCTCCTGAAGGCGCTTCAGATCCGGGGCCGGGGCCGCCGGACAGCCGGCGCTCCCCTCCCCCGCCGGATACGGGTCCAGCTCCGGGGATACCCGCTGCCACACCCGGCGGCAGCTGTCATAGTCAAAGGTGTTCTGCGGAGTCTGTTCCATGTTTGGTTCCCTCCTTCTTCTGTTATACTATGACAGAGGGAGGAAAACGGTCACTTATGGATTGCTTTTTCCGGAAGAATCTGCTAAAATAAACATTTTGAGAGGGGATTTTTCCCAAAAGGAGGAACTGTTCCATGCTGGAGCTGCAAAACATCTGCTATCGCGTGTCCACCCCCGAGGGGGAGATGGACATTCTCAGGGACATCAGCATCACCATTCCGGATCAGCGGCTGATGGTCTTTACCGGCCCCAACGGCGGCGGCAAGACCACCCTGGCCAAGATCATCATGGGCCTTGTCCAGCCCACGTCCGGCCGCATTCTGTATAACGGCCAGGACGTCACCCCGCTTTCCATCACCGACCGGGCGCGTCTGGGCATCAGCTACGGCTTTCAGCAGCCGCCCCGGTTCAAGGGCATCACGGTCCACGACCTGCTGCGGCTGGCGGCGGGGAAGGAAAAGCTCTCCAAGGACCAGTGCTGCGCCTATCTGACCAAGGTGGGCCTGTGCGCCAACGACTATCTGGACCGGGAGGTGGATGTGTCCCTGTCCGGCGGCGAGGTCAAGCGCATTGAGATCGCCACCGTCCTGGCCCGCCGGGGCAGCCTGATGATCTTCGACGAGCCGGAGGCGGGCATCGACCTGTGGAGCTTCGCACGGCTGACGGAGACGTTTGAGCAGATCCACCGGGAGCATCAGGCCACCATGATCATCATCTCCCACCAGGAGCGGATCATCCAGCTGGCCGACGAGATCGCCGTCATTGCCGGGGGACGCATCGCCCACCGGGGCACCACGGAGGAGATCCTGCCGCTGATCCTGGCGGATACCCTGGGCGGCTGCCCGGTGCTGAACAGAGAGGAGGCCCGTTCATGATTACCGAAATCGACGCCAAGCTGCTGGAAAAGATCGCCGACCTTACCGGCAGGCCCGCGGGCGCGTTCAACATCCGCAAGGACATGGGCTGCGAGGCCCGGCAGTCCACGGAGCACATCGCCATCGATCCCCGGGCCGACGGCAAGCCCGGCATTGACATCCGCTTCCAGGCGGGCACCAAGGGCGAGACCTGTCACATCCCCGTCATCATCAGCCAGACGGGCATGAGCGACATGGTATACAACGACTTCTATGTGGCCGACGACTGCGACGTGAACATCGTGGCCGGGTGCGGCATCCACAACTCCGGCTGCGACGAGAGCCGCCACGACGGCGTTCACACCTTCCACATCGGGAAGAACTGCCGGGTCCACTACACCGAGAAGCACTACGGCGAGGACGCCCAGGGCGAAACCGGCAAAAACGTTATGAATCCCCAGACCATCGTGTATCTGGGGGAGAACTCCACCATGCAGATGGACACCATCCAGATCCGGGGTATTGACTCCACCCTGCGGGACACCCGTTTTTACTGCGAGGCGGGCAGCGAGGTGGTGGTCACCGAGCGCCTGCTGACCCACGGGGACCAGACGGCAGAGAGCGACATGACCATCGAGCTCAACGGCGAGAACGCCCGGGGCCGGGTGATCTCCCGGTCCGTGGCCCAGGACAGCTCCCGCCAGGTGTTCCACCCGGTGATGGTGGGCAACAGCCAGTGCTTCGGCCACGTGCAGTGCGACTCCATCATCATGGGCGCCGCCCATATCCAGTCCGTTCCGGCCATCACCGCCAACTGTCCCGACGCGCAGCTGATCCACGAGGCAGCCATCGGCAAGATCGCCGGGGACCAGCTGCTGAAGCTGGAGACCCTGGGGCTGACCCCGGAGGAGGCGGAGGAAACCATCCTGAAGGGATTCTTGGCATAAGCCGGCAAAATCAAACAAAAACCGCAAGGCGCTTGCCTTGCGGTTTTTTTGCGGTTTTTTTGGCTTACCGGCACAGGTACGAGAACCAGCCCTCGCTGCTGCGGGTCTCGACAATGGTCCAGCCGTTGTCCCGCAGGCACTGGGCTACCTCCTCCGCCCGGTCGTCGATGATGCCGGAGCACAGGAAGATGCCCCCCTCCCGGACCAGAGGGCGCACGGTGGAGGCCAGGGCCTTGATGACGTCGGCCACGATGTTGGCCACCACCACGTCATAGGGGCCGCCCAGCTCCCGGCGCAGGGCCCGGTCCGTTACCACGTCGCCCCAGCGGACGGTGTAGCGGTCGCGGCCCACCCCGTTGAGGGCGGCATTTTCATAGGCCACGTCCATGCACTTCTCGTCAATGTCGCAGGCCACGGCCCGGTCCGCTCCCAGCAGCAGGGCAGCAATGGACAGAATGCCGCTGCCGCAGCCCAGGTCCAGCACCGTTTCCCCGCCCCGGACGTGCTTTTCCAGGGCCGTCAAACACAGGCGGGTGGTGGCATGGCTGCCGGTGCCGAAGGTGAGGCCCGGGTTCAGCCGCAGGGCCACCCGGCCCTCCGGCACACCGGCGCTCTCCCACTCCGGGATGACGATGAGCCGGTCACCGATCTCCATAGGCTTATAAAACTGCTTCCAGTTGTTCTCCCAATCGGCGTCCTCCATGTTCTCCATGGTCAGCAGCAGGCTGCCGTATTCCGGGTGCTCCTGCTTCACCCGGGACAGTGCCATGCGGACCCGGGACAGGGTGTTGTATCCGTCGGGACTGTCCTCCAGATAGAAGGTAATGCGGCACAGGCCCTTTTTCTCCTGCATCAGGGCGTCGTCCACATAGTCCCAATAGGCGCGGTTATGCTCCAGGAAATCCCGGAAGTCCCCCTCGTCGTCAATGACCAGGCCGGTGATGCCCAGGTCCTCCAGCAGGGCGCTGACCGGGTCCAGCCCGGCAGGGGCGGCGTCGATCTTCAGCTCCAGCCACTTCATGGTCAGCGCTCCGTTCCCACGAAGAACAGGCCCATGGTGTCGGGGCCGGTGTGGCTGCCGATGACGGGGCCGATGTAGTTGATGTACACCTCTTTGACGCCGTAGCGGCGCTTGAGCTCCGCAGCCACGGCCTCCGCCTCCGCCTGGCAGTCCGCCTGGCAGATGAACATGGTCTGCTCCTGGAGGTCGATGCCCAGGCGGCCCACGGTGTCGATGAGGGTGTTCAGGCTGCTCTTGCGGCCCCGGGCCTTGCCCACCACCGTCAGCTTTCCCTCGTCGGAGGTGTGCATGATGGGCTTGATGGACAGCATGGTGCCCACAAAGGCCGTGGCGGCGGAGACGCGGCCGCCCTTTTTCAGATAGTTCAGGTCGTTCACCGTGAACCAGTGGCAGATGTGCAGCTTGTTGGCCTCCACCCAGTCGCCCAGCTCGTCCATGGCGGGAGCTTCCCGGAGCTTTTTCCGGGCCGTCAGATACATCAGAAGCCCCTGGCCCAGGGAGGCACTGAGGGAGTCGATGACCCGGATGCGCCCCTCCGGGTACCTGGCCCGGACGCTCTCCGCCGCGATGCAGGCGGACTGGTAGGTGGTGGACAGGGCCGAGGAGAAGCAGATGCACAGAATGTCCCGGCCTCCGGCCAGAACGGCAGACATGGCATCCTCAAACTGGCCCACGTTGACGGCGGAGGTGGTGGCCATTTTGCCCGCCCGGATCCGCCGGTAAAATTCCTCGTTGCTGATGGCCGCGCCATCCAGTGTGTTGGGATAATCCTGCCCTTCCATGTGCATGGTCAGGGGCAGCACCTCCAGCTGAAGCTCCCGGGCCATCTGATCGGGCAGATCGCAGCAGCTGTCGGTCATGAGAACATATTCGCGCATCGGAAAACCTCCCTGTGCCGCGGGCTGCACGAAAACCGCCCGCGCAAATGATACCTAATATACCATATTAGAACTTCTAAGGAAAGAGAAAATCAAAAGTTTACAATTTGTTCATAATTGAACCATGGCTTTGCAGATGCAAAATACCGCAGGGCCCGGCAGCCCTGCGGTATTTGCGGCCCTCCGCAGCTGCGGAGGACCCTTTTAAAGAGAGAAAAACTTGGAAGGTAAATGCGAAATGGAAAAGGAAGACGATGAGAAAAGAAGGGTTACAGCAGCTTGCACAGCACGTCCAGCTCTACGAAAGCCAGGGCGGGCATCACAAACGCCATAACCTTGGTCACAAAATAGAGGTGACCGGTGGCCATGCTCACCAGCGTGAGTGCCATCAATACTGCGGCCGCCACAGCCACAACCACCATACCGGTGCGATTCGTTTTCGTCATTTGAGAACACTCCTTTCTGCTGTACTTCCCGCGCCGCGTCCGGCGCGGACCCCTTCGGGCGAGTGATAAGATAACACGAAAAAATGCATTTGTAAAATCGGTTCTTTTCCCTTATAATATAGAGAAGAATCTATAATTTCCAGGAGGCTCCCGCCATGACGGATATGGAGATCGAGACCTTTCTGACGGTGCTGCGCTGCGGGTCCATGACGGCCGCGGCCCAGGCGCTGTACATCACCCAGCCCACCCTGTCCGCCCGGCTCCAGACCCTGGAGGACGAGGTGGGAACGCCGCTGTTTGTCCGGGGCAAGGGCCTGAGACGGCTGGAGCTGACGGACGCGGGCAGCCGGTTTCTGCCCCTGGCCCAGCGGTGGCGGAAGCTCACCGACGAAATGCGCGGCATTGCCGCCTCCGAGGCCCGGACCCATTTCCGCATCGGCGCGGTGTATACCGCCAACCAATATGTGCTGCCGCCGGTATACAAGCGGTTTCTGGAGCGGGATCTGCCGGTGGCGCTGCGGGTGGAGACCCTGTCCAGCCAGCAGGCCCAGGAGGCTGTCACCCGCCGGGAGCTGGATATGGCCATCGTGGAGGACGACGTGGGCTTCAACCCGGAGCTTCAGGTGACGCCTCTGTTCCGGGAGTCCTTCTATATGATCTGCTCCGAGGGCAGCGACTATCCGGAGCTGGTGGACCCCCGGGATCTGGACATGTCTCAGGAGATCAACGTGTCCCAGCGGCGGGAGGTGCAGGTGTGGAACGAGTATTGGTTCGGCCCCGCCGCCCGGCCTCTGCTGAACACGGACACCGTGCAGCTGGCGGAGGCGTGGCCCCCTACCCGCCGGGTGTGGGCGGCGGCCCCCTCCATTGCCGCCGAGCACATGCGCCGGGCGGGCCGGGCCAAGATCTGCCGCTTTACCGCGCCGCCTCCGGACCGCATCAGCTATCTCATCGCCCCGCGGGCGGTGCAGCTGCCGGAGGAGGCCGCCCTGTTTCTGGAGGATTTGCGGTGGGAGCTGCAGCAGCACCCGGACGTGGTCATCTATTTTTGACGCGGCGGGGAAATTCCGAAAAAACGGTAGTCAGGGAAGAAAATCCGTGGTATAATTCCTACATTATCTATTGGAATCGAGGTCCCCGCGTATGAACCGGCAGTTCCCCCGTCTGGAGGTCAGCCGCAGCCGTCTGCGGCACAATATGGAGGAGGTCATCTCCCGCTGCACCGCCCAGGGCATCCAGGTGTGCGGCGTTATCAAGGGATGCAGCGGCCTGCCGGAGGTCGGGCAGCTGTTCCGGGACTGCGGGGCCACCCAGCTGGCCAGCAGCCGGCTGGAGCAGATCATCCGCTGCCGCCAGGCAGGAGTGCCGGGGCCGTATATGCTGCTGCGGATCCCCATGCTGTGCGAGCTGGACGATGTGGCCCGGTGGTGTGACTATTCTCTGGAGAGCGAGCGGGCCACGCTGGACGCCCTGGAGGAGGCCTGCGCCCGGCAGGGAGCTGTCCACAAGGCCGTGATCATGGCGGATCTGGGCGACCTGCGGGAGGGCTTCTGGGACCAGGACGAGATGCTGGACGTGTGCGTCCATGTGGAGCGGGACCTGCCCCATGTGGAGCTGGCAGGCGTGGGCGTGAACCTGGGGTGCTACGGCTCCATCCAGCCCACGCCGGAGAATCTGGGCCAGCTGGTACATATCGCCCGGCGGGTGGAGGATGCCATCGGCCGGAAGCTGGAGATCGTGTCCGGCGGGGCCACCAGCTCCTTCACTCTGGTCCACTGGGGCACCATGCCGGAGGGCATCAACCATCTGCGCATCGGCGAGGGCATCCTGGTATCCAAGGATTTACAGGTGGACTGGGGCATCCACGACATGGACTATCTGCGGATGGACTGCATGACCCTGCGGGCCCAGATCGTGGAGGTGAAGGACAAGCCCACCCACCCGGTGGGGCCCATCGTGGTGGACTGCTTCTGCAACCGGCCCACCTATGAGGACCGGGGCATCCGCCGCCGGGCCATTGCAGGCATTGGCCGGGCCGACGTGGGAGATGTGATGATGCTGCGGCCCCGGACGCCGGGCATGACGGTGGTAGGCGGCTCGTCGGACCACTGCATCCTGGACGTGGAGGACTGCCACCCCTGCCCCCGGGTAGGCGATGTGGTGGATTTCGACGTGATCTACCTGACCATGCTGTATGCCAGCGCCCGGGAGGACGTGGCCGTGAAATTTGTAGACTAATTAAAATCAGGAGGATAGATTTTTGAACAACGAAGGATTGATGATTTTCATTATTCAGGCCATTCTCGCGCTGTTTGCGTTTTTTGTGGTGGCCCCCTGCGTGCTGAACGCCGTGAGCCTGTTCACGGTGCAGAAGCGCTTCGCCCGGACCATGATCGACCTGGGCGTGGTGAAGGAGGACGTGGTGAAAAAGCTCCACCCCAAGAAGGAGATCGCCGGTGTGTTTATCTCGCTGCTGGTAGTGGCAGCCTTTGGCTTCGGCGTGTGGAAGCAGGCCCCCATCAGCTATCTGTCCGGCGGCCTGCCGCTGATCGTGGGCTTTTTGAAGTACCGCCAGGTCGTCCAGTTCAACAGTCTGACGGTGAAGCGGTTCCAGAATACCTACCGCGACCAGATGGACGTGAAAAAGTACAACGACTACGTCAACAAGACCTTCTGATGGCCTTAACGGACAAAGGCGGGGCTGCGGCCCCGCCTTTTGAGTTTGTCAAAAAAAGGCGTTGCCCCTTTTTTGACAAAAGAGATTTCGCTCCGACCCGCGCGTTTTCACGCATAAAATGCGCGAAAACACACTCTCTCCGCGCAAAGTATTTTTCGCGACGTACACGCCCAACGGAAGTCCCCTTGGGGGGCGCCGCCGCGAAAAATGGATCAAACCTTATTCGCGGCCTGCGGGCCGCGAACTCTGCGAGGCTTTTTTGACAGGCTGCAAAGGCGGGGCCGCATTGTTCACAATTTTCTGTTGATTTTCAGGAAAAGACATGCTATCATATCTCAAAATTTCCGGGGCCCGGCTCCGGGCGACGCAGGAGGATGCGCTATGAAAGAAGTAAAACCCCCGAGGAAACCGCTATTTTACTACTATGGCATCGCCCTGGTGGTGCTGCTGCTGATCAACTTTCTGTTGGTGCCCCTGGTGGCCCGCCACGCGGTGCAGGAGGTGGACTACGGCACCTTCATGACCATGACCGAAAACAAGGAGATCGGCAAGGTGGAGGTGGAGGACAACCAGATCATCTTCACCAACAAGGACGGCAGCAAGATCTATAAGACCGGCCCCATGAACGATCCGGACCTGACCCAGCGGCTGTACGACGCCGGGGTGGAGTTTACCCGGGACATTGTGGAGCAGACTTCGCCCCTGCTGAGCGTCGTGCTGACGTGGGTGCTGCCCATCGTCCTGTTCATCGCCGTCGGCCAGCTGATGGCCAAGAAGCTGACGGACCGGGCCGGAGGCCCCGGGTCCATGATGTTCGGCGCAGGGAAGTCCAATGCCAAGATCTATGTCCAGTCCTCCCAGGGCATCCGCTTTGCCGACGTGGCCGGCGAGGATGAGGCCAAGGAGAACCTGCAGGAGATCGTCAACTATCTCCACGACCCCAGTAAGTATCAGGAGATCGGCGCCTCCATGCCCAAGGGCATCCTGCTGGTGGGCCCTCCGGGCACCGGCAAGACCATGCTGGCCAAGGCTGTGGCCGGTGAATCCCAGGTGCCCTTCTTCTCCATCTCCGGCTCGGAATTTGTGGAGATGTTCGTGGGCATGGGCGCGTCCAAGGTCCGCGATCTGTTCAGCCAGGCCAAGGAAAAGGCCCCCTGCATCGTGTTCATCGACGAGATCGACGCCATCGGCCAGAAGCGCAGCGGCGGCCAGTACGGCGGAAACGATGAGCGGGAGCAGACCCTGAACCAGCTGCTGACGGAAATGGACGGCTTCGACGACAATTCCGGCGTGATCATCCTGGCGGCCACCAACCGCCCGGAGTCCCTGGACCCGGCCCTGACCCGGCCCGGCCGCTTCGACCGCCGGGTGCCGGTGGAGCTGCCGGATCTGAAGGGCCGGGAGGAGATCCTGAAGGTCCACGCCAAGAAGATCAAGCTGGCGGAGAATGTGGACTTCGGCACCGTGGCCCGGATGGCCTCCGGCGCCTCCGGCGCGGAGCTGGCCAACATCGTCAACGAGGGCGCCCTGCGGGCCGTCCGCCTGGGGCGGAAGACCGTCACCCAGGCCGATTTGGAGGAGAGCGTGGAGACCGTCATCGCCGGGGCCCAGCGGAAGAACGCGGTCATCTCCCCCCAGGAGAAGCAGATTGTCTCCTACCACGAGGTGGGCCATGCCCTGGTGGCCGCCCTCCAGTCCCACTCCGCCCCCGTTACCAAGATCACCATCATCCCCCGCACCTCCGGCGCGCTGGGCTACACCATGCAGGTGGATGAGGGCAACCACGTTCTGATGAGCAAGGAGGAGATTGAAAACAAGATTGCCACCTTCACCGGCGGACGGGCTGCGGAGGAAGTGGCCTTCGGTTCCGTCACCACCGGCGCCTCTAATGACATTGAGCAGGCCACCAAGCTGGCCCGTGCCATGATCACCCGGTACGGCATGAGCGACGATTTCGACATGGTGGCGCTGGAGACCGTGAACAACCAGTATCTGGGCGGCGACACCTCGCTGGCCTGCTCGGCCCAGACCCAGCGGGAGATCGACCAGCGGGTCGTGGACTTGGTAAAGGCCCAGCACGAAAAGGCCATCAAGATCCTCACCGACAACCGTGCAAAGCTCGACGAGCTGGCAAAGTACCTTTATGAAAAGGAGACCATCACCGGCGACGAGTTCATGGCTATCCTTGAGGAAAAAGATTCCAGCGAAAATTAAAATAGGATCTCTGCAATAATCCAGCCGCCGTATCCGTATTCATTACAGATACGGCGGGGTTTTCTGATACGCCGTACCGCTGATAAAAGCATTTGGGATAAACCTCTCCGTCAGCGCACCAGCGCTGACGGAGAGGTTGACTCCCTACAACTACAGGAGGATACTACTATGAGACTGCTGAACAAGAACACTGCCCGCCGCGCCGCTGCTGCTGCCGCTCTGCTGACCATGACCGCCGCCATGAGCGTGGGTGCCTTTGCTGCCGACGCCGAGAATGCGACCGTTGCCGGTTATCTGCCCCCTCAGTCGTCCGAGGTCATGGTTCAGGGTGACATCGCTCTCCACTCTGACGTTCCGGTGGGGGAGGTAGACCCCAACTATGGCGGCTACGCTTCCCCGGTGGAGAACCCCATTCAGGGCAACGTGATGATGATCTCCGACGAGACTCCCCTGCCCTCTGACACGCCGGTGGAGAAGAGCGAAGCCCGCTACACCGTCAAGGGCCTGCTGGGCAAGCAGGTGCTCTACACCGCCCGTCAGGAAGGCCGCGTGCTCACGCTGGACGCCCCCGATGACAACGCCACCTTCCGCACCACCATCCTCGACATGCAGACCCTGATGAATCAGGGCGTAAGCACTCTGGTGCTCAAGACCGGCAAGACTTCCACCACCCTGAACCTGACTCTGCTGTGCCAGAACCAGAAGCCCGGCACCCGTGTCACTCTGCGCCACCTCGGCAGCAGCGCTCACCTCACCGTGGGCTTCCGCGGCCGCCGCGACCTCATCGTTGGCCGATAAGCTTTTCCCTCTCTCCTCTTTGTTTCCCATAGATACTTTTCCCTCAGACGCAAAAGACCCCCGCTGCAAACGCAGCGGGGGTCTTACTGTTTATCAAATGGTCCCGTCCGAGCCGTTCTCGCTCTGCTCCGATGCATAGAGCACCATCAGGTGGTTTGCGGATGCTTCGAGCTGGCTCTTGGCCTGACGGAGGTTCGCTTCTTCCGTCTCGTTCATCTTCTCGGGCTTATCCTTCCGCAGGCAGCGGCGGAGGTTGGCCACATCGGCCTTGATGCGGTTCTTCTCCTCCTTGTCCAGCTCCTTTTTGCACTTGGAGAGAGCCTCGTCCACCTTATAAGCCAGCACCTCGGCCTGATTGTGGAGGTCAAGCCGCTCTTTGCGGCGGCTGTCCTCGGCCTCATAGGCGGCGGCATCTGCCATAGCACGCTGGATCTCGTTTTCGGAAAGGTTGGTGCTGCCGGTGATGGTGATATTCTGCTCCCGCCCGGTGGCAAGGTCTTTCGCGGATACCTTCACCACACCGTTCACGTCGATATCAAAGGTGACCTCGATCTGGGGCTTAGACGAAAAGCTTGCCCGGATGCCGTTCAGCTTGAACTTACCCAAAGACTTGTTGTCCCGCGCAAAGTGGCGCTCACCCTGCAGAACGTTGATCTCCACGCTGGT
>ENA-ORSJ01001624-ORSJ01001624.1-human-gut-metagenome-genome-assembly--contig:-NODE-1624-length-17838-cov-2.376314_pt1 | contig 17838 bp, 14 predicted proteins | sample MGYA00242191_ERZ509158 | MGnify/ENA primary metagenome ERZ509158 (study PRJEB26280, sample SAMEA2338623) | human gut metagenome | biome: human gut; feature: human-associated habitat; material: faeces...
TCCTGCCCCCTGCAATTTGGCTTTGCCCGCCTCGCAGGCCTCAAGGCCCTTGAGATGGTCAACGAGACGGACGATCCCACAGGCCTTGGCACCCTTATCCACGAGGTGCTCGAAACCTTCCATGGCCGCCATCTGAACGAGCTTCTCGAAGACAGGGAGGCCTGCGCAAAAGAGCTTGTGGGAATCTTCAGGGACACCCTCCACTCCGACAGCTGTCTTTTGAGCATGACGCTCCCTCCTGCAAGTCTTGCCATGCTGGAGGCCCAGGGCTCCCGCAAGCTGGAGACCTATATCCTGAACCAGCCCGAAGACAGCAGACCCATCCTGCTTGAGCGGGACATCAGCGCCCATATCAGTGTCTCCGGCAGAGACATTTCCCTCTTCGGCCGCATAGACAGGATGGACAGGCGCAAGCGGGGTCTGGTGGTTTTGGACTACAAGACAGGCACGCGCATCAACAATGTGCACCCGAGACTGTGGACCATGGACGCTTTCTTCGAAAAGGTGCAGGATCTGACCGTGGCCTCCACCCTGGACGCCACGGACAAAAGGACCCTGCATGAGCTTTTCCTGACCCTGCGTGAAAACGCCAAGAGCATACAGTTGCCCTGCTATGTGACCATCTGCACACACGAAACAAGGCAGCTGAAAAGGGAAAGCATGCGGCCGGACATCTGGCCAGAGGGGAAGTTCGGGGACGCTGCCTTTGTGGCCCTTGCCTCAAAAGGCGAGGAAATCCCCATCGACGCTCTGAAAAGGAAAGGCAGGGCAAGCGACGAGATGGACGAGCGCCACAGGCGCATCCTTTCCCTGTGTCCAAAGCTGGTAGAGCTTGTTGTCCTGCACATGCAGCACACGGAAGAACTGGTACAGATGCGCGATCCCGTACGCTGCGGGCGCTGCAGCTTTGCCCAGCTCTGCCTTGCCTAGCCTTGAGTCCCCGGGCATACCTGCCTATAGTGGGCCCATATCCCGCTTTCGTCCCTGCCAGGGGCAACGCCCCTGTTGCACAGGAGGCACAACTTGAACGTCATTGTGTTGAACATGCGCGGGCAGCCGCTTATGCCCTGTGCGCCAGCCAAGGCCCGCAAGCTTTTGAAGGCAGGCAAGGCCGTCGTGGTACGGAAATGGCCCTTCACAATCCAGCTGAAGATTGCCACTGGGGAAAACAGGCAATTTACGGACTGGTTTCCCCTGCCTCCCTTTCCCTTCGCTCTTCCCAACAGGCCGAAGGCAGGCTTCGAGAATCACCTTGTCTGGTTTCGCAAATACACAGCCAGGGAAATGAAGGCCTGTCCCCACGACAAGGGACCCATGGAGCTCAAGATAGTCCACACCATGAAGGTCGTGGACCTTGCTCGCAGCATATGCCACAGCGAGGGGCTGGAGAAGCAGGAGACATACATCTCTCTTCTTTCCGCCCTCTACCACGATGTGGGACGTTTTTTGCAGTACAGGCTGTGGCAAAGCTTCAGGGACAGGAAATCCGCAAACCACGGCCTCATCGGCGAGAGCATCCTCAAATTCTGTCACATCCTTGGCAACGAGCCGAACGAGGTGAAAGCCGAGGTCACAAAGGCTGTGCGCTGGCACAACGCGGCCGAAATCCCCGAAGGCATGCAGGAGAGTGTGGCACTCAAGGTCGTTCGCGATGCGGACAAGATAGACATCCTGCGCGTCATAGACGGGCACCTCTCGGGACCTGGTCCCTACGAGCCCACAGCCATTCTGAGCCTTCCGGACGATCCGGAACTTTTTTCGCAGAAGGTCATCGACTGCGCCCTTGAGGGGAGCACTGCCTCCTACGAGGACTTGCGTTCCGTAAACGACTTTCGCCTGCTGCTTGGCAGCTGGATCAACGGCCTGAACTTCGAGGCCGCACGCAGGGTGCTGGCAGCGCAGGGACACGTGGAGCGCCTGCTTTCCCCCTTGCCGAAAAACATCTACGGCGCGGCAAAAAAGGCTGTCCTTGAAACCGTCTCGAAGCACCGGGTCTGAGGCACACGAAATTTTCCGCAATTTTGGCAAATGCGTGCCACAAGCCCCCTTTCGGGCCCCTGCCACGGGACTTTTCGGCCATTTGTCACGTGATTGCGCAACAAAAGCCATATTTGCCTTTTTTCCCTTCCTTGTGTAGAAAAAGGGTTCACGGACTGACTGGAACCTCTATCTTTTCAACCCTTTTGCCATGGCCAAAACCCTGGCAAGAACATCCTGAACCCTGGCAAGACACCTCGTGTTCATTCAGCTTCCCGGAGGACCTATGACGCTTCCTTCCCTCAAGATCGGCGATCTGACAGCCACCATGCCCGTCGTGCAGGGCGGCATGGGCGTGGGTATTTCCCTGTCGGGTCTAGCCTCGGCAGTTGCCAATGAAGGCGGCATGGGAGTCATAGCTGCAGCCATGATTGGCCTGCTCGACAAGGATGTGACCAAGGATCCCCTTGCTGCCAACCTGCGTGCCCTGAACAGGGAAATATTGAAGGCCAGGGAAAAGACCCAAGGGCTTATCGGCGTCAACATCATGGTGGCGCTCACCCACTTCAGCCAGCTTGTGCGCACTGCCATCGAATCCCGTGCGGACTTCATCTTCTCCGGCGCAGGACTTCCCACGGATCTTCCCAAGCACCTTCTCGAGGCCTGCGAGCAGAAAAAGGAAGACTTCAAGACAAAGCTTGTACCCATTGTCTCCTCCGCCAGGGCCGCTTCCATCCTGGCCAGGAAATGGATGCGCAATTTCAACTACACCCCTGACGCCTTTGTGGTGGAAGGACCCAAGGCCGGCGGCCATCTGGGCTTCAAGGAAGAGGAAATCACCAATCCCTCCTTCTCCCTCGAGCAGATCGTGCCCCCCATCGTGGATGTCGCAAAAGAGCTTGAGGACAAGTGCGGGCGCGCAGTGCCTGTCATTGCAGGCGGTGGTATCTTCACTGGTGCCGACATCCGCCGCATGCTTGAGCTCGGAGCCTCCGGCGTGCAGATGGCCACGCGTTTCGTGGCAACGGAAGAGTGCGACGCCAACATCCGCTTCAAGGAAGCCTATGTGAAGGCAAAGCCCGAGGACGTGACCATCATCCACTCCCCAGTGGGCATGCCCGGCCGCGCCATTGACAACGAGTTCATCGAAGCCTCGCGCAAGGGTCTCAAAAAGCCCTTCCGCTGCATCTACCACTGCGTGAAGACCTGTAACAGGGAAAAGACCCCCTACTGCATTGCCCTGGCGCTGCTCAGCGCCATGCGCGGCAATCTGAAAACCGGCTTTGCCTTCTGCGGCACCAACGTAGGCCGCATCGACCGCATAAGCACAGTGCACGAGGTCATGGAAAGCCTGCGCAGGGAATACGAGGAATCCGCGCCCAAATAGGCAGGGAACAAATTCTGGAAGAAACGGGGTACCACTTTGTGCCCCGTTTTTTTGTGGCGCAAAAGCGATGGGAGCCTGTCGCAAATTCCGACAGGTTCCCATCGCCCAAAAAGACAAATTGCGCAGAAAGTGGCAGCTTTCTGCGCGATTGCTGTTTTTTGTCCCCAGGGACACTTTCTCAATCAAGCCGCTTTGCCTTGAGCCACTGCGAGAGCAAATCGGCCACAGCCACGTTGTTCATGTCCGAGAAGAGGAAATGGGTGTTTCCGTACACCCCCCTGTCCGGAAGGTACACCACTGTCGCGTCCCCGCCATGGCGATTCACTGCCTCGGCCCACAGATTTGCCATCTGCCGCGCAGCTCGCCAGTAGTCCTGATGCGGCTGTGCAACAGGCTTTGCCGGAATGTTGTCACCATAGAAGATCACTATGGGTATGCGCGTGAGCGCCATGAAATCCTTCAGGGGAATGCTCTGGGCCCTGAACGGACCAAAGGCACTGGCATTGGGAATGGGCTGAGGGACTTCCCCCTCGGGAAACACAAAGCCGCTGCCAGGCTCGTAGGCCACAATGGCCCGCACCCTGCTGCACTTTGTGGCTGTGAGCCAGCCCGGACCGCACCCCTGGGAGTGGGTGACCAGTATGCCGTCCCCGCTGCGCGCAAAGACAGCGCTCATGGCCTCGGCAATCACCTGTGCGTCGTAGGGGCCGGTATTTGGAGTCATCTGGCGGAAAAACTGGTTCAGCGATTCCTCTCCCCTGGCAAACTGCGTCCCCGGAAAAAATTTCGGCCACAGTCCCATGCGAAACTGTCCGAACCAGAATTGTTCGTCCGGCATTGCCTCGACTTTTGCGGAAACAGTGCTGCGTCCAGCGTCACCACGCCGCGGCTGATCCACAAGATACACACCGTACCCGCGCCGCAGGAAAATATTCTGAAAGCCCTCGCGCCCGTCCGGTGTCGTTTCCCAGGTCCTTGCGGACTGCCCTGCCCCGTGCAGGAAGACAAGTGGATATTTTCTGGCCTTTTCCGGAATCTGGAAAAAGACGTACGCATGATCCCCATGCAGTGTCTGCGACGCCACCGTGGGCTTGAGGGGATTGTAGGGTTCCCTGGCATCAATGACAGTGCCGCCAGCTGCAAAGCTGCCCTGCTCGGCTATGACAATCGGTGCCCTGTCCGCTGCCAGGACGTTTGTCGCAAGAGCCAGTCCTCCGCAAAGCAGTAGTCCTGCAAGAACCGTTTTCGTTCTCATTGTCCGCCTCCGTTTTTCCCGTTTTGCAATTGTTCTTCCCAGAAGTGTACAGCCCCGTCCATCCAGGCTTCTGCGTCCGTGCCCTTCCCTGTGCCAAAGCCGTGCCCGGCATTGTGGAAAATGCGTATCCTTGCCGGTATGCCGGCCCTCTGCATGGCCGCAATACGTTCCTGCATGACCCAGGGGCTGGCAATGGGGTCGTCCATGCTCACAAGAGCGTACGTCGGGGGATCGTTGCGTGTCCAGCGGCTGTGGCCAGTGTAGGCTGTGACGACAAGGGACGGCCCGGGAAGCAGACGGCCTTCAAGCCTTGCCGAACCACAGGATCCCAGGTCCGCAGCCATCCTTGCCCCTGCGGAACCACCCCACACAGAATAGCCCCTGGTTTCCACGCAAAGCTCTTGTGCGTGATCGAAGATCCAGGCAAGGGCTGCCACCATGTCCTCGCAGGCTCTGGCCTCGCCGCCTGTGCGGTACTGAAGTACAAGGGCGTTGTAGCCCCTGCGGGAAAGATCCTGTGCCAGGGGAAAGCCCTCGTGGAGCGAGCCCACGTAGGCAAAGCCCCCGCCCGGACAAATCAGGGCAAAGGGCGCGCCCTCCTTTCCGCGAAAGAAGAAGAGGCCTGTCGCAGCCCTTTTGGCAGGATCCGTGTGGAAGGAAAAGAAAACCTTCTTCCCGCTCGCCTCGTCGGCTATGATGCGGTTTACGGCATCAAGGACAACCTCGGGCTGCACGTGGCTGTGCCAGGGCATGAGTCTTCCCACATGGCGCAGGGGAAGGTCCATGGGCTCGCGCGTGCCTGGCAGAAGATGCCTGCCAAAGGCTGCCAGCACAGGGTGGTTCACCATGCCACCTATTGTGTTGTCCTCGTTCAGATACGTCCAGGTTCGCATGTTGTCCTCTGCCAGGGCCTTCCCCACGCAAAACGGGAGAAGCGCAAGAAGGAGCAGGACTGGCACCAAGGACAAAATGCTGACCCTGATGCGCATGGGTCTTCTTCCACTCACGAGCTCTTCTCCCCTCTTGTGTGCTGTTTTTGGGACAAATCAGAAATGCGTCTCGTCCACCTCTATGCCCGCAAGCGCATTGTTGAAATCAGCAAGCTCTGCGTCCGTGAAGGTAATGGCTGCAGCCCCCAGGTTTTCCTCTAGCCTCTTCATTTTGGTTGTCCCGGGGATGGGGACGATGAAGGGGCGCTGGGCAAGCTCCCAGGCAAGCACCAGCTGGGCAGGGGTAGCACCCTTTTTTGCAGCCGTCTCGCGCACATAGTCCAGAAGCTGCTGGTTGCGGCGCATGACTTCAGGCCTGAAGCGTCCCATGAAGCTTCGGAAATCCCCTTCCCCGTACACGGTCGAGGTTGTGTAGCAGCCGCTCAGAAAGCCGTTGCCAAGGGGGCTGTAGGCCACAAAGGTGATGTTCAGATCACGACACAGGTCGAACATGTCCTCTTCGGGCTCGCGCCACAGAAGAGAGTACTGATCCTCGATGGCCGCAACCGGACAGACGGCATGGGCCCTTTTGAGGTAGTCCACTGGCGCACAGGAAAGCCCCCAGGCCCTGATCTTTCCCTCGCGGATGAGGTCGTTCATGACCTCGGCAACAACCTCGGGCTCGACCTCGGGGTCCGTACGGTGCTGGTAGTACAGATCGATGTAGTCTGTCTTGAGGCGCCGCAGGGATCCCTCAACCTGCCTGCGTATGGAGGCAGGCTTGCTGTCCAGGATGTTCACCGGCTTGTCGTCCACAATGCGCTGACCAGTGATGCCGAATTTGGTGGCAAGCACCACCTTGTCTCGCATGGAGGAGAAGGCATCTCCGAGCACTTCCTCGTTTGCTTCCCCGTAGACAACTGCCGTGTCGTAGAAGTTGCAGCCAAGCTCGCAAGACCTGTGCAAAAGCTCGATCATGTCCTTCCTTGGCGCGGGTTTGCCATAGGCATGATCCATGCCCATGCAGCCAAGGCCGATTTCGGAAACCTCAAGGCCGCTTGTTCCGAGACTGCGTTTTTTCATGCTCTTCTCCTTCCTGCCGATATCTTCGGCACACTTTTTTCGCAAGCCTAAACGTGCCTTCCCATTTCCAGGGCCTCGGCAAGGACAGGCTTGCCCTCTATCTCGCCTTCAGCGTAGACGCCCTTGCCGCAGATGACGCCGCGCTCGACGGAACCGTCCAGGCATTTGGCAAGACCCCGGAAGCATTCGAGCGTGCAGTCCATGACAGTGTCCGTGTCCTCGGCAGCAGTCATGATGTAGTAAAACTCCTTGTCGCGTATGACGCGCCACTGGGCGACAGTCCTGTCTATGAGTGCCTTCATCTGTGCGTTCACGGAATAGAAATACACCGGGCTTGCCATGACAATGACGTCCGCAGCGTTCATTTCCGCCAATATGTCTGCCATGTCGTCCTTGATGATACAGACGCCATCTTTCTTGCAGTGATAACACGCAAGGCAGAAGCTGATCTTCCTGTCGCGCAGGAAGATTGTCTTGACATCATTGCCGCTTTCCTCTGCCCCGCGGGCAAAGGCTGCGCAAAGCGCTGCGGAATTGCCCTTCTTGCGCGGGCTGCCAGACAAATGAGAACCTTTTTGCCCATGATGACTCCTGGATGATGTGGCCCATTGGGCCTTTTTTGTTCATGAATGCGGGCATTGCGCAAAGGCCCCTCCCCAACCTTGCCCTGGCGTTCCACCAGGGCACCGGGCCCTTTGCGCAATGCGGATTTGTGTAACGCGCTAGTCGTGCACCATGTACTGGGAAAGAAGCAGTTCGCCCATGCCGGGAGTTTCCGGATTGTGGGTGCCCTTGCCTGTGTCAAGGCCGCGCAGTCTCGGGATTTCCTCTTCGGTCAGGGAGAAGTTGAAGATGTCGATGTTGCCGGCAATCCTTCCGGGATTGGTGGACTTTGGCAAAACCACAACGCCTTCCTGCACCTCGAAGCGCAAAATGATCTGGCCTGCGTTCTTGCCGTACTTTGCAGCCAGGGAGGTCACAAGAGGATTTTCAAGCAGGCCCTTGTTTCCGTGTCCCAGGGGGAACCAGGCCTCGAGCACGACCCTGTCCTTCGCGAGCAGCTTGCGCAGCTCCCTTTGCTGGAAGGTAGGATTGTATTCCACCTGGTTCACTGCCGGAATGGTGTCAAACTGCGGAACAATCTTCTTCCACAGATTGGGGGTCATGTTGCTGACGCCAATGGAGCGGATCTTTCCCTCTTTTTTGGCTTCCTCAAGGGCCTTCCAGGCCCCGGCAACGTCACCGTAGGGCTGGTGCAAGAGGTAGAGGTCCATGTAGTCGAGACCAAGCTTGCGCAAGGATGTCTCGATACCAGCCTTTGCCGGCTCGTAACCGTAGTCCTGCAGCCAGAGCTTGCTGGTCACGAAGATCTCTTCCCTCGGAATGCCGCTGTCCCTGACTGCCTTGCCCACCTCTTCCTCGTTGAAGTAGGCGGCTGCCGTGTCTATGTGACGATAGCCGAGGCTCAGAGCAGAACTCACTGCCTTGTAGGTCGAGCCGTCATTGGGAATGAGAAAAACGCCAAAACCCACTGCGGGGATGGAATTGCCGTCATTGAGAAGAATATTTTCCATGGCTTGCTCCTTGCCTGTTGTCAGTCTGTTTATTTATCTGTTTGTCTGTCTGCTGCCTTGTCCGTATGCCTGGAAAGCGCAGCTGTCAGAGTGTCGTGCCAAAAAAATCCCTGAATTTTGCCACTGCCATGTCCACGTATTCCGGAACAAAATAGGTCTGGATATGGGTTGCGCCAGGAATCAGGAAAAGCTCCCGCTGATCCGTTCCCGTGGCCTTTTCGCAGGCATCGCGGGACATGTAGAGCGTGTCCGCCTTCTCGCCTGCCACAAGAAGCAGGGGTACGTTCACAAGATCCAGATGATCCGTGGCATCCCAGCTCATGAGCTCAAGAAGGCTTGCCTCTGTGAAGCGGAAGGTGGAATTGGGATGACGATGGGTTTTGCCGTAGTAGAGCATGCCCTCGCGGTAGAGATCCGTGGGGATGGCGGAAATCTTCTCCTCGTCAAGGGCATCAAAATCCACATTGCCTGCATAGGTGACAGTGCCCTTGCACTCGTTTGCGCGCGCCTGCGAGGCAGCAAGAAGACGTTCCTGCACGCTGTCCCTTTGCGCATCGAGAAAGCCCAGGCGACGCACCCTGCCGGAATTGAACATGCTCAAGGTAGCAACTGCGCGTATCCGCTTGTCGGTCTTTGCCGCCTCCAGGGTGTAGCCGCCTCCGCCGCAGATGCCGAGCGCACCAATGCGCTTCGGATCGACTCTAGGATACGCGCTCACAAAGTCCACCATCCCGCGTATGTCCTCGCTGCGCAGGGAGGGTTTGTCCACGTCTCTGGGCTCGCCCCCGCTTGCACCCTGGAAGGCTGCGTCCGCAGCCATGGTCACATAGCCAGCCTCTGCCAGGCGCTGGGCGTAGAGACCTGCCACCTGTTCCTTGACGCCGCCATTGGGGTGGGCAACCACCACTGCCGGAAAGCTTGCGCCTTCCTCGTAGCCCGCAGGGGTGTAGAGATTGGCGGCAATGGCAATCCCGTGCAGATTGTAGCCAACAGCACGGATGTTGACCCTGCCCTGTTCGTTCTTCGTGATGGCTCCCTCGTAGACAAGGTCTGTCGGAACCATTGTATCATGTTGCGTGTTCACAGTTATTACTTCCCTGCCGGTTGTCCGGCCCTTGCCCTGGCTTCCAGCACCCTTTGAAGCTCCTGCCCTGCAAGCCTTGCCTCCTTCTTGCCGACGCGAGATTCGAGCACATTCACAAAACCGTGCAGCTCTTCGCTTGTCCAGCCGACAACAAGGCAGCAGTTGAGATGCGAGCGCAGCTGATCCGGTGCTGGCAAGCTTGCCAGTGCAGACACCGTGGCAAGCTCCCTTTCCCTGAAGGAGAGGAGATCCCGCGCGAAGATGTCGCCGAAAAGATGTTCCTTGAGATAGGTGTCTATGGCAGGCGCAAATTCGAAGACGCGGCCGCTGACAGGCTTGCCGACAATGGCCGTCTGGTTTGCCGTGCCTACCTTGCGTATGTCCGTCCCCTCCGGCAGGGGTGTTGCCTCGCGGCCCACATTGTCCTCGATGCCTCTTGCCTTGCGTTCGTCCAGAAGGGCAATGAGAGTGTTCAGGGCAGTCAGGCTGCGCGGAAAGCCCGTGTAGGCGTACATCTGAATCAGGATTTCCCGCTCCTCGTTCACGGTCATGCCATTGTTCAGGCCCTCTTCCAGGGCCTTCTTGAGCCTTTCCACATCGCCTTTGGCAGTGAAGGCCGCAATGGCAACAATGCTCTGTTCGCGTGTGTTGAGAACCATAGCCTTGTCTCTTGCGCAGGCATCCATGGGAAAGCTGGCACAGGCAAGGAAGCAGGCACCAAGAGTTGCTGCCAAAAATCGTGTCATCATAGGAACCTTCATGGAAACCCCCTGTCTTGTTCAGTGCCTTCGCACTACTGTCCGTTACTGACGACAGGATAGGCATGAGGCCCCCCAAAGGCCTATACATATTTCGTGTACCTTCTTGCCCAATCCGACCGCAACAAGGAGCAGACAAGGAAAAGGGGTACTTCCCAAAACGGCGAGTACCCCCATCCAACAGTGCAGTATTTCCTGTATTCTTATGAACTTTTCTTGGCAACGTCCCTGTGCGGCGGTTCCCCAAACTGCCTCTTGTATTCCCGGTTGAACTGGGAAGCGCTCTCGTAGCCCACAAGGTAGGCAGCCGTGGCCGCGTCCTTGCCCTCCATGAGCATGAGGCGTTCCGCCTCGTAAAGGCGCAGGCGCTTCTGGAACTGCAGGGGGCTTACGCTGGTCACTTCCTTGAAGTGACGGTTGAAGGTGGAGGGCGCCATGTTGGCCAGTTTTGCCAGCTCTTCCATGCGCAGGGGAGACTTGTAGTGCTCGCGCAGCCAGGAGATGGCCTGAGCTATCTGGCTTGCCTGGGTGCCGCCAGTGCTGAAAAGGCGCAGGCAGCCGCCCTGGACACCGCTCAAAAGATAGAAGTGGAGTTCCTGCAGGTACAGGGGCACAAGCACGGGAATCCTCGAAGGACACTCCAGAAGGCTCACAAGGCGGAGGAAGACGTCCAGAAGCTCGCCCGGCGCTTCCGCTGTCATGACAGGATTGGGTTGCGCGCCATTTTCGGCAATGATGGACGGCATTTGCGACACAAGCTGGGAAATGATGCGCCTGTCGAGGCTGACGGATACGGAAAGGAAGGGAGCATTCGGGGAGACTCCGGCCACATGGAAGACACCCGGCATGTCCACGCCGACCACAACACACTCGTTTTTGCCGTAGTCCGCCTCGTGATCGCCTATGATCGAATGCTTGTAACCCTGCACGACCAGGGCCACCATGGGACGGTAGAAACAGCGGGAGGCCTTGGTTTCTTCGTCTATGCGCGTGAGAGCCAGCCCGGGAATCTTTTCCGGTTCCATCCTGGAAGGTCCGGGAAGCAGCGCAAGCAACCTGTCCTTCAAGGCAGCATTGAGTTCGTTTCTGTCCATGACTATATCACCGCCGGCACTTCTGTCTCCGTCACCAGGAACGGACAGGGAAAGGCAAGTGTTCTCCTTGTATTCGGGGAACACAAGACTTTTCCCTATCAGAGAGGGAAGGTGGCCGCAATACACATGGAGCTTCGCGTGCAAAAAAAGGCCCCGGGGGAAATACCGGAGCCTTGTGCGCGCATTGTGTACGGGTCTAGAAAATGTCCCTGGACTCTATGGCGGGCTTTTCTATGCGGTCCTCCACTTCCACGCCCTTGGGGGCAGTGAAGCGGAAGGCGCGGGAAGGAATGTCTGCGTCCGGAATAAAGGACGTGAAGCGCACGTCGTTGGCGTTGCCGTAGAAGTCGGTGATGACAGCGCGCTGGATATAGCCCTTTTCGGGATCCACATAGAGGCGCGCCTCCACAAGCTGGGGCACGGGTTCCTTGGGGTAGAGTTGAAGAATGCGCAGCTTGCCCTCGGTTCCAGCGTCCTTCACGTCAAAGTCCTTGGAGAGCAGGGCCTGGCCTGTCACCACCTGGATGAGGGAGCGCGAGTCCTCCACAAGCTCCCTTGGGTAGCGGTAGGCAATGTTCTCGTCCGCGATATAGTCCCAGATCTCCTTGTCGGTGATGATGAGCCTTTCCGCGACCGGAGGCTTTGTTTCCCAGGAAACCAGGAAGGGGCGTCTGAAAAGAAGTTCTCCCTCGCGCTTTTCCGTCTGCCCGCTTTCCTGATGAGTCAAATATTGGGTAAAGTTGGCCTGGAAGGATTTGAGAGAAGCATAGCGGTCGCGTATGGTTGTGGCTATTTCGTCAGCTGCAAGGGTGCCTTGCGCGAAACAAAACAAGCACATGCAAAGACACATGAGAATGCGCATGGGCGCGCATACAATCCTGTTCATATCCATCCTCTGTGGCATTTTGATGTATCCTGGCCTTAGTGTATGAGCACAGGCCTTGGTTTGCCGGCTCCCGGAGAGGGCCCCACAAGGCCGTCGCGATCCAGCTGATCCATATAGCGGGCAGCCTTGTTGAAGCCTATGTTGAAGCGGCGCTGCAGAAGGGAGATGGAGACATGCCCCTTTTCCCTGCAGAATTCTATGACATCCTGGTACATGGCGTCCTGGCTCGACACGGAACCCTTGCCGGAAGGAGCGCTCTCCTCCTCTTCCTGGCCAAAGGTGGCAAAGTCCACCTGGTAGTTGGGCTTCACCTGCTTTTTCCAGAAATCCACCACGGACTGCACTTCCTCGTCGCGAAGGAAGGGGCCGTGCAGACGGATGAGATGGCCTCCGTTGGGGTTGAAGAACATGTCGCCGTTGCCAAGGAGCTTTTCGGCCCCTGCCTGCCCCAGGGTCGTGATGCTGTCCTGGCGCGAGGAGACGCGGAAGCATATGCGGCTCGGGAAGTTGGCCTTGATAAGGCCTGTCACCACATCCACACTGGGGCGCTGGGTAGCGATGATCATGTGGATGCCACAGGCCCTGGCCAGCTGGGCCAGGCGTATGATGCAGGGCTCCACGTCCTTGCGGGCCTGAAGCATGAGGTCTGCCAGCTCGTCTATGACAATGACAATATAGGGCATGGGCGCAAGATCCGCCAGTTCCGGGGGAAGGTTTCCCTTGTAGGAGGCGAGTTTGGCGTTATAGCCCTGAATGTTCTTCGTGTAGAGCCTGGACATCTGGCTGTAGCGCTGGTCCATCTCCCGCACTGCCCACAAAAGCGCGTTCTTGGCGTCCTCCACTTCCTTGACCACTGGGTGGACAAGGTGGGACTCGTCCTCGTAGATGCCCATTTCCACGCGCTTCGGATCCACAAGGAGGAGCTTGAGCTCCGCGGGCGTCTTGCGCAAAAGCAGGCTTGTGAGCATGGCATTGAGGCACACACTCTTGCCCTGGCCTGTGGCGCCTGCCACAAGCAGATGTGGCATCTTTGCAAGATCGCTCACAAAAGGCTGGCCTGTCGTGTCCTTGCCCACAATGAGCGGGAGTGCCGCGCCGGATTCCGCAAAGACTGCGTTTTCCGCTATCTCGCGGAAATTCACCATGGCACGGGTGCGGTTGGGGATGACTATGCCCACGGTGTCCGTGCCCGGCACAGGAGCCTGGATGAAAACGGAAACCGCCATGAGCGCACGGGCAATGTCCTCGGTGTGGCGTACAAAGGCGCGCACCGAAACGCCGGGGGCCGGGCGCAGCATGTAGGTGGTGACCACAGGCCCTGGTGTTGCCCTGACAAGCTCTGCCTGGATGCCAAAGTCCCCAAGGCAACCCATGAGGCTGTCCTCGCACTCTTCAAGCTCCTCGTCCTGGACCTCAAGGTCTTCCTGGTCTCCCTCGGGCTTTTGCAAAAGCTCCAGGGGAGGCAGAAAAAGTCCGTCGCGACTGACGCTGCGCGAGCTTGTCACAGCGGGCTCGGGCGCCTTGCTGCGTACAATCTCGGGCCTTGCGGGCCTTTGCGGGATGTCGTCCTCCTCGTCCTCCATGTCCGGCTCGTCCAGATCCGGGGCAAGGGGTTCGGGAATGTTCACAACAGGATCAAGGACACGGGCGCTGCCCAAATCGAGAGACCGGACATCCCTTGCCTGGGCCCTTTTGGCAGGCCCTGCCTTTGCGGCCTGCCTGTCCGTTCCTCCCCAGGGCAGGGCGTCGTCCGCCATATCCAGGGGGCCATCGTCCTCGCCTCCGAAGAGTGCAGTCATTTCCCTTGCGCGCGAAGAGGCGTTCAGGGGCTTTTCTTCGGCAAATGCCCCAGAACCCGAAACGCCGCGGCCAAAGAGCCTGAAATCGTCGTCCGGCTCAATCTCCCTGGCAGAGGCCGGAAGGCCCGAGGCACTCACAGTCTTGCCAGTCTTCCCCTGGCCCATGTCACCGGCCTTGGCAGATGTTGCCGATGCGGGAGCGGATACGGCGGCTCTGCCTGTCTCTGCGACCGGTTCGTCGGTATCCGGCTTGCCAGTATCCGGGCCATCTTCTTCAGGAGCAGAACCTGCAGGAACGGCTCCCGCAGGAACCAATCCTTCACGCCCCCCATTCCTGGTATCGGGCATGCCGATATCGGCCTCATCTCCGGCAAAGAGGACATCCTTCTCTGTCTGGTCGAGAGCCGCAAAAGCGGGCATTGCGGACTTTTCGTCCCTGGTTTCGAGGAGTTCCAGAAGGGGTGCGCCCTTTTCCTTGCCTACCCTGACACGGCCCCTGTTCGCCTGGGCCTTGCGCTCCGCATCGGCACGCGAAAAGGCAGGCTTTGGCGCATACTGCTCCGCGTAACTGTGATCCATGGGAACATCGGAGCTCTCGCAGCTGGCAAAGGGTATGTCCTCCTCGGCAAGGCGCAAAGGTCTGAAACAGTTTCTGACCGGAACCGGCAAAAAGCCGTCCTCGTCCCTCTCGCCACTGCGATTCTTCCTGCCCGCAACAGTCTTGAGGCCCTTGAGCACGCGAAGGCCTATCCCCCCTGTCCTCTCCCTGTCCTCCGGCAAGTCCTCTTCTTCCTCTGCGTCGGGATTGTCCCTCATCTTGCGCAGGCGTGCGGCACGGGGTCGGTTTTCATCCTCCATGAGGATAAAGTCTCCCCGATCCCTTTCCCCGTCCTCCTCTTCGTCCTCGTCGCGGACAACAAAGCGCGAAAAAAAGGTGCCCAGCCTGTCCACGATTCTGCGCCAGGGCAGATCGACGAAGAGCTGAACACCCACAAAAAGGAGAAAGAGCCACAAAAGGGCTGCGCCAAAGGGCGAGAGCAGGCTTTTGGAGGCATGGTAGATGATGGCACCAAGCATGCCTCCGGCCTGCAGATCGCCGATATGAACGTCAAGGGCTGCCAGAAAGACCAGCACGCTGAAGGACGTGAGGGCGCAGCCAAGCCAGCGCCACCACGTAAGGGCAAGGCGCTGGGACAGAAAGCCAAGCCCTATGCCGCCCAGAAGAAGGGGCAGCAAAAGGGAACCGGAACCGAAGAGGTCGTTGAGGAATCCTGCCGTATAGGCGCCCAGAAGACCACCGAGATTGGTCACCTTGCCACGGCTCATCGCGTGATTGAGGCTCGGATCCGACGGGCTGTAGCTCAGAAGACTCATGAGCAAAAGCACCATTCAGAACAAGAGGAAGACGCCGAACATCTCCCTCAGCCAGAAACCACGCGGTCTCTCCCTGAACTCGTCCTCGAAGGGCATTTATTCGCGTCCGAGATATTCCCTGGTTTCGGTGTTGACCTTGATCTTGTCGCCCTCGTTCACGAACAGGGGAACCTGCACCACTGCGCCGGACTCGAGCTTGGCAGCCTTGGTCACGTTGCTCACGGTGTCACCCTTGGCGCCGGGTTCGGTCTCCACGACCTCAAGCACCAGGGACATGGGGATATCGATGTCCAGGGGATTGCCCTTGTAGAGCAGCACGCGGCACTGCTGGCCGTCCTTCAAGAAGTCGGACTTGCCGGAAGTGGCGTCAGCGGGCATCTGGATCTGCTCGTAGCTGGTCATGTCCATGAAGATGAGATCCGTGCCTTCCTTGTAGAGGAACTGCATGTCGCGGGTCTCGAGGTCGGGACGGCCCACCTTGTCGCCGCTGCGGAAGGTGATGTCCTGCATGCGGCCGGTGAGGATGTTGCGCAGCTTGGTGCGCACCATGGCGCCACCCTTGCCGGGCTTGAAGTGCTGGAAGTCAACAATTTCGTAGGGAATGCCGTCTACCTCAATCTTCAGGCCTTTGCGAAAGTCAGTGGTGGAATACATAGGGGCTCCTTGAAAAAATTTTCCTGTCAATGCAGGATATTGGCAAAATCTGAGTTCCTCAAGATACCCTATTGCCCTTTCCTGTCAAGATCCTCGTTGCGGCAAATTCCTGCATGGATGCAAAAATTGTTCCCTGATTCCAAGGATCTTGAAAAATCTCCCCGCAAAGACTGCCCCGGGGGCGCTGCGGGGAAATTTTTGCCGATTTTCCCTGGATCCGGCTGTTTTTTGCCCTTGTCAGGGCCTTTTGCTGACAGTAGGATCGGACAGAATTTCCAATACTGCTACACGGAGGAGACATGCCCACTCCAAAACTCGAGCTTGAAACCACAGCCTATACCTTCGATCAGCTCATGCACAACGACGCCCCCCAGCTGGCACTGGCAGGACGCTCCAATGTGGGCAAGTCCTCGCTTGTCAACGCCCTGGCACAAAGGCGCAAGCTCGCCAAGGTAAGCGCAACTCCAGGCAAGACACGTTCCATCAACTACTATCGCGTTTCCCCATGGAACTTCTTTCTGGTAGATCTGCCAGGCTACGGCTACGCAAAGGCCAATCACGCGGAACGGGAGAAATGGGGGAAGCTTCTCGAACGCTATCTGAAGGAATGCTCCTCCCTGAAGGCCCTTGTCCTCCTTGTGGACTCGCGTCTTCCCCCTCAGGCCCTGGACATCAATCTGGTCGAGTACGCGCAGGGCCTGGGTCTTGCCATCATCCCTGTTCTCACCAAATCAGACAAGTGTCGCCAGCGCGAGCTCAACGCGCGCATAGCCGAATGGACTGGCCTAGCCAAAAGGCGCCCTGTCGTCACCTCTGCAGCCCAGCGCAGGGGCATGGCCAATCTGTGGAACGCCCTGCTCGAACACATGGGTATCAGTGACAGGGTCGGCCTTGCCGAGGGCGAAGTGGCGGACAGACGCCCTGCTCAAAAAGCGACAGGGGCGGCTGACAAGCCTTCGGACGCAGCCGAGGCTGCGGCAGGAAAAGAAGAAGCATAAGCAGGAACGCCAAGAGCAAGGGGCCAGCAAAATCCGGAGATTTTGCTGGCCCCTGCTTCATTTCCTGTGATCCTCTCCCCTACCCCTGATTCTTTCCGAGCAGGCGACAGACCGGTTCCTCGTCTCCCGGCTCCATGTGGATGAGGACACTCTCGACGCCAGGCTGGGCTCGCAGGGCCTTTTCCATGCGATCCGCAATGTCGTGCGCCTGCAAAACGCTCAGGCACGAGCACACCCCGCAGTGGAAGACAATCTCAAGCCCCAGGGGCGTGCGAAAACAGGAAAGGCCGTGCACGTTGGAGATCAAGGGCTCCCGCTTCGCGCATTCTTCGATTCTTGCCTGTACAAGGTCCGCCTCGCTGTCGCGTCCTGGCACAAGCTCGCTCGAAGTCTGCTCGTTCTTGTCCGGCTCGATGTGGGTGAGGAGCGTCACACCTTCATGCTCGGCCATCACTCTGGATTCGAACTCCTTGCACTTTGCGTAGGCTGCCGCAAAATTTCCTGCGCCGTCGAATTCCACATGGGCCATGACGGCTATCCCGCCGCCGTGCTGGCGCAGGATGCGAATGTCGTGGATGTCGAATTCAAGACTGTGGGCTGCCATCTGTATGCTGCCAAGAAGGCTGTTTTTCGTGTCCTCCCTGTAGGGTTCCACATGCACGAGAACGTCTGCTCCGGGCAGGATTTCCAGAACCCGTTCCTCCACCTGGGAGGTCACCCTGTGTCCCTCGCTGACACTCAGGCGCTGATCCACGCTCACAGTAAGATCCACAAAATACTCGGAGCCCGAGGAGCGCATGCGCAGCCTGCTCAAGGAGCGCACTGCCTCTATCCCGGAAACGGCCTCCTCTATCCTTGTCTCCATGTCCTCCGGGGCCGCGTCCATGAGAAAGTCCAGGGCCGAGCGGGCCATGGTCAGACTCACCTTGAAGATGATGACAGCGACAACAAGGGCAGCCACCGTATCGGCCTGGTGGACAATGGCA
>ENA-ORSJ01001626-ORSJ01001626.1-human-gut-metagenome-genome-assembly--contig:-NODE-1626-length-17799-cov-2.368632_pt1 | contig 17799 bp, 19 predicted proteins | sample MGYA00242191_ERZ509158 | MGnify/ENA primary metagenome ERZ509158 (study PRJEB26280, sample SAMEA2338623) | human gut metagenome | biome: human gut; feature: human-associated habitat; material: faeces...
AAAAAAAAAGCCACTAGTAACGAAAATGATGAAATAATTGCTGAGCGCTGCATAAAAAGCAGCATGCCCCATGTTGCCCATGGCAAAAGCGAATTTTGAGAAAAGACCGCCCTGCTTCTCAGGCTTTGAAGAAGTATTTTCCATTGTCTGTGCCTCCAAATCAATTTATGAAATCGTTTACGAAAATTATTGTAAAACATTTTCTTGTTTAAGTAAAGAATTTACTCAATCAAATTTTTTGGATACTCCTCTCGATTAGGCAAAAACTCAATCAAATATGCTTTTTAAATCAATACAAAAGGAGCAAAAACAATTAATAAAAATATTACCAAATATCTCTTGCGCCTTTCTCAACAATCACTTATAATAACAATGTAAACGCAAACAATTAGTAAAAATTACTGGAAGGTGGCTATGTTATGCAAGACTTGGTATACACGACGGACTGGCTTTCGGATTCGACCGTTTTTAAAGTCAATACGATCGACCCTCACTCCGATCATCATTATTACAGAAATGAAGCTGAACTCAAACAACATGCTTCGTCCTTTGTTCAATCTTTGAACGGCAACTGGAAGGTTTCTTATGTGAAAGATTCTAATTTGCGTGCCAGGGACTTCTATAAGCAAGGTTCTAACGAAAGCGGTTTCGATTCCGTCAAAGTTCCTGGACACCTTGAGCTTCAAGGATTTGGAAAACCTCAATACGTCAATACGCAATATCCGTGGGACGGAAGCGAATTTCTTCGTCCCGATTCCATCCCCCAAAATCATAATGCCGTTGCCTCTTATATCAGGCATTTTACCGTTAATGAAGGCTTGAAAAACAAGCGCACCTTCATTTCGTTCAAAGGTGCCTCAACGGCGATTTACGTTTGGCTCAACGGTCATTTCATCGGCTACAGTGAAGACTCCTTCACGCCCGACGAGTTTGAAATCACCGATTTCCTGCAGGACGGCGACAATAAGCTTGCGGTCGAATTATGGAAGTTTTCTTCTGCCAACTGGATCGAAGATCAGGATTTCTGGCGTCTTTCCGGCCTGTTCCGCGATGTTGAGCTCTTTGCGATTCCAAGCACCCACATCAAAGACATCAATGCCACGGCAACTTTGACCGACGATTATGCCAAAGGAAAATTAGAAATCAAATTGGATGCCGTCGGTGACGATTTGTCGAAAAAAACGACCAGGCTCACCGTTTACGATTTAGACGAAAAGCCACTTTTGACGCAAGAAATTGCCCTTGGTGATTCCTGCTCTGCATTTTCCGCAGAAAATCTCGACGTCAAATTCTGGAGCGCTGAACATCCGAACCTTTACTCTGCCAAAATCCAGGTCTTCGATGGCGACGATCTGCTTGAAGTCATCCCACTTGACCTCGGCTTCCGCAAATTTGAGCTCAAAAACGGACTGATGCTTTTAAATGGCAAACGCATCATCTTCAAAGGCGTCAACCGCCACGAATTCGACTGCAGAAACGGTCGGAGCGTGACCGAAGAAGACATGCTCTGGGACATCATGTTTCTGAAACAACATAACATCAATGCCGTTCGCACGTCGCATTACCCGAATCAGAGCCGCTGGTATGAGCTTTGCGACCAATACGGCATCTATCTGATCGACGAAACGAATCTCGAAAGCCACGGCAGCTGGCAAAAGCTCGGTGAATGCGAACCTTCGTGGAATATCCCCGAAAATAAGGAAGAATGGCTCGACAACTGCCTGTTCCGTGCCGACAATATGTTCCAACGCGATAAAAACCATGCTTCAATTCTTATCTGGTCATGCGGGAACGAATCTTATGCCGGAACAGACATCGAAGCAATGGCTGATTTCTTCAGAAAACATGACCAGAACAGAATCGTTCACTATGAAGGCGTAACTTGGAACAGAGAGTTCGACCGGATCACGGATATTGAAAGCAGGATGTACGCTAAGCCTGACGACATTGAAACATACCTTAAGAGCAATCCTGAAAAGCCGTACATTTCATGCGAATACATGCATGCGATGGGAAACTCCATCGGCGGAATGCAGCTTTACACCGCGCTTGAAAAGTATCCGCAATATCAGGGCGGCTTCATTTGGGATTATATCGATCAAGGCATTTTGACCTCAACTGAGGATGGTGAAGAATATCTCGCATACGGCGGCGATTTCGACGACCGACCGACCGATTACGAATTTTGCGGCGACGGTATCGTTTTGGCAGATCGAACGGTTTCTCCAAAAGCAAGCACCGTCAAAGATCTTTATTCAAACATCAAGCTCAGACTTGAGAACGGAAAATTGACGCTCAGAAATGACAACTTGTTTGCTGAAACCGACGAATACTCATTCATTCTCAAAATTCTCGCTGATGGCAGAAAAGTTTGGGAAAGCAAACCGCTTGAGTTTGCGGTCACTCCGGGAGAAGAAAAAACGTTTGAGCCTGACTGGGGCAAAGTTTCAGAAGAAGGCGAACTCGTTTATGAAGTTTCCTGCCTGACCAAAAAAGATCTGCCTTGGGCAAAAGCCGGGTTTGAAATCTGTAAGGCTCAGGAAGTCGTCAAATCAGCCGATTTGTCCCTTAAAACTTCGCAAAAGAAACTGACTGCAGTTGAGGGCGACTTCAACATCGGCGTCGTCGGTGACGATTTCTCCATTCTTTTGTCAAAAGACAAAGCAAGTCTCGTTTCATATCAAAAAAACGGCAAGGAACTTATCAAACGTGCACCGCAGCTCAACTTCTGGCGTGCTTTGACGGATAACGACCGCGGTGCAGGCTCTGATTTCAGGTTCTCTCAGTGGGAAGTTGCCGGCAAGTATGCCAAAAAACAAGATATTGACGTCAAACGTGAAGAAAACAGCATCACCGTTACGTATACGTTCCGCCTGGCACTTTCGTCAGATGTCAAATGCAGCGTTTCGTACACGATTGATGCCAACGGAAAAATCATCGTTTGTGCTAAATATCCGGGCACAAACGGGCTTGCTCCTCTTCCGGAGTTCGGGTTGGAATTTGCTTTGCCAAAAGCCATGAATCAATTTGCATGGTATGGTCTCGGTCCTGACGAAAGCTATCTCGATCGAACTGCCGGTGCCTGTCTTGGACTTTTTGAAAGCAACGCAGAAAAAAACAAGGCTCCTTATCTGATGCCGCAGGAAACCGGCAATCACATGGGGACAAGGAACCTCAGAATTTACTCTGAACAAGGTTCCGGCATTTTGCTGAAAGCAATCGACAAACCGTTCGAATTCAGCGTCCTTCCGGTGAACACCATGGAACTTGATGCTGCCAAGCATCACTACGAACTTCCGCAAACTCATTTTACCTGGGTCAAAGTCCTGGCAGCACAAATGGGCGTTGGCGGTGATGATTCCTGGGGCGCACCCGTCCATGACGAATTTTTGCTTCCGTCTGAAAATGAATATGAAGTCAAATTCAGCATTGAGGCATTGTAAATCAAATCTCTGCTTAAAAAGACAAAAACTATTTCTTATCTTATATGGCTGGGAAAAAGGTCCTTTTTCCCGCTTTAATTAAACGAAATGCCGAACGAAGGCGGTCGATTTGCGACTGACTTCGTCCGGCATTTTTAAATACAGTGCTGCTCAACTGATTTTGACAAGATCTCACTCAAATTTACGGACAAAGTGCCCTTTTTTGATGATTTGTCCGTAAGCAAAACGCATTTTACGGACAAACCGGCATTTTCAAGTGATTTGTCCGTAAATTTTTGACCATTATACTGGGGATTTACGGACAGAAGCCTCTTTTCGGAGCATTTGTCCGTAAAACCGGGTCCGAAACGTCTGAATTTTTACGGACAACCGGCCGTTTTTGACCATTTTGTCCGTAATCGCCATTTTTGGAGCAAGTCATTTACGGACAAACGGTCCATTTTCATCGATGTGTCCGTAAACGGCAATGATTATTTTGCCAAATGCAGCACCTGTTAAATCAATCTCATTCAAATCAGAATCTAGTTGACGGAACTTTCACGCAAGATCAGTTTTGTTCCCAGCATGATCATATACGGGATGCGGTCGGGGGAGTCGAGACGGTCGATCAAAAGGTCAACGGCTCTTCTGCCCATTTCGCTTGATTCGATTCGAATGCTGCTCAATGGCGGATTGGCATATTGTGCCGAAATCGTATCATTGAACGAAATGATGCTGACATCTTTTGGAACGTCAATTTCAGCTTCTTTAAATGCCTTCAGCGCTCCGATAGCCATTGCATCGTTTGAAATCAGGAGCGCATCCGGAAAATCGTTTCGGCTGACTGAATTCAAAGCTTGACGAATTGCAGCATATCCTGAATCAGGATCGTATGCGCCGATAAAGACTCTTTTGTCATCATACAGTCCGCGGTCTTTCATGCAGCGCTTGAAGTCCTCAAGTCTGAAGTCATGCGAGGTTCCGGAAACGTTCGGAAGTTCTCCGGCGAGCATTCCGATGCGTTTGCTGCCATGGGCGATGAAATGGCTGATGATGCTGTCGACAACTGATGAAAAATCGGAGTAGACGCATGAAAAGTTTTCCTTCAGCATGTTCGAATCAACGAAAACAACGGGAATCGAGAGCTTTTTCAGTTTGGAAATTTCATCTTTGGCATATTGATCTCCGCCAAGGACAAGGACGCCGATGCAGTCTTCGATGCCGTTCCATTCGCTGTGGCCATAGTACAGGACCGCATTGATTTTTTGCTCGCTGAGCTTTTCTTCGATGCCGTCTCTGATTGAATAGTAATATGAATCGTTGATTTCCTGAATCTGGTTTCCGAAAAAGATAACGGCAACGTTTTTTCCTGAATAATGGCGGCTGTTTTTTTGTTTGTGTTTTGTATAATTGAGAGCCTCCGCAGCTGCAAAGACGCGTTTTCTTGTTTCGTCATTGACGGAAAGCGTCGGATCATAGTTGAGGATGCGCGAAACGGTTGTTTGCGAAACATTGGCTTTTTTTGCAATGTCTTTGATGGTTGCCATTTTTGTTTCCTTTCGATAAAAGTTTTACTATTTAATTTTAGCACATATTTTTTTGTAAAATGCAGTCCTTGAAAAAACTATGCATCAAATTGAAAGAGGTTGGAAAAAAGACTGCTTCAAATTAAAAACCGGATGATTTGCAATCAATTGCAAATCTGATCCGGATTTTTTGCATGCATGACAATTCTCATACCATGATGTACATGAGCAATGCTGCTCAGCACTCTGCATTTTCAAACAAAAAAAGGATCTTCTTTGCAGCATCTCGCCACAAAAAAGATTCATCCTTTTCCTTTCAATTCGCATCCTGCCCCAGTACATATTTCACAACTTCTTCCGTGCTTTCCGCAATTTGCGTTGCACCGGCCTGCCTGAGTTCCTCACGCCTTCCAAAACCGTAGAGAACACCGATCGAATCAAGCCCGGAATCATTGGCTCCGCTGATATCATATTCACGATCGCCGATCATTATGACTTGTTGATGATCCTTGATTTCCAAATCTTTGAGCGCTTTTTTGATAATGTCTGATTTGCGCCCCAACTTTCCGTCAAGCGTTGCCCCGACGACGTGTTCAAAATACTTGTCCAACTCAAAATGCTCGAGAATTTGACGCGCAAACTTCTCTGGCTTGGACGTCGCCAAAACAAGTTCTACCCCTGCCCGGTTCAACTTTGCAAGCATTGATTCCGCACCGTCATAAACGCGGTTTTCAAACAATCCCTTAACCGCAAAATATTCCCGATACGTGTCAACCATGTCCTGGGCCTGATCTTTTGGAAGATTGAGATAACCCGCAAAGGAATCTGCCAAGGGGGGTCCGATAAATTTCAACAGTTCCGCTTCATCCGGAACCGGATATCCGTTTTTTTCAAGTGCATATTTAATGGAATTGATGATTCCTTCTGAAGAATCGGTCAGCGTGCCGTCAAGATCAAAAAATGCGTAGCGATACATGGAAAAGCCTCCTGAATTTATTTACTTATCCATTATACCCTAAAACTCAGGCCCTGCGATTCTTATAGACGCCGACCGTCAGGAACGGAACGACGACGATTGCGATTGCCAAATAGCCGCAGTAGCCATAGCCATATTTGATGATGTTCGTCAAACCGACCAAAGAAATCGTCATTGACAGGATGATGATAAATGCAGAGATTGCCATGCGACGCTTGACCGGATTTTCAACTTTGCTGAAGATCTTGGAATTTTCAAAACGTGAAACAAATGCAAACGTCGTCGTAACGCCGGTTGACGTTAAGCAAAGAATCAACGTGATGCCGTAAATTGCCATCATCCAGCCCATATGCATCGATTTCAATGTCGTCAGAGTCGGCAAAACCATGCCTGCTTCGCTTGAACCGTATGTTGATTGCCAACACATCAGCATGATTACGGCCAGCCCCAACGCAATCGTGTTCATGATAAATGAAACGGTCATTGACTTTGCTTCAGCATGATTCTTGTTGCCGGAGAAAATAGCACCGCAGGCAAGCATCGTCGGGAGCGTTACGCATTGAAAACCGGCGTAAGTAAAGGCATTGCCGATTGCGTGCGGAACCTGCGAAAACCCTTGCTCGGCAAATGAAGCAGACATCACGGTGCCGAAGTTGCCGGCCTTTCTGATACCGACAATATAGATGATCAAAACACAAAACATGATTGCAATTCCCATATAAGTACTTGCCTTACGCACGACACCGGCTCCAAAAATCGTCAAACACAGAATAATGGCACCTACGATGACGATGTTGACGTAATAATTCCAGCCAAGGTATTGCTGCAATGCGCTGGCCGCGCCTGAAACGGCTGCGGCAACTGCCATTACGACCATGATGTCAAAAAAGACTTCAAATAAAATTTCGAGCTTGTCAAACGGATGATAAAGTTTTTCAAACAGCTCCTTATGGGACTTAAGGTTGAATTTGTTGTACATGATCATCGCTTCTCGCATCGTCATCGTCAAAAGAAACATGGCCAAAACAAGACTGATGATGCCGGACCATCCAAGCGAGACAAAGTAGGTATTTTCCTGATTGCCCGTTGCAAATCCGCCGCCGGCATGGGCCGAAAAAAGTACGGATGCGACTGAAAAAATTGCCATTGCTGATTTCGGAATTCCAAATTCCTTTTTGTTTTCTGCTTGTATATCCATTATGATACCTCCAAATTTCCCATCAAACCATCATGTGACAAAAAAGACCCTTCGCCTCTTCTGTCCAACTACTACGACAGAAGAGACGAAAGGCCTTAAGCTAGCATGGGCATTCCGCGGTACCACTCTTCTTCACTGTGATAAATACAGTGCTCTCATTCGGTCCAACAACCTATGCCACGATAACGGAGGCAACCCCGTCGATTCCTACTTGATTTCAGAATCACCGTTTAGCGGCGAGTTCAACGATTTCGCATGTCCGCTTTACACCACCCAACGGCTCTCTTGATACGCGTCTTCATCTAATACTCCGCTTCATTACGTTTGCTTGTTTATGATATTATCATACGTATCTTTTTGTTTCAACACTTTTTTGTTATTTTTTTCAAATCTTTTTGTAATTTATCTTCGAACCTTGCTGTTAAACTGCTTTGCTTCCCGTTTTATCTGAGGATGGAGCGCGACATTTTTGAAACCGTATGCCTTAATCCTCTGATTGCCTTGCTGAGTTCAAAAATATTTTCGACCGGAGCGACTCCGCTGTAACCCGCATCTCCGATATGCTGAATGTCGACGCCCGCAATCTTGTTTTGAAGCGCCATCCATCTGATCGTTTCAATTCCTGAACCTTCCTGACTCGTACCGATTGCGCTCATTGCCAGAACATCATGAAGATGACAAAGCTCAACCGCATCATGAGCCATTTCAAGCGTGATTCCCGGAACGGTTCCGATTGAAGGAATCAAAATCACGTCGGCCCCGGCTTCAATCAGTCTCTTTACGAAATCAAGATTGATTACAGGTTCTGAAACGCCTGCACTATGCATTTTCCCGGCAAAGATCAATCCGTCAAAATTGCGCTTGGCTCTGTCGACGCTTTCGATGATTGCCTCATTCGTAACGCCAGTCCCTGGATTTCCCGTCAGACAAACAAAATCAAGTCCCGATTCATTGATTTTTTCAAGCGTCGTTTCAGTCGCGGTTCTTCCGACCTCAATCTCGCATCTTTCTTCCATCATGTCAGCCGAAGCATCGACCGGTTCCAAATTGACCCCAATGGGACGGCCGCACAATTTTCTCAACGTTTCAAAAGGATTTTCACCCTTGCTTTGATCCGGCAGTCCCGCAATTTCAGGGTTCAGTACGTCAATACCGTTCAACAGTATCAGATCGGCACCAAACGAGGCCGCAATCTCTGCATTTGTAATCTCGCCGACCCATGATTCTCGCGGAGCAAAATTTTCCGAAAGAACGACTCTTCCATCCGATGCCTTGATGCTTTGTTTAAGTTCTTTTGAGTTCATTTTCAATATTTCCGATACGTCGGCACTAATCAATCTTTTCATATGTTTCACACCTCTTTGATTTCATCGTTTAAAAACTTCTTTTCAACCGCAAGATAGAACATCATGCAGATCAAAATATCCATTGCGATCAAAATTATCTTCAAAATTGAAGCCCGGATGCTGCCCGTTGTCAAAAAGCCTTCAAAAAAGCAACCGGATTATCACCGACCGAATGGCGCAAACGCAATCACTGAAGTCTGCTTTTAAGTCTTTGCAACCCAAGCACAAGCGCCAATCCCATCAAACAAAAAACAATGCTGAAACTTTCAAAACGCAGCGGATCAAGCGGAACGGAAAGGGTCGTCGGCCCCATGACGATCGCATAAAACGAACCAAGCATCATTCCGATGATAAAATGCAGCGTCTGTGAACGGTAACGTTTCAGGCAGGTTCTGATGACTTTGACAACCGTTGCCGCACCAAACAGGATTCCTGCGGCAAAGCACAACAAGCTTGGCAGAGCTTGAAAATTCAGCGTAATGACGCTCTTGATCGCAGAAATAACGGGGATATATGCTCCAAAAATCAGCAGCATCGTCGAACCGGAAACTCCTGGCAAAAACATTGCGGAAACAGCCAAAGCACCGATCAAAAACAGCTTGACGGAAGCAAACGCACTGAATCTTTCAAGATCCAGCACCGCAGAAGGAGCATTGCCGTTGACCACTCCGATCATGATTACCAGCAGCATGCCGGCCACAAGAAACAAAATCCCGCCTGGCCCCTTCCTGAAGTGATTTTTTTCTTCGATGACGATCAGCGGAATCGCACCGGCAATGAATCCGATGAACAACGAGCTCACCTTGTAGATGTGATTCTCAAAAAGAGACGACAATATCAGCACCGCCAGCACCATTCCGATTGCCCAACCGATTCCGAGCTTTGCCAAATACTTTGCGGCTGCCTTTTTTTGGACACGATTCCCTCGCATCAGGTCATCAATCGCCCCGATGAAATTATCGTAAAATCCCATGATAAAAGCAACCGTCCCGCCGGAAACTCCCGGAACGCTATCGGCAAGAGCCATCAAAAACCCGTTCAGTCCTTGTCTGATCATTTAAATCCCTCCAGTTTATGACTGGTTTATTGTACCATAATAAGCTAAATTTTATCTAAACTGAAACTTAATTTTTTTATAACAAATCAGTCGGCGTTTTAGAGGAAACTTCCACAGACCAAAAGCGCAAAATGCTTAACGCTTCGCCGACAAAGCCAATATTTCCGATTGACGAACGATTCCCGAGGCTGATCCAGACAACTTATTTTATCTCATGAGCATGTTGCTCACAAGTATTTTTTGTTAGCCTGAATATCAGGATCATATTCGGCAAAGCGGCAGCATGTATTTGGCAAAAACTCTGGATTTTACGGGCAAATATCAAAAATCACCCATTTGCCCGTAATTGAGGGCCGCCTTTTACGGGCAAATCTCAAAAATCGACGTTTTGCCCGTAACCGAGGGTTGTCTTTTACGGGCAGATTTCAAAAATCGCCCATTTGCCCGTAATCGAGGACTGACTTTTACGGACAGATTTTAAAAATCGACGTTAGACCCGTAATCCCGCCCTGGCACGCTGATTGAGCAAATGATGCGCAGCGCCGCATTTATCGTTTATCATTTCCATATGCAAAATTGAAAAAATGCCGGACAAAATCAGTCGCAGCTCGACCTTATTTGTTCGACATTTCATTTAAAAAACTTCTTAAATCAGAATTCTTCCATCATTTTTTCCGCATCCTCTGCAGCCTTCACTTTATCGTTTGACTTGACAATCATTCCGTCCTCGTCAATCAGATAGGTCGTTCTCACGACCCCCATATACGTTTTTCCGAAACTTTTCTTTTCCTTCCACACGTCATACGCTTTGATCGTTTCAAGATTTTCATCCGACAATAACGTAAATTTCAAACCGTGCTTTTCTTCAAAACGTTTGTGTGATTCAACGGAATCCTTGCTGATGCCCAAAACAACGGCTCCTTTTTCTTCGAACTGCGGCAAATGTGCGGTATATCCGCAGGCCTGACTGGTGCATCCGGGCGTATTGTCTTTTGGATAAAAATACAGAATTACCTTCTTGCCGCGATATTCATCGAGACTGTGCATCTTGCCGTTTTGATCCGGCAACGTAAACAATGGTGCTTTAATTCCTGTTTTCAACATTTCAAACCACTCCCTTCGCCATGATCATAACTCATTTACGCTTCAAAAGCACACAATAAGCTTGTGAATTTTTGCTTCAATAACCTGGCGAAGCACTGCATTTGACAAAAAACAGATAATTTTTTCGGCAATTCGTTTTGCCGCAAACGGCAAGAAGCAGACATGCGCTTCATCGATTTGATTGCTGAGTTCACGCAATTTTTCGTTGATTATGATAAGCGCTTGTGTTTCGACGATCGCCTGTATCCCATGATAAGCCTTCATTTTTCTTTCCGCATGATACGTTATTGCCGATCATACCTGGCAGACGTTTTTTTGAGCAGATCGATCATGTCTTCTTTGACCTCTTTTGGTCCGATTACTTCAACGTCGCCAAGACCGATGAGCCATCCCAGCAAGATGATTGAAGGAACGGCATAAAATTCGATCAGAAGTTCGTTGCTTTTGTCAGTCTTGTCAGGATTTGCGCAAACCTTGATGTTTTTTCCGAACTGATCGATGATCGGTCCGACCATTTCTTCGCTTGCCGCAACGGTAATCTTTCGTTCGTCTCCGGTAAACATGCCCATTCTTCTTGAAACGTAAGTATTGGGACAAATTTCGCGCACCTTGACCATGCCTTCGCGTGTTTGATCCTTCAACAGCTTGATATCAGTCATTTTGTCAACGCGGTAATGGCGTTCAACCAGTTTTCCGCATTTATTTTTGATCGCATAAAGGTAATAGCGATCATCCGCCCAGATCAGGCTCCACGGGTTGACGATTTCTGCTTTGTCGCTTTTAGGGACGAGCTCCAGATCTTTGTTCCACTTCATGTAGGTAAAACTGATCGGCACTTTTTTATCGCAGGCTTCCTGAATCTTGTCCACGTTGTCCAGGATTTTTTGGTTCTCGGTTTTATTGTTGACCATCCCCAAAACATTGCGGTCAAGATAGTCGCACTGGTTTTCGCTCAATAATTTTTTCAGCTTCTGCACCATTTCGTCCGCAATTTCTCTGCCGATAAAATTTGAAGCATTGATCGCATCAACAATCAATTTGAGTTCCTCTTTTTTCAGCAGTCGATTTCCAAGATAATATTTGGCATTTCTGCCCATGCTTCCTTCAACTTCGACGTGCCATTCTCTTAAAAGGCTCATATGTCTGAGAATCGTGTCTTCGCTGCAATTATATCCCATTTCGACCATTTCGTCCTGAATCTCGCGCATCGTCAACGGATGGTCCTCATCCGTGCATCTGTAAAGCACATCATAAAGCGCAAGAATATTGCCGGTTTTTCCAGCCATTGCAATTGCTCCTTTCAAAATCATGCTTTAACCCAAAATTAAAAGCCTAAGCTCATCTGATCGAGTTCAGGCTTGACGTTTTCAACAATATTTTTCTTTAACGAACTGCTCATAATCTTCCTGATGCTGAATCACATATTGAATCAGTTCAGGATAGCAGCGATGTGCCGCCACCGTAACCAGCCGGTTCAAATCAAACAGGCATCCGACAAGCAGATCCTCTTGACCCAATGAATCAATCTGTCTTTTGACCAGGTCCAAATCAAGTTCTTCTTCAAAAAGCCCCGGCGTATACGAATAGATGTCACCGGTATTGTGAATAACCAAAAATTCGCCCGAAAGACGTCTTGCGCGCAAACAATACAGATCACCGCACAGTTCCTCTTTGCATCTGGTCAAAATCGCCTCGGAGTCCTCCTTGTCGCTGGATGACCTGATAAACTCCTCGTATTTGCCCAACTCGCAATCCTTGTCCATCCAAGCACAAAAAACGCGCACGTCAAGCATCTTGCAGGCTTCTTCTTCGCTTGGAAACGGACGATCGATGCGTTGCTCAACAAACTTGCCGACAGACACGTCATTATCGAATTCCCACTCATTGCACAAATCCTCCAGGACTTGATACTCAAGGCCTTCATACATGTCGGTCAGCAAACCTTCCTTTTCACGATTTAACATAAGCACAACCCCCAATTAGAGTACTCTAATTTAATTCTAAGCGGTCGGCGTGCGATATGCAAGCACTTGTTCTCACTTTCGCCGAACCCGTCGATAAAGCGAAACGGCACTCAAAAAATCAACGACAAATGCCAAATGCAGCACAAGGTAAATCAACCCTTTGCCTTTTTCAAGCCTGCCGCTTTGTTCCAATCTGACAACGGCGCTGATGCCGTACATCGAAGAAGTTATCATCAGCAAATAGTCGATGATTGCCAGAATCATTATCATTAATGGACTGAAAAAGATCAGTGCCGGAACGACCATCGCAAACAGCAACAGTAGACCTATTCCAAAAATCAGCAGGAAAAAAGGAATGTGCACGAACTTGATCAGCATGTCATAAAACGCAAGATCATTGACCCTGTCTTTCGGATAAGTCAGCGCATTGACGATATTCAAAACATAAACGACAATCGTCAGGATGACGTACAACGTGAAGAAATTGTGAGCATTCTTATATTCAAAATATTCATGAACGAAGAAAACATATGGCCAAATCATCAGGATGATCGGCAAAATTTTTCTAAACCTTGCCACCTGCTTCACCCTCTTTCCAGTCTTTTCTTTCCAAAACGTTGACTTTGACTTGTTCAATTTTGCCATAGCTCGTTTCATACACGGAATCTTTAACGTACTTAAACCCGCATTTTTCCTGAACTCTTTTTGACTGCCTGTTCGTTACGAAGTGTTCGCAAGAAATGAAGTCCATCCCCTGTTCTCCAAACAGCCAGTCAATCACGCGAAGAACAGCCTCAGGCATAATCCCTTGTCCCCAATAATCCTTGGAGAGGACGAAGCCCAGTTCGCAGCCTTTTTTATTGGAAAATGCAGCAAGTTTGGCAGCACTGAATTTTTTGATCCCGACCGAACCGATCACCTTGTCATCCTTTACGATGGCAAAAGTATCTCTTCCGCCAATGAAAATGTCAAGAATCCGTTGCGTTTCATCCTTGTCTTGATGCGGAAGCCAGCCAGCCATCTGCCCCACGCCGTCAACTGACGCATATTCATGAAAATCATCAAGATCCGTTTGTTCAAACTCTCTGAGCGTCAACCGAGACGTTTTCAAAATCGTTCCGGAAATATCGACTATGCGCTCAAGCTCTGCTTTCAAACGCTGTTTCAAATCAAACAGTTCTTCTTTTGACGGACAATTCTCATCCGCGTAAAACTCCTCCATCGGAAGCCACCACACCGGGCCTTTGCCGTGATTGCCATAATTTCCAAGATCGCCCTCATGTCTCGGAAAAAGATGCCAATGAAGATGGGCGTCACCTTGCCCCAAACACTCGTAATTTATCTTGTCCGCACGAAAGGCATTTTTGACGGCTTTGGCCACAAAAATCATTTCTTTCATATATTTTGTCGCAAAATCTTCATCCAGGTCAAAAAGTTCCGTTTCATGCTTTTTGCACAAAAAAAGCGTATAGCCTTTGATACGCTGCGTGTCCCCCAAAACAACGTAACCGGTCTCAAGTTCCTTGACAAAGAAAGGATTGGCTTCATCTTTGATCATCTGAATTCGATCACAAATCAGACACATGCAGATTTCCCCCTTTATTCATTCATTATTATAAAGCGAACTAATCCGCTTATTATAGCATATATTTTTCAGGCAACCGAAATCTTTGGGATAAATCCACGGAAAAACAACAATTGCCGTAAAAAACCACGTTGACGCAAGGTGTTCAAGAATTTTACGGGCAGAATTCAAGAATCGTCGTTTTGCCCGTAATGGAGGGCTGGCTTTTACGGGCAAATCCCAAGAATCTGCTTTTTGCCCGTAATGGAGGGCTAGCTTTTACGGGCAAATCTCAAAAATCGACGTTTTGCCCGTAACCGAGGGCTGGGTTTTACGGGCAGATTTCAAGAATCGTCGTTTTGCCCGTAACCGAGGTCAGGTGCAGTGATTGAACAGATTGCATTTGGCAAAATCACTGTCGTTTACGGACGCATCAATGAAAATGTGAACTTTGCCCGTAAATGAACATCAAATGGCAGCTGATCAACCAACCACTGTATTTTTCAGCACGTTTTTCCTGGCCTGTGCCGCTTCGCCTTTGATCGGAATAATTTTTTCGTCCGGTTTTTTGGGGAAAATGATTCTAAAGAACCTGCGTAAAAAAGTGCTTATATTTTGAAAGGAAAAGACTTTCATGCGCTGACCGACCCCGGCGCAAAGAAATTTAAAAACGTCCGGTACGGTTCGTCAGGCGTTTTTGAGCGTATTTCACGGCAATTGTCAACCTAAAGTATAGTTAAGTTAACATTTTTAAAAATCAATGTTTATTGGTAATTTTTATTTTGATGAGTGTTTTTATTTGAAACGGGAAGCGTTTCCGTATATAATGACAGTAGGTCCTAGGAACCTAGCGTTATATGGTAAGTCAAATAAAGCAAGGAGGAATTCACTATGCATTGGTTATGGGTTTTGATTGTCGGTGCGATTATCGGTGCCATCGCAGGTGCCATTACGAGCAAAGGTCAGTCAATGGGGTGGCTCAGCAACATCATTGCCGGATTGATTGGTTCTTCGCTTGGAGAAGCACTCCTTGGGTCATGGGGACCCCAGCTTGCTGGGATGGCCATAATTCCGTCAATTGTCGGCGCGATTATATTGGTAGCACTTGTTTCATTTATTATGTCCCGCTTAAACATGGGTAGGTGATGCAAATGGCAAAAGGACTTTTACGTGTTGTTCTGATTTCAACGGCAATTGTCGGCGGCATTTTGATCGGGGGAACCGTTGTCGCCGTCAAGGGAGTTGACAGATTAGGGGATAAACTCCAGGATAAGCTTCATTGAAAAATTGTATGATAGAGGAGATATGGAGTATCCGATACGGGGGAACTCTCGTCGCTGCGGCGAGAGTTTTTTTGTGCTTTTTTGGAAATGGCGCTCGCGTTGGTGAAAAATGCAGAGCTCGATTACGGGCAAAATGCCGTTTTTTGAGATCTGCCCGTAAAAAGGCAGCCCTCGGTTACGGGCAAACAGAACTCTTTGATCCATATTTTTGAAAGCTTCTTTGCTGCTTTCCCAACCACCAAAAAAGGCCAACCCGAAAAAGGCCGACCATGATTGCGATACTTATGTATCTCTTCTTAATATAATTCGTCGCCGACTGCCCCGCCTTTGTCGACCAGTTCAGTATCGGTGTCATAATCATCAGGATGTTCTCTGAACATTTGTGCCAACGAACCTGTTTCATCGCTCGGTTCCAATACAATTCTTCTGCCAACGAGCTTATATTCGACTTCTTCATTTTCCGAGATTTTCATCTTTTGAGCGATTTCTTCCGGAAGAACGAAACCTAATTTATTGCCGATCTTAGTTACCTTAATCTTACCGTCCATAAAAAAATTCCTCCTTCAAATGTCATCGCTTGAATTTTATCACTAAACATTTGTCGAAGGAATTATTTTGCTTGCAGCTTCAAATCTGAGGCATTTTCCAATATAAAATCGATTGTCGTCAATGACTCCATTCACGACACCGATCAGCTTTTCGCAATCATACTTGAAGTATGAAGCGTGATTTTTCCTGACCGAAACGTTTTGCATGTCAATTACCAAGAGCGCTTTTTTCAATGTTTCATCCTCTCAATCGTTTCCTCTGGCGAAATGCAGTGCGCATACCGCCCTTGCCAAATGAATCCGTTATAATACTCATATGTTTGCTTGCCCGTCATGTATTCGTTATCCGTCGTGGTGTTCGCATGCTTCGGAACTATGATGGAAAAACCATGTTCAAAGCCGCACTTGACGGTCGCATCGATGCAATAATCAGTCATGAGTCCCGCAATCGCAACTTCTTTTACTTGTTTTTCTCGCAAATATTCAAGCAGGCCGCTTTCTTTAAAGCAGCTGTTGACGGTTTTGGTGAAGATTTTTTCACCAGGCTGCGGTTTAAAGCCGTCATAAATTTCAAAACCTGCCTTGCCCTTGGTCAATTCTTCTCCTTCGCCATCATCGTGGCGGACGTAAATGACTTCAGTGCCCGACTCTCGTGCTGCACAAATCAGTTTTCCGACTGTATTTTCAAAACGAGCAAAATCATACAAATCATCCGTCATAATCAGCTTTTGAACGTCTATAACTAAAAGTATCATCTAATCACCCCATATAAATTATTCGCCTATTATAGCATATGTTTTGCCAATTGCCCGCAAGGTGGGCTATAATACACGAAGAAATCAAAAGAGGGGTGATCATAATGATCGTTACGACTACGACAAGCGTTGAAAACCGAACAATCACTTCATACGAAGGCATCGTCTTCGGTGAAGTCATTACTGGAATCAACGTTCTCAAAGATATCGGTGCCGGCCTGCGCAACGTTTTCGGCGGTCGTTCCAAAGGATACGAAGACGAACTTGTCGAAGCACGCGAAGAAGCCTTGAACGAAATGGCCGACCGTGCCAAAAAACGCGGCTGCGATGCGGTTGTCGGTGTAAAGATGGACTATGAAGTTCTAGGCTCCGACAACGGAATGCTGATGGTTACGTGCAGCGGAACCGCGGTAAAATTGGATTAAAAAACTCCGGAAGCGCATTGTTGTCATGCGCTTCTTCGTTTATGAAGGCTGCTTTTGAACGAATTTTACGGTCAAATCTCAAGAATCGCCATTTTGCCCGTAACCGCCTCAACCATCGCCCAATCACCAAGTCTTTCACACAAAAAAGAACTTCTGACACGTTCGACCGCATCAAAAAGTTCTGTTGTTTCTAATCCATTTTGATAATGACGTTTGCGACCAAGACAAGCGCTTCTTCCAAATGAGCCGTCGAAAATTCGTGCGCAATGATTCTTTTCAGATCCCATTTTCCGCAAGTCATTATCTTTTGAACGTCAAAAACGGCTTCAGGCATATAGCCGCCGGATCCGATGATTAGGTCATGTGAAGCAAATCGATTTCACGCGGCATGTTGTTGACCGCAATTGAAACGAATAGGCCTTCGATTTTGAAAAAATCATCCGGCTTTTCAATAATTTGAGGAACAGTTTTTTTCAAAACCTCTTTATCTCACGGATTCAGATTTTGTTTGTACTCTTCGCCCCAGCTCTTCATCGAATCAAGAATCGGCTTAAGGCTTTGCCCGAGATTGGTCAAAGAATACTCAACGCGCGGCGGAACTTCAGCGTACACTTTGCGATTGACCAACCCG
>ENA-ORSJ01001627-ORSJ01001627.1-human-gut-metagenome-genome-assembly--contig:-NODE-1627-length-17780-cov-2.329986_pt1 | contig 17780 bp, 6 predicted proteins | sample MGYA00242191_ERZ509158 | MGnify/ENA primary metagenome ERZ509158 (study PRJEB26280, sample SAMEA2338623) | human gut metagenome | biome: human gut; feature: human-associated habitat; material: faeces...
CACGCCGGTTCGGCCGATGCGGCAGCCCCCGCCTCCGGGGCGGCCTGCACAGCAGTATGGAGTTGAATGCGCCACGGGTGGCCGCCCTGCAGCGCACAGTCCGGCTGCCCGGCCGCAGCGAACAGCTCGCCCGCCTCCGGCCGGGTCATCGCAGCAAGCAGGATCCAGTCGCCCAAGGAATCCGCGCCCTCCAGCAGGGCGGCATCCGGCGGCAGGCTCAGTCCCTGCGCATAGCTCTCGAGCCTGCGCGTCAGGCGGGCGGCGCAGCAGGTCATGATCAGGCGGTACTGTGGCCGCGTCATGGCGACATAGAGCACGCGCATCTCCTCCGAAACGGCCTCCTGATCCAATCTGCGCGCAATGGCCTGCCGCGCAATGGTCGGGCAAAGGATACGCGCTGCGGGGTCATAGCAGTTTGAGCCAAGCCCCAGCACAGGGTCGGTGAGCACATTGGCCCGCGAGTCCGTCCGATTGAAGCACTTGCAAAGGTCCGCCAGAAATACGACCGGGAATTCCAGCCCCTTGCTGCCGTGAATCGTGGTGAAGGTCACGACGTTTTCATCGACGTTTTCGTTCACTTCATCCAGATTCCTGTCGCTTTCCAGTGCTTCGTTCACTTCGCTCAGGCTGGTCATGCCGCTGTCTTCGAGTTCTCTGACGTAGCCGGCAAGTCCGTTGAGATTTGCGCGTCGTCCGCTGCCCTGCGGCAGGGCGGAAAAGACTGAGACGATGTCCGTTTCGCTCAGGATGAAGTTGACGAGGTCGCTCGGGCTCGTCGTGTATGCAAGCGAGCTCAGCATCTCGAATTCTTCTGCGAACTTGTCAAGCTTTTCATTCAGCGTTTCGATGAAGCCGATTTCAAGTCCGAGTTCTTCAGCCGCATTCTCCAGTCTGCTTCTTCCTTCTTCTGTTTCATGTTCATTTCTGAACCTGTAGATGAGACCGTAGAACGAGCCGTGCTGCAGCGTGCGCAGGAAGGCCAGTTCGCGTTCGTTCACGCAGTAGAGCGGAGAGCGCAGAAGGGCGACGAGTGAGATGTCATCGCGATTGTCTTCCAGTGCCTTGAGATATGATGTGGCAATCATGATTTCCGGTTTCTTGAGGAATGAATCGGAGCGTGACACCCTGTAGGGGATGCCGGCGTTCTTGAAGGCCTTGAAGTAGCATTCACTCTGTGACCATGAACGTACAATGACGGCGAAGTCACTGTATTTTGCAGGACGAATCTCCTTTTTTCTCCTGTCATAGACCGACTTGTTCTTCATGATGGATTCGATCCGGCTGATGGTTTCCGCCGCAAGGGTCTCGGAGCCGGTCATGTCCGAAGCGGGCGTCAGGAAGACTTCCTCGTAGGGGGTGAGCTTCTCTTCTTCGGGAAGCTTCTCGTATTCCTCGTACATGCCGCTGTATTCGAGCTCTTCTTTGAGGTAGTCGATTCCCTGACCCTCATCGTCTTCCTTCTTCATGATGTTTTCGAAGAGACCGTTGATTTCGTCAATGATTCCTCTTCTTGAGCGGTAGTTGCTCTTCAGCGTGATCTCGTCGTCAGCCTGCCTGCGCATGCCGTTGAAGACCGTGTAGTCGGCCTGGCGGAACCTGTAGATGGACTGCTTGACGTCGCCGACGGAAAAGCGCGTCACATTTCCTCCTGCTTCTGCAATCCTCTCGAAGATGCCGTTTTGCAGACCGTTCGTGTCCTGGCATTCGTCGACGATGATTTCCGTGAGTCCTCTCCCGATTTCTCCTGCGACTTCATCATCCTTCAAAAGCTCAAGCACCTTCTTGGACAGGTCGGAATACTCGAACAGGTTCAGCTCCTCCTTTCTTTTTTCATATGCCCTTGAAAACCTGTCGTACAGGTCGAGGAAGGCGTTCCTGACGGCCTGCTGCTGGGAGAAGGCAGCTGTCGGGTTCGCTGAGAGAATTAAATAAAGACTGTTTGCTGCATCGTAGTCTGCGGCCATGACGGGGTCCTTGGAGTCAACGAATTTTTCTAACCAATCACTGCTATTGATCTTTGTAAAGTCACCATTGAATTTTTTTTCGGGATTTTCAAGCTTCCCGTTCAGATACTCGAGAATTCCGCCGGATTTTTCAACTTCTTCAATGAACATATGGTGCATTGAAAAATCCAGGGTCTTATTTACACATTCATTTTCGGGTTTTGCATTGAATTCATTCTCGGCGACTTCAAGCACATGCTTGTAGGCGGAAATGGCCTTTTCGAAGACGTCCCTGTCTTCTTTGAACTGTTCGATGTCAGCTTCCTTCAACGCCTTCCTGTATGCACCGCTCTTGTTTATGATGTCCTTGTTTTTCAGTGCTTCCTGTGCTTCGGAAAGATCAAGGTATGGCGGTACGCCCTTGTATTTTTCATTGCCGCCGAAGTTCTTCAGATTGCCGCTTGAAATCGTAAGCCGGTTCCTGTCAACCTTGTTGAATTCCTCTTCAATTTCAGCAAGCGATGCTGCCGTTGAGGCAGTCTTGAAGACATTTTTGAGCACTATGAAGTTTCTGGCAATATTTTTGAAGGTAGTGGTGCTTTGGCAGTAGTCAAGGTCATCTCCGTAAAGTTCGAGATGATCTGCAAGCTCACGGAATTTCTCTTTGTTTCGTTCAATCTTTGAGAAGATGCGTTCCTCAAGGCTGTTTTCCTCTGCCTTTTTCATCCAGGCATCCCTGTCTTCGATTGAGCCGAGGAAGTCGTAGAGACCGAACAGTGCCTTCTTTAAATTTTCGTCCTGGTTGTTTCCCGTCATCAGCTGGAACATCAGCTTCCGGTCTTTTTCTTCTCCTGCTTCAAAGTCCTCGATCACCTGATCGTAGACCTGGTCTCTCAAGCGGTTTCTTGCGATGTCTGATGAGAGGATCTGGTATTCAGGATCGATGTCAAGTCTGTAGCTGTACTTTCTGACCAGTTTGTTGATGTAGGAGTCGATGGTGGAGATGTCGGCCGTCTGCAGCTTGTCAATCTGCTGCAGAAGACGCTTCCTTTCGTCTGCGTCCTCTTCTGTCCTCTCCCGTTTTCTGAGTGCTGCCTCCAGGCGGTCCTTCATGTTCTGCGCCGCCGCCTTGGTGAAGGTCAGAATCAGCAGCGAATCCAGGTCGGCCTTGCCCTCCAGGACCTTCTTCATTACGCGGTCGACAAGGACGGTTGTCTTGCCGGTTCCGGCCGAGGCGGCAACGACGATGTTTCGTTCATCTGAGCAAACCGCCAGCTTCTGTTGTTTGTTTAAATCCAAATCAGCCATGTTTAGTTCTCCTTCGTCTCGGTTTTTCTGCTCTTCAGTTCGCGGTAGCTGTTTCCGAACAGTTCGTCAAAGCACATGATGTTCTTGAAGTCGCTGTATTCCAGCCCGTTGCTGTCTCCAAGCTGATAGGGGCTTATTTCAAGATGTCCGCTCAGAATGTCGCGGTATGCGTCAACAATCAGGTTCTCGACGTCTTTGAACGGAATGGTTACCTCTGTCTTGTCCTTCGTACTGTATCCTTCATCCGAAATCCCGATTTCATAATAACGGTCGTCTTTCCGGGACTTGTCCTTCTTTTTATCGTTGACCCTTGCATATGCGCTGCTTATGACTTCAATCCTGTCCTTTACCTCAAAGCCCCTGTCTTCAAGCATCTTCCTGATTTCGTCCATATGGGCCTCAATCAGCATTGCGTAGATGACGAGCTGGAGCCTGATGCCGTTTTCGAGCTTGATGTCAAGATTGGTTGTCAGGTTGGAAAAATTGCCGGTCTTGTAGTCCGTGATTTCCAGGTATGTCGTGTCCTCGCCCTCCCTGTTGATGACGCTGATGCAGTCGATGGTGCCGGACAGGTCGAGATGGTATGTCTTTCCGTCAAGTTCAAACGGGATGTCGATTCCCTTCCCGACATTGCGGATGGAGTCCTTCGAGTTGAATCCGGTCTCGCCCAGGGCCGTCTGACTCTGGTTTTCCATCTGCCTGTTCTTCAGGTCCACGAGATAGCGTCTGAACGTGTCCTCGAGACGTTCCTTGAAGCGTCTGGTCTGAGCAGTTGCGGAAAGCATGCTCAGGATGTCTTTTTCATGACCGGAATTGCGTGATGACTTTTCCCTGCGGTTTCCTTCGACATGTTCGATGGCAGAGGAAGCGGCCTTCTGCACGTCGTAGTTAGGATTTCCCGGCACGTTGAATTCACCGTTCGTGAAGGCTTCAAGCAGATCGTGGATATAGGTTCCCGAATTCTTCGGCGAGAGGACATAGTCGTCCTTTCTTCTGAGCCTGAGTCCCCTGGAAAGGAAGAATTCGTACGGATTCTTCGCATAGGTGTCAAGAGCTGAATAGGAAGGGGCGATGTGGCACCCGTCCTCCTTTTTCTCTCCTGCATAGAGTTTTTCCGCAAGTTCTGGTGTGAGGTCAGCCGGTGTGTTCTCAAATGCCGTCAGACTCTTCAGATGATTCCATTCATCCCTCTGCTCTTCTTTCAGGTGAACGGAAGGAGCCTGAACGACGGCTGCGTCGATGTCAAACTCCGGAACATTGAACGTGGTGGAAAGTCCGACATCTTCGACCGGTGCGTCGAATCCGGTCCAGTAATGCGAAGGTTCGTTCAGATCTGCGAGTACGGTGTTCCGCGAATACGACAGGAAGATTCCGTCACTTGCGCTTGAGCAGGCGTCAAGGAAGAGCGTGTCGGTATAGGCGTAACGATCCATGATGGACATACTGTGGAAAAACGGTATCTCTCCTTCCTCCTCCCTGGTCAGAATCCTTCCTTCAGGGATGCTTCCCGGAAGCGTGTTTCTGTCGAGTCCGAGCACGAAAGCATGCCTGTAGTGCGGGCACTGGACGGCGTCAATCGGGACGACCTTGATTTCGTCGACCTTTTCCGCATGTTCTGCGGCATACGGTTCACTGAATGTCTCTGCAAGCTTTCCGGCAAATGCAGAGCTGTCAACCTCAATTTTGGCTGCAGAAAGTGAGGAGACGAGATCTGCGAGGCGCTTCCGTGACTCCTTCATGCGGCCGGTGATTCCCTCAAGTTCGATGCCTCTTGCCTTGACCGTCCTGGTGTTTCTTGCGCTCTGAGCCGCATGTGCATCGATGATTCCGTTTTTCCTGAGAACGGACATGATGCCTGTTTCACCGTCAAGCGGGTTCTTCATTGCATCAAGGTCAGAAAAGAGGGCGACTGTCTTTTTTCTGATGTCTTCGGCGAAGGCATTGCATTTTTCATGATACTCAAGATTCTCACCGGGATCTTCGGTGGAGTAGAGCGCGTCATGCCATTCGGTCATCCACTGGTCCTCGGTTCTGGTGCCGGTCTTTCTGAGAAAGTTGTCAATCCTTGGCAGAAGCGAGTTCAGTTCACGAACTCTTTCGTCGATGCCTTCGTCTCCGCTGGAATCAGGCAGGACGAGCCCTGTTCTGAGCATCCTGGTGATGTTTGACACTTCGTATCTGCGCGCTGGATCCTCGAACAGCGAGCGCAGCAGCTGCGGAAGGGGCAGGGAGGAAAGCGATGACTCCTGCGTGAGGTTGAATGCCAGTCCGGCCTTTCTGAAGGCGCGGTCCGTCGCCTGAATGTAGTCCCTGTTCTTCGGCGGAAGATAGACGACAATGTCTCTTGCGTGCAGAGAATCGTCTTCTTCAAGCAGTCCGGCGGTTTTTCCTGCCACCCACTTTGCCTCGAGGTCAGGATCGAGGCACCTGGCCTTCGTGACGTCAACTTCATCGCATCTGCCTGGCTGACGTTTCATGACGTGTTCCCTGAAGAAACGCTTCATGTCGTCCGGGCCATATTTTTCAGATGCGTCCGGCAGAAAGACCTCGATGCTTTCTTCAGCCTTCTTCTTCAGATCGTCAAGCAGTTCGTCCTCCTGCCTGTTTCCGATTCTCTTCGGTCCGAAGTATGCGAGAAAGAAGTCTTCATTGAAACCTTCTCTGAGCAGGGCCAGCATCTCGTTCTTCGTTATGTACGGCGCCGCCAGTTCAAGGTACTTTTTGTAAATTACAATCAGATCCTCCATCTTTTTCTTGAAGGATTCGTTCTTCGATCTGTATTTTCTGAAGCCAAGGGCCGAGGCGGAATATCCGTCGTCAAGGAACCTGGAAAACAGGCTCTTCACGTTTCTGGCAAAGCCCGGATGTCCCGCACTCTTCCTGAATGTCTTCAGTTCATCCTTCGACTGCTCGATTGCAAGTGAGACGAGCTGGGTCTGGATGGCTCCGGTCAGTTCCGGCTTGCAGAACGCCGGGTGCCTGCCAGTCATTTCCCTTACGGCCATCCTCTCCGGCGTCGTGACGCAGATTCCTGCAGTCGCCATGGCAATCTGTGAGCTGCAGTTTCCCGCAAGATGCTTCAGTACGACAAGTTCAAGGTCATCAACCATGTCCGGCGTGGTCAGTATGTAGACTTTCCTGTCCTTCTTCGACCATTCGTCGACCTTGTTCAGGAGCCCGTTCAATTCTGAATTCATTTTTCATGTTCCCCCTTAAATAGTAGAGTCGCATTAATCATATCCCACTTGTGCGACAAATCATGACGTATGAAGCAAAATATTGAAAAAATTTCCGTGGATATTTTGTGAATTATATATATTTAACGATGCAGCATTGCGGTTGACTGCAGGATTTCCACCAGCTTTGGTGGACAGCTCTGCATTTTACTATAATCTGTCACTTCCGGCGTTTGCCAGCCTTACAGCTATGTCCCCGATGTCATGGCTGATGTTTTGCAGAGTTGATTTTCGGAATAACATTTGCATGCAGACTCCCCACGACATATGTTTTAGTCGCATTATGCCATTAAGCGAACAAGCGTTCAAGGAAAAGGGCCTGTACTTTAATGATTTTTTGGCAAAATGCAGGGCGTTGGTTCTCATGCGGTTTCTGACAAGCTTCGAAACCTGCCTCCACCAGTTTTGGTGGAAGAGGCTCATAATTTCCACCAACTTTGGTGGGAGAGGTGCAGGATTTCCACCAGTTTTGGTGGAAAGTTCTGCATTTTCATGAAGAAAAATGAAATTTGTCATCGATGCGACACTAATTGTCACAACGGGGCCGTAAGATAAAGACATCATCAAGCGGTGGTGCTGATGAAATCCGCTTGTGCGACACGATATTTTGTGCGACACGATATGTCGCGGGTGTGATGTATGATATGAGACACAGTTGTTGTTAAGGTTACAGAAAGGAAGATCATCATGAAAGAAGAATACATGTTTACCTATGAAAACATCAAGGCCTTGGGGAAGGCTGAGAAAATTGCGAGAGAAAAGGGAATTTCTGCGATTCAGACTGAGGATTATCTGATGGCGGCGCTTAAGACCGAGGATACGGGAATCGGCCGGCGGTTTTTTTCAGAAGGAATTGCCGCAAGTGACGTCGAAAGGGAAATCGAACAGGGCAGCCCCCTTGCAGAAGAGATTTCATACGATCATCCGGAATACAGTTACAGGGAAGCTTCCGACCATTTCAAGATGATTAAGGCATCAGACGTTCTGATCAAGGAGGAGAGGCCAAGCGACACAGTTCTGGATGGACTTGATCTTCCGGTTTCAGAGGAGCTGCAGAAGGCAATTGATTATGGAAGAAACTATGCAGTGCAGAATTCGGGAGGAGAGGGCATTGATACAATCTATGTCATGCTGGGAATTGCCAGGGAATGCTCGTCGAATGCATACCGGATTGTCTACAAGCTGATGGTCAGGAACAACAAGATCAGCGATGCTGAAAGCAATGCGGTATTCAACAGGATGCTCCTGTTCAGGTCGTACTTAAGCGAGTACAATGACGGATATGAAAGAAGACAAAAGGCTGAAAAGACGGCAAAGGCAAAAAAGATAACAGGTGAAGACGGTATCCTGGCCAACCCGTATGCTTCTCTGATTGACGCCATCACAGTTGACCTGACGGACAGGGCAAGGTGGGGCGAATTGTCACCCGCAATCGGACGTGACTCCGAAATCGAACGGCTGGCAACAATCCTGCTCAGAAACAACAAGAACAATGCCGTGCTTCTCGGCAAGGCAGGCATCGGCAAGACCGCAATCATCGAGGGTCTGGCCGTGAAGATTGCGGAAAAGAAGATGGGCAGCCTGAATGACATAAGGATCAAGTCCCTTGATCCGGGACAGCTCATGAATCCGCTGGGGTTGAATGTGGGAGTCGTCACGCGTCTTCTTCAGGAGGCGGAAAGTGACAGAAATGTAATCTTCTTCATTGACGAAATGCACAGGTTTGCAATGAAAAGGTCACTTGTCGAATTTCTGAAGCCGGCGCTTGCCAGGGGAACGTTCCGTGTCATCGGCGCGTCGACGGAAGAGGAGTGGTCAAAAGCAATCGAGGGAAATCCAGCCCTCAGACGCCGCATCGAGGAGATTCACGTTGCCGAGCCGACGGTGAAGCAGGCGACGAAGATCGTCAAAAAGGCAAGAATCGGATACGAGAACCACTTTATGATGAACTACACGGATGAAGTGATGAATAACGTATGCGCCCTGGCGAAGAAGTTCTATCCTGAAAAGTCGCTGCCTGACTCCGCATTCACGCTGCTTGACAACACCGGAGCCCGCCTGGCCCTGAACAGCAGGACGTTTTGCAGGGAGAAAGAGGAGTATCAGAAAAGATACGATGACCTGAAGCAGCGCTTCGAAGAATCAAGGAAGAAGCGCTATAATGAAGAAGAAACCGCCCGTCTGTTCAGTGAACTCCAGAACATGTCAGCGGAAAGGAAAGCCAGCATGAACAGTGAGGCCAAACGCTACCGACGCAAGATTCGCCTGAAGGACGTCTTCGAGACCATCGAACGAGAAACGGGCAAGACGGCCGGAATGGAAGACATCGTGCCGGACAGCGTCCGGTTGAAGAAGCTGCCGGAAAAGCTTGGGCAAAGCGTCATTGGCCAGAGTACTGCCACTGAAGCAATGGCCCGTGCCGTGACCAGGGCGAAGTACGGCCTGAGAAGGAAGAACCGTCCGCTTGGGGTTTATCTCTTTGCCGGGCCAACAGGTGTCGGCAAGACCGAAACGGCCAAGGTCATTGCAGACGAGGCATTCAACGGCAATCTCATCAGGCTTGACATGAGCGAGTACAGCAGTGAAACGGGCAAGAAGCGCCTCCTTGGCTCCGACCCTGGATATGTCGGATACGGCGAAACCGACACGCTGATTGACAAGGTCAACCGGCAGCCGGAATCAGTCATCCTGTTTGACGAAATCGAAAAGGCCCACAGAAGCATCTTCGACCTCTTCTTACAGCTGTTTGACGACGGAAGGCTGACGAATGCCCAGGGAAAGACCGGTGACTTCACGAAGTCACTGATCATCATGACGTCAAACATCGGCTTCGAGAGAAAGGAACCGACGCTTGGCTTCGGCGCAGAGGCCGACAGAGAACAGGCCATGATCGACAGCATCAACGACTCGCTTGCAGGATTCTTCCGGCCGGAATTTCTGAACCGCATTGACGAGAAGATTGTCTTCTCGTCGCTGGACTATGATGCCGTGCTGAAGATCACGGACCACCTGCTGGAAAAGGAAGCTGACATGATTGCCGAAAGCGGAGTCAGAATCAGATTCTCTCCGGAAGTGGCGAAGTTCATCGCCGACCGCTACTATGACGAGACAAACGGAGCGCGCCCGATTCAGCGCGGAATCGTCCGTGAAGTCGAGGACGTGCTGACGCAGAGCCTGATGGACGGAACGGTTCGCAAGGGCAAGGAAGCATATGCGGATGTTTTCGGCGGCTCAATCCGGATTGAACCGATGCTGGAGGTGAATCTGAAGCCGGTTGACCGGCAGGACGAATGTGACCTTGAAGAGAGAATGAACCGCGCCGTTGACGATGTGCTGAAGAATATGCAGTAACGACCAAAGAGACCTGAAAAAAACATGTCCCGAGCAAAAGACCCGGATGATTTGCGGCAACTGCAAATTTCATCCGGGTCTTTGTGCATTATGACAATTCTTCTGTTTATGATGGAAACAAGCAGGGAAAGTCTGTTTCATTTCCATGTATCAAAATGTCCGGAAATGGGGCGTTGCCCGTAATCTGAGGATGGAATTTACGGACAAATTCCAAAAATCAGTATTTTGCCCGCAATCCCGCCTTGCGCACTAATCGGGCAGGCGATGCGAAGCACTGCATTTTGCAGTTCATGTCTCAAAATTGAAGAAATTCCCCTGCTTCCTGTTCGGTCACTTGTCGTACATCCTGGCGGCGGCTGCCAGTTCCTTTTTGATCTCCCTGACCATGGACTCCGGACTTGTGACCTGAACCTTTGTACCCTGGCCCATCAGCCAGAATTTGGCTCCTTCGGGATAGTCCCTTATCTTGATCTTGACGTGGCCGTGTTTTCCGACCATGTCGTCTGAACTCACACTTCTGCCATATCTGTCGTAGCGTTCGATGATTTCGGCCTCATATCTGGCACTTCCGAAGTTGTCCAGCGCAGCCTCGATGGCGGGCGGCCAGCAGTAGAATTCGATTGCTTCGGGATAGTCATGCTCGCTGAAGGCGTTTGACGGGAACGGTCTTGAGGCCAGCTCTGACTTCTGTGATGACGGATAGTCGAGCCGTTCCTCTGCCATCCTGACGTGCTTGATGCGGTCTACCCGGTATGTATTGAAGCTGTATCCTCTGTACATGACCTCGACTGCACGCAGATAGAGGTAGTACTTGTCGAAGACGATGGAAACCGGCAGCAGAGTCTTGTGTGACGTCCTGTTGTAGACGTTGGTGTAGGTGACGTCAATTGCACTGTAGTGGTCCTTGTCTCTGTAAGTTGCCTCGTAGAGGGTTGTCAGTTTTTCGAACGTGTCTTCCGAAGGATTGAAGTCCAGGGGATGGTTGTTGTCCTTGTATGAATCAAAGGCGTTCTTCAGAGCATTTCGCAGGGCGGTGTCCTTGATCTGTGCAAGCGACTGGAACATTGCCATGTTCATGAGCGTGTCCATCATCTGGGTGAACTCTTCCTTGGCCAGAACACGACTTGATGCCAGAATCTCCGTCAGAAGAAGCAGTTGTGGTATGCCGAGGAAGCGTTTCGTACTTTCCGGCCGGTTCGTCAGACGATAGGTCCCGTCGTCAGATTCCAGTCCCATGTCCGTGTCCGTGTCGTTGCCTGCAAGGTATTTCCTGAGTATCTTCACATCCCGCTGAAAGGTTCTTACACTTTTGCCGTACTTTTCTGTAAACTGTTCCTTTGAAATGGAACCGGTGGTTAAAAGCTCCATGGCAAGTTCTAAGAGGCGCACTGCCTGACTTTTAGATGCCATTTTCTTCACTCCAATCTTTGATCTTCCCTTTACCTTATCATAATAAACGCCATTTGTGAGAAGAAATTTCACTTTATTTTCGGCGGGCGACACGGTCTGTCGCCCCTCTGCGGTATGATTGGTGCATACTCTGAATTTGACGGGAGGATGAGGAAATGAATGAGGACATTTCGTGCATGACAAATGCAGTGCCTGTGGCAACCGGCACGTTTAAGGGGCAGGAAGGCGGTGACTTCGGATGAGACTCATTAACAGGATTCTGCAGGCTGCAGTTGCCGTTTCGGCTGCAGTCCTGCTTTTCAAGATCAACCTGGACTTTGCGAACTGGTACTTCTTCGGCGACTTCTGGGAGCAGTACAGGCACTTCGTTTCGCATCATCCGGTCTGGACCTTCCTGATCGGATATGCCTCGCTTTATCCGCCGACCATTGCCTACCTGGGATGGTACGGCTTCGTCGAGTTCCTGAAAAGAGGAACGATTGGAAGAAGCAGGAAATGATCAACGGGACAGTGCGGGGGGGCACTGTCCCGTTTTCATTCCGATGCCCGAACCATTGAAGTTTACATAATCTTTGCTTCCGCGTAATTCCACAAAGAATGCATCCTTGCAACTGCTGACATCATGTGCGGAAAGGACATTCTGAAGTGGTGCCGGTGACTTCCGACCTCTGGGGACTGATATTTTCCTGCAGAAAAATTAAATTGCCCTTTAAAGCGACATTAATTGTCGCATTGCTGCTGTAATATGGAATCATAAAATGAATGACAAGGAAATGAACGGGAGAAGATAATATGAAAAACAATGTTTCCAGTAAGATTTTACTTTCGGATGAAATGGAAGACATGCTGAACGATGCGGATATGAAGAACCTGCCTGATGAGCTGTTCTTGCAGTTTGGCGTTGATGAAAGCGAGTCCGGCATTAAGTTCAGGCGCAGGCTGCAGGATTTCCTGGCTGATAATTACGACGAGGTGAGGGAAGCCATGGAAGATGGTACGGGGATGTCAGCGTTGAAGTCGAATCCGATCAGAAAGGCATATGAGCAGTATCTGATGGAGAAGATGGAATCTGAAGTTGACTTCATGCTGCCACTGAACAGCCTTGTTGTCAGGTCGGGCATGTATGATGAAATCATTGGGGAAATGCTTGATGAAGGAAAGATAGAACTATTCGACCGTGTGTACAGGGTGAAAATGCCACATGTTTCGGACTGGATTTCTCAAATCAGCAGTCAAAATCAGCGGACGGCGGTCAGGATGCGCGTTGAAGGCAACACGCTTGAAGAATGCGGAAGTAAGATGGGAAATCGCAGTAGGCAGTCAGTCGATCAGCTGATAAGAAGTGCACTCAGAAACAAGCCGGCCTTGAGAGAGGATGACTACAGATACTGGTTTGAGAGGTACAACATGGACAGGGAGGCATTCAACACGATTTTCATGAAGGCTGAAACGGACTGCACTTACGGATACCTTGTCATGGTCTGCGGACGCAGGCGCGGCAAGAAAGACGTCAGTGAAATGTTCAATGACCCGTTGCTTACAAAAAGGATGTACCATGGCCTGCGCTTGTACATGACAAGGGACAGCGTGCTCATTCATGGTGAGGATGTTCCGCTCAGGACTTCCTTCATTGCAGAGTGCATTGCCAGAAACGAGTTTGTTGACAGGGAAGGTACGATCAGGGAATTCTACAACCGCTATGTCCAGATTCTGAAAGAAAAACATATTCAGGATGACAAGCGCCTGAACAAGAGTCTCAGGGCATTTGAGGGAATAGTCGACCGCATGAGCTGGTGTCTGCAGAAAACAGGCAGGATTGTAAGATACTGCCCGATTCCGGCAGATGAAGTCAGGGAATTCGTTTCAGCGATGAATCTTGATCAGTACAGAAACATCGAGATGTCAACAGAGAAGATTTTCCGGGACAATGCTGAGATGATGAAAGAATACGATATCCGCGACGGCTACGAACTGCACAGCTTTCTGAGGAAGAACGAAAAAATCTGGAATGGTGACAATCGGTACGACATTTCCTTCAGCAGAATGCCGAACATCCGCTTTGGAAAGTCAGACAGAAACCGCCAGGTAAGAGATCTCATGTTCCGTCTCGCTCCCGTCAGCCTGGATGAGTTGAGCAGGGCATACGAAGACGAGTACGGGGTTTCACCGAGCACCTTTAGAGCGAACATGACTGACTGCATCAGCGGATATTATGATTCAAAGTCATTTTCCTACATCATTGACCAGCCTGCATTAGATGCATCTGAACTGGTCTTCATGAACGAACGGCTTGAAGATGACTTCTACTTCACTGATGACGTCGTGGAAATGTACACTGCAGAATTCGGAGAAGAACATGCTGACAGGCTCAATTCCAAGTCGCTTAAGCAGCTTGGATTCAGGATGTACTCGCAATATGTCATCAGGGATTCATATCAATCTGCCAGGGCTTTCTTCATGCACCTTCTGCTTGCAGACGATGTCATTGACTTAAGGAAGCTGGATGCCAGGCTGGGATATCAGAATGAGTTCAACACCGTGCTTCAGGAACTGAGGAAGGATTACAGCCTGCTTGAATATTCTGATCGAAAGTACATGACATTCGATTACCTGAAGAGGCTTCACCCGGAAGTGACTAAGGATGATCTGAGGCAATATGTTGACGATGCCCTGGTCCATGCAGAGGGGATTGAATACTTTACCGTCCGGAAGCTCGAACGCGCAGGCTTTCACAGCAATCTTGAGGGACTGAACCAGTCCGACTGGTTCTTCGCCGGTCTGATCCGAAACTCGGGCCTGGTGAACTATACCAAGGCAATGGGGGGCTTTATCTTCCGGAAGGGATGCAGGCCAACCGCTTCGAAGTTTCTCCGTCATCTGACAAGGGACTGTGAATTTGATCCTGACTTTGGCGCCCTGAGCGAAAAGCTCAGTGACGAATACGGGCTCTTAATTTCTGAGCAAAAGCTGTTCTCCCAGCTGAAATCCATCGGGTTCTTCGGTCCGGGAGTCCGTCTGGAAAATTCAGACATCATCTACAGAATCGTTGCATAGGAAAGAAGGCCAGCGTTTCAAAATGCCGGCCTTCTTCCTGTTTCTCACAGGCGGAAATGCCCAAATTCCGCTTCCGGCAAAAAAACGCCTCACGCACGATGCGTGGGGCGTTTCTTCAATTATATGTCTACATTTCAACATCCGAACTCTTCGTGCGTTCCTTCAGGGTCAGCGACACAATAAGGCCGGCAATCACCAGGACGGCCGTGAAGCAAAAACCGTAGCGAACGCCGTGTTCAAACCGAAGCGCTTCGCTTGAAGCCGGGAAAGAAGCCTGACCCATCGCAAGAAAGCTCGTCGCAAGAGCCGTTGCAATTGCGCCGACGATCTGCTGCAGCGTGTTCATGATCGTTGAACCGTCGGCAGATTCCGGACCGGCCAGCGCATTCAAGGCATGCGTCTGGGATGGTGACATCGCAAGCGGACAGCCGATCATCAAAACGACGTGAGCAGCGATGACATAGGCAAGAGACGACTTTGCGTCTGCAAAACAGAACATCAAGACACCGATCAGGGCAATGACGAAGCCCAAGCGAGCAAGCAGCTTGGCCCCCATGCGGTCATACATTCTTCCGGCAAATGCAGAGACCAAGGCATTGACGATGCCGCCCGGCAGCATGATGAGCCCGGTCATCGCAACCGGCAGCATCATGGCGTTTTGAATGAACTGGGGCATGAGATACATCGCGGACAAAATGATGCCGAAATCAAGCATGACGAGGATGGCGCCGGTCCGGAAGGCAGGCTTGGCGAAGACTCTGAGGTTCAGGACTGGTTCATCAAGCCTCAGCTGACGTCCTGTATAAAGGACGAGTACGATGATGCCGACGGCAAGAAGACCGAGCACCCTTGGTGAAGTCCAACCAGCTTCTGATGCGAGACTTGTTCCTGCAACAATGGAACTGAAGCCGATGACGGATCCCAGCACTGACGGCAGGTCAATCTTCGGACGGGTGATGCGGCTGACGTTCTTCAGACCGATGAAGGCAAAAAGAAGTCCGACAAGTAAAATGATTGCAAACATGAAGAAGACGGCACGCCATGAGAGGGCTCCGAGGACGATGCCCGTGACGGTCGGTCCGATTGCCGGTGCAAACATGATGACAAGTGCGTTGATGCCCATCGCAAGTCCCAGCTTCTTCGGCGGGAAGATCAGCATCGCAACCGTGAACATCAGCGGAAGAATCAGTCCGGTGCCGATTCCCTGAAGGATGCGACCGGCTAACAACAGTTCGAAATTTCCCGCAATCGAATCCAAAATCACGCCAAGCAGAAAAAAAAGATTTGAACTGACAAACAGATTTTTTTCGGAAACGTTTCGAATCAAATAGGCTGACAACGGAATGCTGATGGCAACCGTCAGCAGATTGGCAGTCGTCACCCATTGAATCAGTCCCGCATCGATTCCGAACTGCTTCATGAGCGTCGGAAAAGTCACGTTCATCGACGTTTCGATCAAAACGCCGCAAAAGCTCATGATCGTCGTTGCGACGACTGCTGGCATTACGTGCCACTTTTTCTTTGTTGTCATATTTTCACCTCTAATTCCAGAAATTACACATAAAACCCATGATACGCTACAAAGTTCAGCCAAGTCAAGCAAAATACGAACGTTATCCGGCACTCATCATCTTTTTTGGTAAGTCTCATCAAAACGCTGAAAACCGCGAATCTCAAAGAAAACGTCCCTGTGCCAAAAACAGGCGCAATGATTGCCGAAGTCCGTTTTGTCTGCAAGCTCATTTTACGGGCAAATCCCGTTTTTCCACGTTTTGCCCGTAAGCAATAATTTTGCCAAATCTAGCGTTGCGCATCGCGGGCTTGCCAAACAGCTGCGAATCTGCTCAACCCGACCACCGTCAGCGTGATGCGGATACTGCATTTTTCAAATTAAAAAGATTTTCCCCGCACTCCGAAAATACGGGAAAAACCTTTTCATAACTATAACAATTGCGCAAACAAACGCATGATCATCTGACTCAAGCGATGAGGCGCGCTCCACTTGACGCTGTACTTTTCAGTAACTTCGCGACACTGCTTGAACGTTTCGTCAAAATCTTCCTTAATCGAAAGAACGGCCGGCACGTCCGTCATAAAACATCCATTTTCAAAATGATGATACAAGCTGCGGTAATCAAGATTAATCGTTCCGCACGTCGCCAGTCGATCGTCTGCCACGCTCATTTTGGCGTGGCAAAAACCAGGCTTCCATTCAAAAATGCGCACGCCGTTTTCCGCAAGCACATTGTAAAAAGAACGCGTCACGCTGTAAATCGGCTTTTTATCAGGAATCCCAGGCGTAACGATTCTGACGTCGACACCGCGCTTTGACGCAAGCGACAGCGCATGAGCAAACTCATCAGTGATGATCAGATACGGCGTCATGAAATAGCAATACCTTTCAGCCTTGTTGACCATGCTGATGTAGACTTCTTCACCGACCTGTTCGCCGTCAAGCGGGCTGTCGGCATATGGCTGAATGTAGCCTGCGCAATTTTCAGGATAATTTCTGTTCTTGAGATAAAATGCCAAATTTTCTTCACTGTCACGTTCTTCCTTTGAAGAAGCATTCCACATTTCCAAAAATGAAACCGTCAAAGACCTGACCGCTTGGCCGCAAATTCTTATGCCGGTGTCTTTCCACTCACCGTAAGGATGCGTGAAGTTGAAATACTCATTTGCGAGATTATACCCGCCGGTATAGCCGATTTTGCCGTCAATCACCGTGATCTTGCGATGGTCGCGATTGTTAAAGAACATGTTGAGCCCCGGCATGAGCGGATTAAAAACGCGACACTTGATTCCGACTGCTTCGAGTTTTTTGGCAAACGACATGTTGACGAACCCGATCGATCCCATATCGTCATAAAAAACGCGAACCTCAACGCCTGCCTTGACGCGTTCTTCCAAAACCGTCTGAATCTTTTGCCAGGCTTCCTTGTCCTCGATTGCATGGTATTCCATGAAGATGAAGTCCCTGGCAAGCGCCAGATCATGGAGCTGCGAATCAAGTCCCTTGATTGCTTCGTCGAAATATTTCACCTCTGTATTTTCATAAACGGGATATCCAGAATATTTGTGAATATACTCGGAAATTCCTCTGCCGTCAGGATTTTTGACGCCTTCACCCAAATACTTGAACAGCTTTTCGTCAACTTTATCGTAGCGTCGTTTCATTTTCTTCGTTCCGCCGTTTAATCCGACCAGAAAATACAGTGCTACGCCCAAAATCGGAAATGCCAAAATCAAAATAATCCACGGCACCTTCATCGTTGCCGTCTGGTTTTGACTGTAGATAAAGAGCACCAGCAAAATTGCGAGCACTCGCGTCGTCCAGTCAATGATGCTTGCATATTCATTCAGTCTGGTAAAAATCAAAATCAAAAAGACGACTTGAAGCAGGATTGACAAGACTGAAAAAATCAGCCTTTTGATTCCGTTTTTCGATTTCTGTTTTCCTTCATATGTTTCCACGTCT
>ENA-ORSJ01001630-ORSJ01001630.1-human-gut-metagenome-genome-assembly--contig:-NODE-1630-length-17742-cov-3.261831_pt1 | contig 17742 bp, 17 predicted proteins | sample MGYA00242191_ERZ509158 | MGnify/ENA primary metagenome ERZ509158 (study PRJEB26280, sample SAMEA2338623) | human gut metagenome | biome: human gut; feature: human-associated habitat; material: faeces...
GTTTGTCGCAAACGACCGCGCTCGGTGCGAGAATGTGCCAAGGCACATTCTTATTTACATCAAAAATCCCCGCTGGGTAAGCGGGGAAATGTTCACAATTCTATTACTTTCTGTACAGATATTTCGGTACACCGTCCTCAAATACATGTTCCGGTACACCTTTGATCAGTGGCAGTGCATAGTTTGCAAATTCAGGGGAAATATCATTGTTGTTTCCGGTGATCCATTCAGTTGGGAATGGTTTTTCTTTATTGCACACATCACATACATCTACCAGACCGTATTCCAGGCTGTATTCCTCTCCATCTGCACGCTTAAAGGTTATCATTTTACCTGTAACACCCTCTAAAGCGCATTTAACAGCAGTGCGTCCTGCCAGATCTGCTTCGTTAATGTCTGTAAGGGAAGAAAGAAGGCTGCTGCAGCGCTGATTTACATTTAACTCTACGGAGCGGACTTTTACACCAAAACGGTTGCGCACATAGCTTTCAAGAAGCTTTCCGCAGCCGGTCAGCATTTTGTGGCCAAAGGTGTCTAACTGTGCTTCGTTGGAATATTCGCAGATGAATTTTCCGGACGCGTCGCGGATACCTTCGGAGACACATACAACAACAGCGGTACTCTGCTTTAAAGCATTTTCCAGGTCAGAGAAAAATTCTTCCATTTCAAAAGGAGCTTCCGGCATATAGATCAGCAATGGATTGTCTCCCGGGAATTTGCGGGCAAGACTGCTGGCAGCAGTGACCCAGCCTGCATGACGTCCCATAAGTTCCACAATGGTTACAGCTGGCTGCTGGTAAACGGAGGCGTCCAGTACGATCTCACGGACTGTAGAGGCAACATAGCGGGCAGCGCTGCCGTATCCGGGAGTATGGTCTGTAACAGGAAGATCATTATCGATGGTTTTCGGAACACCGATAAAAGAGATTTCCTTATTATTATGAGCTGCCCAGCGGGAAAGCTTATCAGCAGTGTCCATGGAGTCATTTCCGCCAATATAGAAAACAGCGCCAATATTTAACTGTTCAAATTTTTCAAAAAGAAGGGTGTAAACGGAAGCATCCAGATTTTCAGGCAGCTTATAGCGGCAGGAACCAAGGTAGGCTGCCGGTGTAAGGCGTAAAAGTTCCAGGTCTTCATCTGAAAGCTCTTTAGAAAGATCCATAATATGTCCGGAGAGAAATCCCTCAATGCCGTTGATCATACCATAAACAGATCCGATCTGTTCAGAATGTGCGGCAGCTTCTTTAATGATACCATAAAGACTGGCGTTGATTACAGCAGTAGGGCCACCAGACTGACCTACAAGAATATTTTTTTTCAAAAAAAATCCTCCTCTCATGTAAGTGGGTAGTACAACAACTTCTCTCAGTATAGCGAAAATAATGTCTAATTGCAATGCGATTTGTGATAATGCATAGAAAATAGATGCTTATTTTGTAAATTATTCCCATTGCTTTCCGGGAATATATTTGCTAATCTGTATACAAACAAAGTATCTTGTATACAACTTCATAAAACTGTATACAAGATAACATAACCGTAAAATGAAGGAGATAGCAAAAATGGACATTCGTTATTCTGCAAATCAGAGAGATGTAAAACGCTACACAACGGAAGAACTGAGAAATGAATTTCTGATCCAGAATTTGTATCAGGCAGATGAAGTAGTTGCTGTGTACTCACATGTAGACCGTATGGTTACATTGGGATGTATGCCTGTTACAGAGAAGGTTTCTATTGAAAAGGGCATCGACTGCTGGAAAAACTTTGGTACCCATTATTTCCTGGAGCGCCGTGAGATCGGTATTTTTAATATTGGCGGTAAAGGAAAGATCACTGCAGACGGACAGGAATATGAGATGGGTTACAAAGACTGTCTGTACATTACCAAGGGAACAAAAGAAGTTTACTTTGAAAGTGAAGATGCTTCCAAGCCAGCAAAATTTTATATGGTAAGTGCTCCGGCTCATACTTCTTATACAACTACTTTTATTCCCATCGAAAAGGCAGCAAAGAGACCATGTGGTGAAGCAGCTCTTTCCAATAAACGTGTGATCAATCAGTTTATCCATCCGGATGTATTAAAGACCTGTCAGCTTTCTATGGGTATGACTGTTTTAGAGCCGGGAAGTGTATGGAACACCATGCCGGCACATACACATGAGCGCCGTATGGAAGTTTATATGTATTTTGAAGTACCTGGTGACAATGTCGTATTCCATATGATGGGAGAGCCAACAGAGACCAGACACATTGTTATGAAAAATGAAGAGGCAGTAATCAGTCCATCCTGGAGCATCCACAGCGGAGCTGGCACTTCCAATTATACATTTATCTGGGCAATGGGCGGCGAAAACATGGAATTTGATGATATGGACACCATGAAGCCAAATGAAATGATGTAATTATAAAAAACAGGAGGAAAATAAAATGGCAGATTACTTAAACAACTTTTCACTGGAAGGCAAAGTAGCACTGATCACAGGTGCATCTTACGGAATTGGCTTTGCCATCGCAAAAGCAATGGCAGGAGCTGGCGCTACCATCGTATTTAACGATATCAAGCAGGAACTGGTAGATAAGGGACTGGCTGCTTATGAGGCAGAAGGCATCAAGGCTCATGGCTATGTATGCGATGTTACCAATGAAGAAGCTGTAAATGCATTAGTTGCACAGATCGAAAAAGAAGTAGGCGTGATCGATATCCTGGTAAACAATGCAGGTATCATCAAGCGTATCCCAATGTGTGAGATGAGCGCAGCTCAGACAGGTTATCGATGTAGACTTAAATGCTCCATTTATCGTATCCAAGGCTGTTATCCCGAGCATGATCAAGAAGGGCCACGGAAAGATCATCAACATCTGCTCTATGATGAGTGAATTAGGACGTGAGACTGTATCTGCTTATGCAGCTGCAAAGGGCGGCTTAAAGATGCTGACCAAGAACATTGCATCTGAGTACGGCGAGTATAACATCCAGTGTAATGGTATCGGACCTGGATACATTGCAACTCCTCAGACTGCACCTCTTCGTGAGATCCAGCCAGACGGTTCCAGACATCCATTTGACCAGTTTATCGTAAGCAAGACTCCTGCAGGACGTTGGGGAAATGCAGAAGACTTAGGCGGTCCAGCAGTATTCCTGGCATCTGACGCTTCCAACTTTGTAAATGGTCTGGTACTGTATGTAGACGGTGGCATCCTGGCTTACATTGGCAAGCAGCCTAAATAAGATAGGTGGGATATTGGCTGAATGAGTGAGATGAATTTCAAAAACCGCGGAGAGCAGGTATTTGAGACATTAAAAAGAGAAATTTTAGATCTGAAACTGGAGCCGGGGCGTATGATCAGTGAAAATGAGATCTGTGAGCGCTTCGGGGTCTCCAGGACCCCGGTGCGGGATGCTTTGCGGCTGCTCCAGGAACAGGGATTTGTAGAGACAGTTCCCTACAGAGGTACTTATGTGACTCTGTTAAGTCTGGACAACATCAAACAGATGATCTACATGCGTGTGGCAGTGGAGACCATGGTGCTGAGGGATTTTCTGAAAGTCCAAAATCCTATGACACTGGAAGAAATCCGTCACGCCATTGCTATGCAGAAAGCCCTGATCCAGACACCGGGATTTGAACCGGAGCAGTTTTACCATATGGACGCAGAGCTTCACTCTATCTGGTTTGGAGCGGTCCGCAGGCAGAAACTGTGGGATATGCTTCAGGCACAGCAGCTTCATTATACCCGTTTCAGGATGTTGGATTTTACAACAGAGACCGATTTTACCCGGATCACAGGAGAGCATGAAGAAATTTTCCGCCTGATCTGCGAAAAGGACGAAAAAGGTCTGGAAAAAGCACTGAAAGATCACCTTTATTTCAGCATGAAGCGTATGCGCCATGCCATTGAGGTGGATTATAAAGATTATTTTGAAGAAGAACCGGAAGAAGGAAGGTTTGTCATTTGACAGACCTTCCTTCTTTGGGCTTTTATCGTTTTTTATGGTTCATAACGTTTTAGATATTTTCGTTCACTGGGGTTTTCCTCCAGATATTCTTCCAGTTCTTCCGGTGAGAGATGGGTGTACACTTCATCGAAAAATTCTTCCCCGCTCATGGTAACAAAGCGTGCAATGCGTTTCCTCAGTTCTTCGTCTTCCAGTAATTTTTCAATTTCTTCCTCTGTGTACCAGCTCATATAACACCTCCCGATATGCCCTTTTTAGGCACTGTAATACCTATAGTATATTCGTTATTACGAAGATATTCAAGATGTAAAATCTAACTTATGCTTGACCTATCAAGGGGTTACAGGAGAAAGCATAAGATGATCGACTATTCACCGTTTTGGAAAACACTGGAAATATCAGAAGAAAACTGGTATACACTGACAAAGAAGTATCATATGTCAAGCAGTACGTTGTATCGATTAAAGCATAATCAGGATATTTCTATGAAAACTGTGAATGATCTATGCAGGATACTTGGATGTCAGATCGAAGACATTGCTACTTATGTACCATCGGACAAGGACCAGCCACTATAGTCAGATATGATTTATTGTTACTCCGGCAGAGAGGATCATATGCCGGGGTATTTTTTTACACAATCCTATCTTTAAAAATTGAGAGAATTAATATAAAATAAGAAAAGGAATGTGTGAAAGAAGGAGAAAAGGAATGAAAAAATGGTTCTGTCTGCCGCTGCAGGAAAAACTGAAATATCTTACCTTTTCAGTTGGTGCAGTCGTATTCCTTTCCATTGCCGCCAATATGCTGGTGGCTTTTTTCGGACTGGGAGGATTTGGAAATATTTTAAAGAGCAATTCCAGAAGTCTTGCCTTCTGGACAGCTATGGACGAAGAAAGCGCAGCGTTTGACCGGTTTATCCAGGAGCAGACAAAAGAAACCAGACAGGAATGGGAAAAAAGTGCTAAACATACAGAACTGATGCTGGAAGAATTACCTTATAAATATAAAGAGATCGGAAAAGAACGGTATGCAAGAACTTGGACCCTGCATAACCTTTATGAAAATTATGACAGATTTCGCAGGGAACTGATGGAAAAGGAAACCATTGGGGAAGCGGATATGCAGGAGGTGTACAGGCTGCGCCGGATCCAGGGATATCTGGCAGGACAGGCGGGGCAGTTAGAACAGCTGACTGTAAGAAACGGAAGCAGCCAGTATGAAAAACAGCGGTATATGCTGGTGGTAATACCGGTATGCAGTCTGATCTGCGGGATGGCGGCTTTCTGACAATGGACGAGGATGGATTTCTTCACCTGACCGATATAGGCCGGGAGGTGGCAGAGAAAATCTATGAACGCCATCAATTCTTTACGGAGCAGCTTGTGGCAGATGAACCGGACGGCCAGCCGCTATATTGTAAAGCCGATTGTGGAACTGGCAGCTGATTCAGTGCGCATTGGGGATAATGATTTTACAGGGCCGGATGTAGTGACAGAGGGAGAAGATGAGATCAGCCGTCTGGTACAGGAATTCTGCCGTATGAAAGCGTCTACCAGGGAAAATATCCGAAACATGGAAGAAAAACATGCCATGGAGCAGAAGTTAAATGATATGCGTCTTCAGATGTTAAAAAGCCAGATCAATCCCCATTTCTTATTTAATACCTTAAATATGATCGCAAGTACGGCACAGATCGAAGATGCAGTGGCTACGGAAAAGATGATCACTGCTTTAAGCCGTCTGTTCCGGTACAACTTAAAATCAGCAGGTACGGTAATGCCTTTAGAGCGGGAACTGAAGATCATCCAGGACTATATGTATCTGCAGAAAATGCGCTTTGGCCAGAGAGTACGGTATGATACGGACTGTGCACCGGAAACGTTAGATGTGTTAGTTCCCTCCTTTGTTTTGCAGCCTTTGGTGGAAAACTCCATTAAACACGGCCTTTCCAAGGAGAGCAAGGGAGGCAGGATCTTTATAAGGACCTGGATGAGAGGAGAACGTTTGTGGATCTCTGTGTCAGATACGGGTGTTGGTATGGAAGAAGAACGTTTACAACAGATCCGTGCTGCGTTAAATGACGGTACAGAAAATGAGATCGGCATTGGTGTGGGAAATATTTACCGCCGGGTCCATGGTCTGTATGAAGATGGGGAAATGTTTATTTACAGTAAAAAAGGGTGCGGAACAGCCGTACAACTGGCTTTTACACCAAAAGATATCGTGTGAACTGCGAAAGTGCAGGGCACATGCATTGGGGATCAGAGAGAAAGACGGGAGGAAAAAGTTTATGTATCGTGTGCTTTTAGCAGATGATGAACAGATCGAGCGTATGGCTCTTGCCAGACGTTTGATGAGGCGCTTTGGAGATATTTTACAGATCAGTGAAGCTACCAACGGAAAAGAGGCAGTGCAGCTGTATGAAAAAGAGCACAGCCAGATCATTATCATGGATATTTCCATGCCGGAATTAAATGGTGTAGAAGCGGCAGAGAAGATCCGCAGCATGGATGAAGACTGTATCATCGTGTTTTTAACTGCCTATGATGAATTTTCTTATGCAAAACGTGCCATAGTAATACGGGCCCTGGACTATCTTTTAAAGCCCTGTGATGAAGAAGAACTGACAGCTGTTATGGAAGAGGCCATGCGGTTGACGGATAAGGCAGTTGAAAATAAGAAAAATTCTTCCGGCAGCGGGGAAGAAAAGACAGAGGCAGAAAAGGAAGCGGAAAAAAGGAAAGAGCAATGGCCCTGGAACCCGGATGCAGAGCCGCCGAAAGACCCGGAAACAGAACGGGTGAACCAGGTAGCTGAGAAGATACGCACCTATATCCGGGAAAATTATATGAACGAGATCTCCATGCAGGATGCGGCCAGACAGTTTAATTACTCAGATGCCTATTTCTGTAAGTTGTTTAAGCAGTGCTTTGATCAAAATTTTACTACTTATCTTACGAATTTCCGCATCAATGAGGCGAAACGACTGTTAAAAGACAGAAATATCAGTGTGAAAGATGCAGGCATGAAGGTGGGATATTATGACTCCAACTATTTTGCCAAAGTCTTTAAGCGTGTGACAGGCATGATCCCGTCTGAATACAGGGAAGCTAATTGATACAAGGCAAATAGAAAACCAATATAAAACTAATACAAAACAGGACAAAGTTGTCATTGTACGTATTTTTGGACAAGATTTTCCACCTCAATGACAAGTATTTACGGTACAAAGGAAGACCCTCAGGTTATATAATGGGAAAGGTGTTAATGAAGTGTTAAAAAATTAACTTCTTCCCTGAAAACCTGGGGGATTTGTGTTTTTTGGGAAGGAAAATATTATCAAGTGTATAAAGAAAGGGAAAATGATGGTTAGGAAATTAGTTAAAAAACTGTCAGCCTGTGTGCTGGCTGCAGCCGTTGTTGCTGGTCTTACCGGCTGCGGTTCTGTAACTTCCGGAAAGCGCATTGTCCGTATTTCACATGCCCAGTCAGAAACACATCCGGAGCATCTGGGACTTCTGGCATTTAAGAAGTATGTTGAGGAACGCTTAGGAGATAAGTATGAAGTCCAGATCTTCCCAAATGAGCTTCTGGGTTCCGCGCAGAAAGCGATCGAGCTGACTCAGACCGGTGCGATCGACTTCGTAGTAGCAGGTACTGCAAACCTGGAGACTTTCGCAAGTGTTTATGAGATTTTCAGTATGCCATATCTGTTTGACTCTGAGGACGTTTACAAGTCCGTTATGCAGGATACGGATTACATGGAAAAGATTTATGAGTCCACTGACGAAGCAGGTTTCCGCGTAGTTACCTGGTATAATGCAGGAACCAGAAACTTCTATGGCAAGAAGCCGATCAACACTCCAGATGACTTAAAGGGTATGAAGATCCGTGTACAGCAGAGCCCGGCAAGTGTTGCCATGGTAAATGCATTTGGCGCAGCTGCAGCTCCTATGAGCTTTGGTGAAGTTTATACAGCGATCCAGCAGGGCGTTATTGATGGTGCTGAGAACAATGAGCTGGCACTGACCAACAATAAGCACGGTGAAGTAGCTAAGTATTATTCCTATAATAAACATCAGATGGTACCGGATATGCTGGTTGCCAACTTAAAATTCTTAAACGGCTTAAGCCCGGAAGAATATCAGGTATTTAAAGAGGCTGCTGCTGTTTCCACTGAAGTTGAGATGGCTGAGTGGGACAAGAGCATTGAAGAGGCAAAGGACATTGCCATTAATCAGATGGGCGTTGAGTTTATTGATGTAGATGTAAACGCATTTAAGCAGAAAGTGCTTCCTCTTCATGAGAAGATGTTACAGGAAAATCCGAAGATCGTGGATTTCTATAACCACATCCAGGAAGCAAACGAAAAAGCAAAGGGAGGACAGTAGAATGGAAACAATGCTGAAAATCAAAGCAGGGATCATGCGCGTTCTTAGTATCGTTATCATTTTCCTGTTTGCCTTTATGACTGTGATCGGTACTTACCAGATCGTAACCCGTTATTTCTTCAATAAGCCAAGTACTGTATCTGAGGAGCTTTTAACATACAGCTTTACATGGATGGCTCTTCTTGCTTCTGCTTATGTGTTTGGAAAGAGAGACCACATGAGAATGGGCTTCCTGGCAGATAAGCTTACAGGTTCTGCAAGAAAAGCATTAGAGCTTTGCATCGATGCTTTAACCTTTGCCCTGGCAGCTGTTGTGCTGGTATATGGCGGTATCTCCATTACCAAGCTGACCATGATTCAGACTACCGCTTCTCTGCGCGTTCCTATGGGATATATTTACGTGATCGTACCGGTTACCGGTGTTCTGATCATGATCTTCAGTGTTATGAACGCGATCCAGGTTTCCAAGAAGAACTTTGATGAGAAGGGGGAAGTTAGATTATGAGTAGTATAGCAGTTACCTGTGGCCTTATTATCCTGGTACTCCTTGTGATTATGCTTCTTGCAGGAGTTCCTATTGCAGTTGCTCTGGCAGTTTCCTCCATTGCAGCTATTCTCCCTGTTTTAAATACAGGCGCAGCCGTATTGACCGGCGCACAGAGAATTTTCTCCGGTATTTCCGTATTCAGCTTGCTGGCGATCCCTTTCTTTATTCTTGCCGGAAACCTGATGAACAAGGGCGGTATCGCGATCCGTCTGATCAACTTTGCCAAGCTGTTTACCGGAAGGATCCCTGGAGCTTTAGCACATACAAACGCAGTAGCAAACATGCTGTTTGGCGCGATCTCAGGTTCTGGTACAGCAGCAGCTTCCGCTATGGGTTCTATTATCGGACCTATTGAGGAAGAAGAAGGTTATGACCGTGATTTCTCCGCAGCAGCAAACATTGCAACTGCTCCTACAGGACTTCTGATCCCGCCAAGCAACGTTATGATCACTTATTCTCTGGTCAGCGGCGGTACATCTGTAGCAGCATTGTTCATGGCTGGTTATATTCCCGGTATCCTCTGGGGACTTGCCTGCATGATCGTTATCTATATCTTCGCTAAGAAGAAAGGTTACGCAAGCACAAAGAGATTTACAAACAGTGAAAAGATCAAAGTATTTTTCCAGGCTATCCCATGTCTGTTAATGATCATCATTGTAATCGGCGGCATTATTTCCGGTATCTTTACTGCAACAGAGGGAAGCGTTGTAGCCGTTGTATACAGCCTGATCCTTTCCCTGTTCTTCTACCGCTCCATTAAGATTTCTGAGCTGCCAAAGATCTTCCTTGACAGTGCGGAAATGACTGGTATCATCATCTTCCTGATCGGTGTTTCTAGTATCATGAGCTGGGTAATGGCATTTACTGAGATTCCGAAGGCAGTTTCTACTGCTATGTTAAGCATCAGTGACAACCGTTATGTGATTCTGTTCATCGTCAACATCCTGCTGCTGATCATCGGTACTTTCATGGATATGACACCAGCCTGCCTGATCTTCACTCCAATCTTCCTGCCGATCTGCCAGCAGCTTGGAATGAATACCGTTCACTTTGGTATCATGATGATCTTCAACCTGTGTATCGGTACTATCACACCTCCTGTAGGAACTACCCTGTTTGTAGGTGTTAAGGTGGGCCAGACTAAGATCGAAAATGTTATTAAACAGCTGTTGGTTTACTTTGTAGCGATCTTTATCGTACTGCTGTTAGTAACCTATGTTCCGATCCTGTCCATGTGGCTGCCGGGATTACTTGGATATGTTTAAATAGAAATCAGGTCAACACAAAATCTCACATAGTGTTATAGAACCTGACTTTCAGAGTTGAATAGTAAATATGGTGCTAAGCCAAGGATTAAAACCTATGGCTTAGCATTTTTTTATCTCTCCATCACTCAGAAAATAGGACATCAGTGGCAGGTTGCAAAGTGACGTGAAGTTTTTTATAATGGTGTCAGTATATAAGACCGTCTGTGGAAATGGTCAGGAAATGATTATTTTCGTCACCTAATTAAAACGGAATGAGGCCAGTGCAGCATTTTAAACCAGTTTGAGTGTGGGCGGTATTATCAGTATAACAAGGGGCTGCTGTTTGATGAGCAGCAGGCGCAGATTTAGGGAGCGCTGAAGTAGGGGGAAAATATATGAAGAAGAGTATTTCGGTTGTGACGCTGTTTCCGGGAGCCGGTCAGTACTATGCCGGGCAGATAAGGGAACTGTTTGGCGATCTGGTGGAGGTTTATTCCTACAGTACAAGTGACCAATCGGTGGAAAAGATAACAAGAACGGATTTATATCTGGTTTCTACGGATGCTTTTAAGATAGCGGAGGAGGAGAGCCAGTATGTGCCGGCAGACGGGCAGGTGGTGGAAATATATGTAGGATATTCCAAGGATGTGATTCGCAGACTGAAGGAAATTCCGGCAGGAACCAGGGTGCTGTTTGTTAATGTTACGCACCAGATGGCCAGAGAGGCCATTACGCAATTAGAGCAGTCAGGTGTGAATCAGCTTCAATTCATTCCCTACGGGCCGGATGTATTTACGATGGAACCGACTTTTTGGGATGATGTGGTGCCGGAGAATGTAAAGCTGGCGGTAACGCCGGATGAGATGGATTTTGTTCCTGCAGGGATGGAGCAGGTCATCAATATCGGTCATCGTCCCTGTACTGCAAACACCATGATTGAGACTGCTTTGCGACTGGGATTAGAGAGTGTAATGGAAGAAAAAAAATTCCAGAATTATATTCACTCCATGGCTTCCGGAAATTACAGCTTTGAGCAGATGTTCCAGCGCTCCAGAAATCTGGAGAGTCAGTTGGATCTTCTTCTGGAAATTCTGGATGAGGGCGTGATCGGCGTTAATGAAAAAGGGAAAATTTTTGCCTGTAATCAGAAAGCCAGGGTTATTACAGGTATGAAGATCAGGATGCTTTTGGGGCGGCCGGCGGAACAGATTTTTCCATATATTCCTTTTGAAAAATGTATCCGTGAACAGACGCAGGTTCTGGAGCGCCTGATCCGTATTAATGCGGCAAATATCAATATGACAGTGGTTCCGGTTATGCGGGGTGGCCGATGTATCGGCGCTTTTTCCACCCTTCAGCCATTAAGCGAGCTGGAAAAAAAGCAAAATGAGCTGCGAAGTCAGCTGCGAACCAAGGGATACCGGGCGAAGTATAATTTTGAGGATGTAGTCGGAAAATCCCAGGCCATTGAGAAAACCAAAACGATCTTAAAGAGCATGGCCCAGACGGAATCTCCCATACTTTTAATCGGAGAGACAGGAACCGGAAAGGAAATTTTTGCTCACGCAGTTCATCTGGCCTCCAGCCGCAGAGATGGCCCTTTTGTGGCCATCAATGTAGCCGCCATGCCGGAAAATCTTCTGGAAAGCGAGCTTTTTGGTTATGAGGAAGGTGCTTTTACCGGGGACAAAAAAGGAGGCCGTCCCGGCCTTTTTGAGTTTGCCCATGAGGGAACTCTGTTTCTGGATGAGGTCGAGGGAATGAGCATGGCCATGCAGGTAAAGCTTCTGCGCGTTTTGCAGGAGAGGGAAATCATGCGTGTAGGCGGAAATCAGATCATTAATGTGAACGTGCGTATTGTGGCGGCCACAAATGAGAGCCTGGAGGAGCGGGTGGAGAACGGAAGTTTCCGTAGGGATCTGTATTACCGGCTGAGCACACTTCCGGTCCTCATACCGCCGCTGCGGGAACGGGAGGGGGACATACAGCTGCTTTTGGAGCATTTCCGCAGATGTGCAGGCGGAGAATTTTCACTGTCTACTGAGGTGAGACAGCTCCTGTTTCGTTATTCCTGGCCCGGAAATATCCGGGAGCTTCAGAATGTGGTAGAGTATCTGTGTTTTACAGGAGAAAAGGTGATTAAGCGTGAGGATTTGCCAGTAACCTTTCTGCGTCTGGCGGGACAGGAAAAACCGGCAGTACGGAACCGGGACTTAGCAAAAAATGATTCCCGGTACAGTCCGGTTTTCTGGTTTGTGCTGGGACTGCTTTATAAGGCGGAAAAAGAAGGGCATCCTGCCGGCAGGGAGATGATACTGGAGACGGCAAGACAGCAGAATGTTGCACTGTCACAGAAGAAAATACGAGATATTCTGGCATTGATGGCGCAAAAGGGTTTTGCCACCGTGAGCCGGGGAAGAGGCGGCAGCCGCATCACAGAAACTGGTCAAAAAATGTGGGAAAATAACCAAATAACCAAATGACCAATTAAAATATGCGTTTTGGAAGCGGAAGCAAAAAGAAATGGGGAAAATGCGTGCTTTTCAGAATTGGCATGAATCTTGCTATATAAATAAGCAGCGGCCCGAAAGGAAACGGGCGGTAAAATAAAAGAGGAATGTCGCAGAGCACTGCAGGGCTCCGGCAGGAAAGGAGAGAATTGAAGTACAATTTTGACGAGGTCATTGACCGGAGCAAAAACCGCTCCGCCAAATATGACGAGAGAGAAAAGAAGTTTGGAAGAAAAGATGTGATTCCGCTGTGGATCGCAGACATGGACTTTAAGACGGCGCAGCCCATTATTGATGCCGTAAAGGCAAAAGCAGAGGAAGGAATCTGGGGCTACACCTCCAGACCGGCTTCTTATTATGAGGCAGTCTGCGGTTGGCAGAAACGCCGCAATGGCTGGGAGATCGACAAGTCTAAAATCAGTTTCAGCCTTGGCGTAGTACCTACATTATCTTCTATAGTGGAGGTTTTTACAGAGCCAGGAGATAAGGTGCTGATCCAGACACCGGTTTACTCCGAGTTTTATGATGTGACAGAGGGCTGGGGCAGAGAAGTAGTTGAAAGCCCGCTGGTTGAGACGGATGGGAACTGGAGTGTTGATTTTGAGGATTTTGAGGAGAAGGTAAAACAGGCGAAAATATTTTTCCTGTGCAGTCCTCACAATCCCCTTGGAATTGTATGGGAGAGAGAGCAGCTTACCAGATTATGCGAGATCTGCATTAAAAATCATGTGTTGATCGTATCAGATGAGATTCATTCCGATTTGGTTTTTCATGGAAAGAAGCATATTCCGACGGCAACGCTGTCGCCGGAAATCGCAGCCAACGTGATCAGCTGTATTTCCGGAACAAAAACCTTCAACATGGCGGGCCTGCAGGCGTCAGCGGTTATCTTCCCTAATATGGAGTTGAAGGCGAAGTATGACAGGTTCTGGATGAATCTGGATATTCACCGCAACAATGCCGTTAGTTCCGTTGCGATGGAGACAGCATTTAATGAAGGAGAGGAATGGCTGGAGCAGCTTCTGGTATATATTTCCGACAACTTTGATTTTATCAAGGATTACTGTGAGAAATACATTCCTCAGATTCATCCCAATGTTCCGGACGCTACCTATCTGGTATGGCTGGATTGCCGGGAGCTGGGAATGAGCAATGAAGAGCTGAGCCGTTTTATGGTAGAGAAAGCTGGCTTGGGATTAAGCGATGGATACACATTCGGAAGAAGTCTTTCCGGTTATATGCGTCTTAACGCAGCATGTCCCAGAAGTGTTTTAAAACAGGCTTTAGAGCAGCTTCGTGCTGCTGTGGAAGCGTTATAGGGAAGCAAAGTAAGTATAATGGAGGGAAAAAAAATGGCAAAAGAAAAGAAGAAAGGCTTTGTGCTGCGGGCACTGGACACTGTGGAGCATGTGGGAAATGCTCTGCCCAACCCTGCAACGATTTTCCTGATTTTGACGGGAGTTGTAATCGTACTGTCCGCGATCTGTGCGGCTTGTGGCGTATCGGTTACATATGATTTCCTGGACAACTCAAAGGGAGAAATCACTCAGAAAACCGTTGCTGCAGTCAGCCTTCTGGCACCTGACAGCATCCGTCACATGGTAACAACCGTAGTTGGAAACTTTACCGGATTCTTCGCACTTGGAACTGTATTCACCATCATGATCGGTGTAGGCGTAGCTGACGGAACCGGATTTATGTCTGCATTGCTGCGGAAGGTGGCTGCTTCCACCCCAAAGGCATTTGTGACATCTGTTGTGGTATTCTTAGGAATTATGTCCAACATCGCATCTTCTACCGGATATGTAGTTCTGGTGCCATTGGGCGCAGTTTTATTTATGGCATTCGGCCGTCATCCAATCGCAGGTCTTGCAGCAGCCTTTGCAGGTGTATCCGGCGGATGGAGTGCAAACCTTTTGATCGGAACCAATGACCCTATGTTTGCTGGTATGTCCACACAGGCAGCTCAGATGATCGATCCAAGCTACAATGTACTTCCTGTATGTAACTGGTATTTCATGATAGCATCTACATTCCTGATCACCATTATCGGAACCTTTGTTACAGATAAAATCATTGAGCCACGTCTGTCTCCTTATGTACCGGATGCTTCTGAGCAGGTTCAGGATATCGGTGAGAATGAGAAGCGCGGTATGCGCTGGGCAGGAATTACGGCGCTGGTTTATATAGCAATTATGGCAATATTAGTTGTACCTCAGAACGGACTTTTAAGAAATCCGGAAACACACGCATTTTTAAGCTCCCCGTTCATGAGCGGAATCATTTTCTTCATGATGCTGCTGTTCCTGCTTCCGGGCCTTGCTTATGGTATCGGCGCTGGCGTTATCAAGAATGACAAAGATGTAGTGGAACTGATGAACAAGACCATCAGCGGTCTTTCCAGCTTCATGGTTCTGATTTTCTTCGCAGCTCAGTTTACTGCATGCTTTAACTATTCAAACCTGGGAACCATCATTTCCGTTGCAGGCGCCGATTTCTTAAAGTCTGTTGGCTTTACAGGACTGCCGTTAATCATCTGCTTTATTGTACTGACCGCATTTATCAATATCTTTATTGCAGTTGACTCTGCAAAATGGGCTATTATGGCACCGATTTTCGTTCCAATGTTCATGCGTCTGGGCTATTCTCCGGAACTTACCCAGGTAGCTTACCGTATCGGTGATTCCAGTACCAACATCATTGCTCCGCTGATGCCATTCTTCGTATTGACTGTAGCATTCTTCCAGAAGTATGACAAGAAGGCAGGAATCGGAAGTGTTATTTCTACCATGCTTCCTTACTCACTGGCATTTTTAATTGGCTGGATTATCATGTTCTGCGTATGGTATGTACTGGGACTTCCGTTAGGACCTGGTTCACCGATGTTCTATTAATGAATAACTAACTGATGGTTGAAGGAGAAGGGGAAAACAAATGAGACCAAAGGAATATAGAATTAAGGAACTGCTTCGCGAAAAAGGATTGGATGGAGCAATCGTGTCCTCTCCGGAGAATTTTCATTATGTAACAGGATTCGGCGGCCATCAGCATACCGTATCCAGACAGCCAGGATTTACCCTGGCTGTCATGCGGGCTGATGACAAGGTGCCCACCCATCTGACAACGATGGACTTTGAGGCTGCCACATTCCGTATTAAGGCTGCGGGACTGAATTTTGTGGTAGACCCTTATGATACCTGGGTTGGCTTAAAGACCTGGGATGAGATCGCACACGGAGCAGTTGTGCCGGATAAGACAGCTATGGAAAGCTCCATGGATAAGCTGGTTCAGTTTATGAAGGCCTGCGATCTGGCGAACAAAAAGGTTGGCATAGAGCTGGATTACCTTCCAGTTCCCTACTATAAGAGTCTGACTGAAAAGTTCCCGGAAGCGGAATTTGTAGATATTTCTGATTTATTTGTCTATGCCCGCAGCGTAAAACAGCCGGACGAGATTGAAATGTTCCGTAACCTGTGTCGCATTGCAGACCATGGTTTTACAGAGGTAAGCAAAATTGCGAAGATCGGTGTGTCTGAGCGTGAATTGGCTCAGTGCTTCCGGGAAGATGTAATAAAGTCCGGATTCTGTGCTCCAAGCTCCTGGTCTATGTTCTCCACAGGCCCATCCAGCGCAAGGCTGACACTGCCGGGAGACGGAGTTGTAAAAGACGGGGATGTGGTGAAATTTGATGCAGGTGTCAATGCAGAATTTGATTTCTATACCACAGATACCTCCAGAGCATGGATAATCGGAAACGGTGACCCGGCATTGTTAAAATTAAAGGATCGTCTTTACGAAGGACAGCGCAGAATGATTGCGGCGGCAAAACCAGGCCTTCCTATCAATGAATTGTATCACACTGCATATGACTATGTAAAAGAGATGTTCCCCTGCTATCGGAGAGGTCATCAGGGACACTCCATCAGTATGGGACCGGCGACAGCAGAGGCGCCTTACATCAACGCTTCCGAGACAAGACCTCTGGAGGCAGGAATGATACTGGCAATGGAAGTACCTTGCTACATTGACGGTGTAAATGGTTTCAACATTGAGGATATGGTGCTGATTACAGAGGATGGTTGTGAAGTGTTGACACCAAACACACCTCATTATCTGTAAAACAGACCGGTTAAGTCCAGCGGTGTGATGTCAAGAAAATAAATGATTTAAAAATCATACATTTTTGATATATACCGCAAAGACAAAAAACACCCACCTAAGCCCTGTCGACCAGATTTTTTAAATGAGCAGGGCGTAGTTCATCAGCAAGCAGATGGAATCTACTTTGCTGGACAGTATAGGCGGTTGTCTTTCAGCAGTCGAAAGACTAAACGTACAAATTTACGGGCAGTTAATGCGAGTGCACGTTTGTGTTGGCATCTGTTTACCTCTTTGTATTTGAGGTGGTAGAAGTCGCTGTATTCCTTGTCGCATCTTACAAGAGAAAATGCGGCTTCACACAGATAATACTTTAAAAATCGGTTGCCTGATGGAATGAGCCTTGTAACTTCGGCTTCAAATCCACCGGACTGGTGTTGTTTCCAGGCAAGCCCCGCATATTTAGCAAGCGATGCCTGATTATCAAAACGATTGATATCTCCGATTTCAGCCATGATACCGGCTGAATATACAGGCCCAATACCTGGAATGGATATCAATACATTTGGCAAGAGTTCCATCAGGGCTATGATAGCTTTATCGAACTCTTTGATTTGAGATTCCAATGCCTTCATAGAGGTTATGGATATTGAAAGCACCTGATTAACAGAGTCATTTACCGTCTTGGGTAAACGGTAAGAACTGCGGGCAGCTTTCTGAATGGCTTTGGCTACTGCATCAGGATCAGGAAAGCGATTCTTTCCTTTTTCAATGATGAAGTCAGTAAGCTCATGTAAGTCCATATTTGCCAGTGCTTCTGCGGATTCAAATTCATCGTAGACAGCAAGGGCAGTAGTGCTGAAGGCATCGCTGAATACCTTCTCCTGCGTCATAGTAGAATACTTCTTGAACAGCACATTCATGAATCGCTGCTTTTCTTTGACAAGATTCTGAACAGCGAAGAAACGTGCCCGTGTGAGGT
>ENA-ORSJ01001635-ORSJ01001635.1-human-gut-metagenome-genome-assembly--contig:-NODE-1635-length-17690-cov-2.915339_pt1 | contig 17690 bp, 16 predicted proteins | sample MGYA00242191_ERZ509158 | MGnify/ENA primary metagenome ERZ509158 (study PRJEB26280, sample SAMEA2338623) | human gut metagenome | biome: human gut; feature: human-associated habitat; material: faeces...
CTCCCCCTGAAGGGAGAGGTTTTACGGCGCGCTTGATAAGGCGTGCGCCCCGGGGCTGCCCCTAAAGGGGCAGCATGTGGGGGAAGAGGGGATACGGGTTTGCCTAGGCTTCGATTTCTTCCAGGATGGCCCTGGCTGCGGCAACGGGATCGTCCGCCCTTGTGATGGGGCGGCCCACGACCAGATAGTCTGCGCCGTTGGCAATGGCCAGGGAAGGCGTCATGACGCGCGCCTGATCGTTGGCAGCGGATCCTGCAGGACGGATGCCGGGACAGAGGACCTTCAAGGATGTTGCGGACTTGATGCGGGCTGCCTCGTGCCCGGAACAGACCACGCCGTCCAGGCCCCAGGAATCGGCAAGGCCTGCCAGCTCCATGGCAAAGTCCTGCGGAGCCCTTGTGATGCCGGGCATGGTCCCTTCTCCAAAGCTTGTGAGCACAGTGACGCCAAAGATGAGGGGTCTTTCCTCGCCTGCCTCGTCAGCAGCTGCCCTGGCGGCCCTGCACATGGCCTCGCCACCTTGCGTATGCACAGTGAGCAGCTTTGCCCGTGTTTTGCAGGCAGAGCGCACGGCTGCGGCTACGGTATTGGGAATGTCGTAGAACTTGAGGTCCAAAAAGACGGAAAGGCCCATGGCGTCAAGCTCGTTCACAAGGGCAGGGCCGCTTTTGACAAAGGCTTCGAGGCCCACCTTGCACCAGGAAAGGGTGCCGGAGAGATTGCGCGCGCAGGCAAGAAGATCCTTCGGGTCGGAAAAATCCAGTGCTACGATAAGTTCTGCCATATGCTTTTCCTTACCCCCTGGCGTGCAGAAGGTCGTCGATGGCTGCCCTGTTCAGGGCTGTTTTAAGAGTCGCGGCAAGATAGAGGGCGCGCAGGCTTTCGTAGGCCCTGTCGAGGTTGTCGTTGACAAGAACGCTGTCGAACCAGCGAGCCTCGGCTATTTCCCTTTTGGCATTGCCAAGGCGGGTGGCGATCACCTCCTCGCTGTCCGTGCCCCTTGAACGCAGCCTGCGCTCGAGTTCTTCAAGAGAAGGCGGGAGGATGAAGACTGTGGCTGCGTGGGGCAGGCTCAGCTTCAGCTGGGCAGCACCCTGCACGTCCACGTCGAGAAGCACATCCTGCCCCCTTGCAAGGGTTTCCTGCAATGGCGCAAGCGGAGTGCCGTAAAAGTTGCCGTGCACTTCGGCCCATTCGGCAAAGCCGCCCTCGCTGCGCATCTGGGCAAAGCGCTCCCTTGTCAGAAAGTGGTAGTCCCTGCCGTCGACTTCGCCCTTGCGGGGGGCACGGGTGGTGCAGGAAATGGAGAAGCCGAAATCGGGGAATTCCCTGAGCAGCCTGTGCACCAGGGTTGTTTTGCCGGCTCCCGAGGGGGCGCTGAGTACAAGTGCAGTTCCGAGACGCATGATGATCCTCGCCACAGGGCAGTTATTCCAGGTTCTGGGCCTGTTCGCGGCATTTTTCCAGTTCGTTCTTGTAGTCCACGACCAGGCGCGAGAGCTGGACATCGGGCACCTTGTTGCCGCAGGTGGTGATTTCGCGGAAGCATTCCTGCAGGGTAAAATCCAGGCGTCTGCCCACATCCGCGTCGCTGGCAAAGAGTTCGCGCATGCGCTCAAGGTGGGTGTTGAGCCTTGTGAGCTCCTCGGTCACGTCCAGGCGGTCGAGCAGGATGACTGCTTCCTGCAAAAAGCGCGTTTCCGCCAGTTCGCCCAGATTGTGTACGGCAAGCTCTTCCATGATGCGTTCGCGCAAAGCCTCGGCACGCTCTTCCTTGATGGCAGGCGCGCGCTCGCGGAGGATGTCCGTCCACTGCTCAAGGCGCAGGACCCTGGCGAGCAGATCGTGGCCAAGGGCTGCGCCCTCGGTCTCCCTGGATTCGTTCCAGTCCTCAAGGGCAAGGGCAAGGCCCTTTTCCAGGGTGAGGACCACCTCTTCATCCACGTCCTCGGCCGAGGAGATCCACAGCTCAGGTATGGTAAGAAGGGCGTTGTAGTCGGGCTGGAAACTGTCGCCGCGCTCGGTAGCCAGAGCCACCACAGAGGCCAGCATGCCCCTTGCCCTGGCCTTGTCGAAATGAAGATCCGGATCCGCTGCAAGAAACTGCAGGTTCAAATCGATGTTGACCCGTCCCCTGGCAGCGTATTTGCGCACCATCTTGTCAAAGCGGTTTTCCAGATTGGCGACACTGGGGGGCAAGGTCCACTTGATATCCAGCCTTTTGCCGTTGACGCTGCGGATTTCCCACTGCTGGGTAAAAAGCTCGTTTTCCATGATGCAGCGTCCGAAGCCCGTCATGCTTCTCATATCTGTCCATCCTCGCAAAGAAGAAAGCCCTGGTGTTAGCCCCTGCCACTTGCCATGAAAGGGCAGCTTCCCTGGGGGAAGGCATTTGCACAATCAATGGCAACAAGGCACAAGCCTAAAGGAAAAAATGGGCAAGTTCAAGGTGTCACGTTTGCTTTCCGCTTCTTTCTTCCACAAGGCAAACAGCCGGGCGGATGGACGCGCATGGTATGGTTGATGGCGCAGGACTGTCCCATGGAGATTGCGGAAGAGACGGCGCAAAGCCCTCAATAGGGGGCCAAATGAAGCGAATACTTTTCGTTTTGCTGTTGATACTGCTCTCTTTGCTCTTGAAGGGAGACACGAGACAAAAAACTCGGCAGGCAGTCTTGCACGGGGGACGCTCACCCAAAGCGCCGTGCAAGACCCGGTTCCTGTTACCAGCAAGAGCCGGGAGTCTCTTGATGCATGGAGCCTCTTTTGGGGCACTGCCCAGAGTTTTGTCTGGGGCAAGGCTTGCTTTTCAAGGATTGGGGAACCTGCTAGACTTGGGGCCACATCTTTGCCGGGAATAACTTCCTGGCAAAAAAGGGGGGGGATCCAGCCCCCAAAAAATGCCTCCCAGACCCTTAAATATCGAGGAACCTTGTTTGAACGCTTTGAATCTGCAGCGCGCGGTGGACATGGTCATGGGGCGCAGGGCCTGCGATATGGCCCTTGTGCACGCCAGTGTTGTTGACGTCTTTGGCCGCGAAATTCTCGAAAACAGAACCGTCCTTGTAGGGGACGGTCACATCCTGGCAGTCCTTGCGGACGAGGAATGCAAGGATGTGCAGGCAGGTGCAATTTTCGACTGCCAGGGCCAGACCCTGCTCCCGGGGCTCATGGACGCCCATGTCCACATAGAGTCTACCATGCTCACGCCTCCCTCCTTTGCAAGGGCAGTTCTTGCTTGCGGTACGACCCGTGTCGTGGCGGACCCGCACGAAATCGCCAACGTCGCAGGCAGTGACGGCATACGCTACATGCTTGAGGCAAGCCGGGACCTTCCCTGCCACATCCACATTGCTTTGCCTTCCTGCGTTCCCTGCACGCCCTTCGAGGACGCGGGCGCCAGTCTTGACGCCGGGACATTAAGCCAGTTCTGGCAGGAAGAGAGGGTGTGCTCCCTTGGCGAGGTCATGAACGTGCCGGGTGTGCTTGCAGGAGACGGGGATCTTCTGGACAAGATAGCCATGGCAAGGGCTTCGGGGCGCATGGTGGACGGCCACTGTCCGGGACTTTCCGGCCGTGGCCTGCAGGCCTACGCAGCCTGTGGCATGGGCAACGATCACGAGGAAGAGGATCCGAAGGTCTTGCAGGAACACGTACGCAGCGGCCTCTACGTCTTTGTGCGCGAGGGCTCTGCAGCCAAGAGCCTTGCCCGCGTGCTTCCCAGCGTAAACGAAAGAAATGCCCACCGCTTCTGCCTGTGCACGGACGATCTGCACGCAGAGGACATCCTCACATCCGGGCACATCAACGCCATTTTGCGCAAGGCCGTGGCCCTGGGCCTGGATGCGCCAACGGCAGTTGCCATGGCCACCATAAACACGGCCTCCTGCTTCGGTTTCAGGAACGCAGGCGCCATTGCCCCCGGCTATGTGGCGGATCTCGTGCTCGTGGACAACGTGCGCGACTTCAATGTCGCGCGCGTCTGGAGCGAAGGCAAGCTTGTCTGCGAACACGGCAGGTTTTTGGGGGAAACGAAGAGTGTTTCCGTGCCGGAAAGCATATTGCACAGCGTGCACATACGGGAACGGGAGCTCGACCAGAGTGTCCTTGCCCTGCCTGTACCCTCGAAAAGGGCCAGGGTCATTGGCCTTCTGCCGCACAGCCTCTGCACAGAGGCCAGTGTGCGCGATGTTGTGGTGGACAGTGAAGGCAACTTCGATGCGGCAGCCAATCCGGGCCTTTGCAAGATAGCCGTTTTCGAACGCCACAAGTCTCTGGGTCTGGTGGGCCTTGGCATACTCGAGAACTACGCTCTGGAAGGCAGGCTCCTGAGAGGAGCCCTGGCAACAAGCATTGCCCACGACAGCCACAATATCGTGGTCGCGGGCAGCAGCGATCAGGACATGATCCAGGCTGTGGCAAGGGTTGCGGAAATGAACGGCGGCATAGCCATCGTGCAGGGCGGCGTGTGCACGGCCTCCCTTCCTTTGCCTGTGGCAGGGCTCATGAGCGGAGAAGCGGCTGAAGACGTGGCGCGCGAGCTTGCGGCTATCGAGAAGAAGGCGCTGGACTTTGCCGTGAACCCGGACATCGATCCGGTCGTGACCTTAAGTTGTATGGCCCTGTGCGTGATCCCAAAGCTTCGCGTGCACACCAGGGGCCTTTTTGACGTGACAGAATTTTCCTTTACCAGCGTTGATGCGGGAGATGAATAATGGCTGAACTGAAGATCGGATTGTCGGCCGAGATGATGATCGAGGTTACCAAAGAAAGCACGGCAGCCGCTGTGGGCAGTGGTTCTTTGGAGGTCTTTGCCACGCCCATGATGATCGCTGCCATGGAAGAGGCAGCCTGCAATGCAATTTTCGATGTCCTTGGCAAAGGGGAGACCAGTGTTGGCACTATGGTCAATGTCGAACACCTTGCTCCCACACCTGTGGGAGGCGTGGTGCATGTGTGGGCAAGGCTTGTGGAGGTGGACGGCAGAAGTCTGACCTTTGAGGTTGGGGCAAGTGACGAAGCGGGCCTTGTGGGCCGCGGGAAACACAAGCGCTTTATAGTCAACGCAGATCGTTTCATGGAAAAGGCCCAAAGCCGCAAATAGGAATGTTTTCCAAAAGTTCAGGCCCCGCGGATCTCAGGATCTGCGGGGCCTTCTGTTCAGGGCAATCTTTTTTCGGGACAGGGCTTTGGGGCCAGGCTATTTGCCCATGGCATTGAGAAAGTCCCTGTTGGACTTTGTTGCCTTCATCTTTTCAAGCAGGAATTCGAGGCTGTCCGCTGGCTGCATGGAGCCCAGGAGCTTTCGTATGATCCAGGTCCTGTTGAGCACGTCCTCGGGCAAAAGAAGCTCTTCCCTGCGCGTGCCTGTGCGGTGAATGTCTATGGCAGGGAAGATGCGCCTCTCTGCCAGATGGCGGTCCAGACAGATTTCCATGTTGCCAGTGCCCTTGAATTCCTCGAAGATGACCTCGTCCATGCGCGAGCCTGTCTCGATGAGGGCTGTGGCCAGTATGGTGAGACTGCCCCCTTCCTCTATGTTGCGGGCAGCGCCGAAAAAGCGTTTGGGGCGCTGCAGGGCATTGGCGTCAAGACCGCCTGTAAGCACGCGACCAGAGGCAGGAGTCACGGTATTGTAGGCCCTGCCGACCCTTGTGATGGAATCGAGCAGGATGACCACATCGCGCTTGCGCTCGACCAGGCGCTTGGCCTTTTCCAGGACCATTTCGCATACCTGCACGTGGCGCTGCGGGGGTTCGTCGAAGGTGGAGCTGATGATTTCCGCTCCCTTGACCGTGCGGGCCATGTCGGTGACTTCTTCCGGGCGCTCGTCAATAAGCAGGATGATAAGGTAGCATTCCGGATTGTTGGTCGCGATGGCATTGGCAAGGGACTGCAGAAGCACGGTCTTGCCAGCCCTTGGGGGTGCCACAATGAGGCCGCGCTGGCCCATGCCAATGGGCGAAAGAAGATCGATGATGCGTTTTGCGTAGTTGGTGCTGCCGTTTTCCATGACAAGCTGACGCGTGGGGTAGACCGGGGTCAGGTTGTCGAAGAGAACAAGGTTTCTGGCCTTTTCCGGGGCCTCGAAGCCTATGGTGCACACCTTGAGCAGGGCAAAGTAGCGTTCTCCCTCCTTGGGAGGACGGATTTGACCCGAGACAATGTCGCCCTTGCGCAGGGAAAACTTGCGAATCTGCGAGGGGGAGACGTAGATGTCGTCCGGGCCTGGCATGTAGGAGTAGAAGGTCGAACGCAGAAAGCCGAAGCCGTCCGGCAAAATTTCCAGTACCCCGTCGCCATAGATGGCTCCGTCGTGGGAACCGCAGGCCTGCAGGATGGCAAAGAGGAGTTCCTGCTTGCGCAGGGAACTTGCATTTTCCACACCGTAGGCGTCCGCGAGCTGCATGAGCTCGTTCATGGAACGGGTCTTCAGGGTGGTGAGATTGAGGGCTCCGTCTGCAGGGGGATCGGGCAGAATTTTTTTCAGCATGAAATATATCCGGGATAGGGGTGCGCGAAGGAGGGCAAGCGGGCAATCGCAAAGACGTTGCGCGGAAAGGAAGGTCCGCAGTCCTTGTCCTTGAAGAGCGTGCAAGAAGCGAAAAAAGTGAGGACGGATTTTGGGGATAAAGAGAGGGCAGGGTTGAAGACCTGCAGGAAGGAGGGACTGCAGTTGTATGCAAGGCGTCACGAGTCCGAGACCTTTAGCCTATCCTTTGCCTATCTGGCAAGGGGAAAGTCCCGGTTTCGTGCAGTATGTGCGGCTTTGGTGGGTGCGGCCTGTGACCCTGGGTATCCCCAAGGGGGGCACCCGCAAGCTAGTTGCCCTTTGGGGCCTGTTCGCCAGAAGAAGCGTCGTCAGGGACGGCAGGGGCGTAGATTTTCAGAAGGCTGTCCCTGAGATCGTCCTGGGAGACGCCCAGGACTTCGGAAATTTCGCCAACGACCAGGGACATGGCCTGCTCCTGCAGGCGCCGCTCGCCATAGGAAAGTTCCTTGTCGCGGCCAATGACAAGCAGTTCGCGCAATACCTCGGCAACCACGCTCAGGTCAGGGCTTTTCATCTTGTCCGAATACTTGCGAAAACGCCTGTTCCAGTTCTGTCCCACATAGACGCTCTGGGCAGTATTGTTTTTGAGGTTGTCCAGAATGCCCGAGGCTGTTTCCTTGTCCACGAGCTGGCGCAGTCCCACATTGCCGGCATTCTTGACCGGAACCATGAGCGTGATGTTGTTGCTCTGTATGCCGACGATGTAGATGTCACAATTGACACCGCCGATGGTCTTCGTGTCTATGCGGTTGATCTTTCCTACGCCCTGTGCGGGGTAAACTACGAGATCGTCCACCTTGTACATGAGGACTCCTTACGGCAGAGCATGCTGCCGTGCGCTCACATGATCCCCTGGCATAGGCATTCTTCTCTGTGTTGCATGCCTTGTGAACGAGAACTGCAGGCCTTGCGTCCAGATGACCAGTCCAATGGCGCAATCCAAAAGGATCAGTCCAAAGGATCAGTCTCAAGGAGCAAGGAGTAGGTCGCAATGACGAGAAAAGAAGCTGAGGATATGTGGATGGTATCAAATTCTCCTATGCTATGAGTTGTCCTCGCGCGGGTCTTTATGGGTGCGGGCCATGGGCGCGAGTATGCGGCCTACCGCGTATGAGGTAAGCCAAGTTTTCTTAACCTACAGGGAACTGTGCAAAAAGTCCAGAGCCTGCAAAATTGGCATGACAAAAAAGGCCTTGTTTCCACTATAACTAGTTGAAAACACAGGCCTTTTACTGAAAAAGTCTCTGGCATCCCGGGCTTGTTTGGCACGTTTGGAAAGGGCAGGATTCAGGCTTTTTTCTCCTCGCTCTCCTTCGCTGCCTCCTCGGCAATGCGTTTGGAGGCGCGGTTTGCCAGGGTGACGGCCCGCTCAAGGCCCTTTTTTGCGAAGGCAGAGAGCACGTCTACGCCACTGTCCATGGCTTCTTCCCACAAGGGGGCTTCTTCCTTCATGGTGGTCAAAACCCAGTCCGAGACCTGGAAGCGCTCCCTTGGGCGGCCTATGCCTATGCGCAGTCTGTAGAAATTTGGGGTGCCCAGAAGTTCCGTGATGGACTTCAGGCCATTGTGGCCTGCGTTGCCGCCGCCGAACTTGAAGCGCAGGGATCCGGGGGGCAGATCCAGCTCGTCGTGGGCGACGACGAGATCTGCTGCGCCAAGCTTGTGCCAGGCCAAAAGGGGCTGCACACAGCGGCCGGACAGATTCATGAAGGTCATGGGCTTTGCCACAAGCCAGGTTCCGTCTAGGGCATCCAGGGTCACGCGCCACAGCTCGCAGTCAAAGCGCGCACCGTTCATGTCCTCGACCCTGCCCTCGAGATGGGCAAGATCGAGAATTTTGTCCACAAGGAGAAAACCCGTGTTGTGCCTTGTGCGTTCGTACTTGGGGCCCGGGTTGCCGAGGCCGACCAGAACACCTCTGTAGTCCATGGCTATCCTCAAAAGCGGAAGGGCGTATCTTCCGCAGCTTCTGATGGGGCAAAAAAAGGCGGCACCCGCAAAATACCGGATGCCGCCGCAAGAAATTGTTGGCTGCGAACCCTACTTGGCTTCCTCGCCTTCGGCGGGAGCATCGGCTGCGTCTGCGTCCTTGCTCTTGGAGTGCACGGACACGATGGTGAACACGTCGTCGTACACGGCGTGAGCGCCTTCGGGCAGCTGCAGCTTGTCAATGGTGAGGTGCTGGTTGAGACCCATGTCGGTCACGTCCACAATGATCTTGTGGGGCATGGCCAGGGGCTTGGCAGCAATGGTGACGTACTCGCGGTAGGTCTCCATGACACCGCCGATCTTCACACCGCGGGCAGTGCCGGTGAACACCAGGGGAACCCTGACCTTCACTTCCTGGTCAAGATCCACACCGTAGTAGTCGATGTGCACAAAACGCTTCTTGTAGGGGTGCTTCTGCACGTCCCAGAAGAAGGCGGGATAGGTGGTCTTGGTGCCGTTGTCATCGATTTCAAGGTTGAACACCGTGGTGTCACCGATCTCGAAGTACAGCATTTCCAGTTCCTTGGCCGGCACGCCCACAAGGATGTTGTCACCCTTGTTGTTGTAGAAAACACCGGGAACAAGGCCCTCGGCACGCAGACGGTGGGAAGCACCCTTGCCGGACCCCTCGCGTTTCTGAGCGCAGAGAGTTTTTTCGATAGTCATTGATACATCTCCTTGACGCGCTGTCATGCGCACAATTTGCTCGAAAAATTTTTTCTGACAGACCCTTTAGGTAAACAGCACGCTCACGGAGGAGCCTGTGTGTATGTTGGAAATAGCCTTGCCAAGGAGCGAGCCCACATCCACAACGTGGAGCTTGGGGCAGCGTTCGAGCTTGTCTCCCAGGGGAATGGTGTCTGTCACGTAGACTTCGCTCATGGTCTCGGTGGCATTGATGCGGTCAATGGCCGGGCCGGAGAGGACAGGGTGCGTCACGCAGGCCATGATCTTGACTGCACCGTTTTCCATGAGCACGTCTGCTGCGGCACAGAGGGTGCCGGCAGTGTCGATCATGTCGTCCACGATGATTGCGGTCTTGCCAGCCACATCACCGATGACATGCATTGCCTGTGCCTGGTTGGGCTTGTCGCGGCGCTTGTCCACGATGGCAAGCGGGGCGCCAAGGCGCTTGGCATAGGCGCGGGCACGTTCCACGCCGCCTGCATCCGGGGAGACGATTACGGGATCGCCCTCAATGGCCTTGCGCAGGGACTCAAGCAGAACGGGTCCGGCGAAAAGATTGTCCACAGGACAGTTGAAGAAGCCCTGAATCTGTCCGGCGTGCAGATCGATTGTCACCACGCGACCGGCTCCGGAACAGGAGATGAAGTCTGCCACCATCTTGGCGCTGATGGGCGCCCTGGGGCTGACCTTGCGGTCCTGCCTGGCGTAGCCGTAGTAGGGCACAACAGCCGTGATGCGTCCGGCAGAGGCCCTTTTCAGAGCGTCGCACATGAGGCAGAGCTGGATCAGGTTGCGGTTGACATCGGGCGGACAGGTGGGCTGAACGACAAAGACGTCGTCACCACGGACATTGGCGCCGATTTCAACGCGAAGTTCGCCGTCGCTGAATGTGGTCGCCAGCGTGGGAGTGAGCTGACAGCCAAGATGATTGCATATGGCCACAGCCAGATCCGGGTTGGCGGACCCAGTAACAATCTTCAAGTCGTTCATAGTCTTTTCCTGTTTTTTGCCTGTGGCAAAGGACAAAAAAGATGGCTGGGATGGAAGGGTTCGAACCTTCGCGTGACGGAGCCAAAACCCGTTGCCTTACCGCTTGGCTACATCCCAGCAAGTGAAGAAAGCTGCACCGGCCATTCCATGCTGGCGGCTGCGGCGCGGGCCTTCGCTTCATCATCATAGAGAGCAAAGACGCTTGAGCCGCTGCCACTCATGGAGGCGGCGCAGGCACCGTGAGCAAGCAACGTTCTCTTGATGTCTCCAAGTGCTGGATAACGCTTGAAGACAACGGGTTCGAGGTCGTTTGCAAGCTCGAGCGGTGAATCTATGGGAAGGCTTTCCTTACGCACTTTTGTCATGACTGTCAATGCCTCAAGCAAGGATTGTTCCTTTTCCCGCAACTGGCCGCTGAGGCCGACTTTCGCACCCTTTGTCCCTTTTCGCGCCCGTGATTCGTCATAGGCTTTGTAGGCCCAGGGGGTCTGGACACTGACGCAGGGCATGACGAGCACAAGGAAAAATCCTTCGAGACAAAGGTCCACTTCGGTGAGGATTTCTCCTATGCCCTGCACGCGCATGGGGACATTGCGCAAAAAGAAGGGGACGTCTGCGCCAACCCTGGCTGCCATGGAAAGAAGCGCTTCTTCGCTGACAGGGCGGCCGGCCTCCTTTGCAAGGAGAGCCATATGCCTCAGCACGCAGGCTGCGTCGGCACTGCCTCCCCCAAGGCCAGCGCCCCAGGGAATGTTCTTTTCAAGGCGCACGACAAGGGCTTGCGCAAAGCCTGTGGTCTCGGCAAAGACCTTCCAGGCCTTGGTGAGAGTGTTTTTTTCCGGATCAACACCCCTGCAGTCTGTCAGAACACGTATCCCCTCTTCCCTTGCGCGCGCCATGTACAATTTGTCGCAGGGAGCCTTCAGGGGATAGAAGATGCTGTCGATCAGATGGTAGCCGTCTTCCCTTTGCCCAAGGATCTTGAGCCCGAGATTGATCTTGCAGCCGGCCTCAAGGAGAATTGGCTCATCCTTGGCAAGGCCTGCCAGTTCCGCATCAATGCTGCGTTCCCCGATGTCGGAACGAACCCCTGTGTCCATGTCCTTCCCCCTTGCACAAGCAAAAAGCTAGAGCGTTTGCACAGTAAAGTTGCTGTTTGTGTAGACGCAGATTTCGCTGGCAATGGTCATGGCGTTGCGCACAATATCCTCGGCAGGAAGGTCTGTGTGGCGGAGAAGGGCGCGCGCTGCGGAAAGGGCGTAGGGGCCGCCGGAACCAATGGCTGCCACGTCGTCGTCCGGCTCTATGACATCACCCGTGCCGGAGAGCAGAAGAATGTGTTCCCTGTCTGCCAAAAGCAGCATGGCCTCGAGCTTTTGCAGATACTTGTCTCTGCGCCACTGTTTGGTCATTTCCACTGCTGCGCGCACAAGGTTGCCGTGGAACTCCTTGAGCTTGGCTTCGAACAGTTCGAAAAGGGTAAAGGCGTCCGCAGTGGCCCCGGCAAAGCCGGCCAGCACCTTGCCGTCGCCCACAAGGCGGATTTTTTTGGCAGTGTGCTTCATGACCATGGTCTGACCCAGGGTGACCTGTCCGTCGCCGGCCATGGTCACGTGGCCGTTGCGCTTGACTGCCAGAATGGTTGTGGCGTGAAATTCTGCAGGCATTACATGTTCTCCCATATTTCCTTGCGTTCCTTGTAGATTTTGTCGAGGCGTTTGAATTCCCTGGTGGAGGAGGCCAGACTCTTGGCCCTTTCGAAATAGCGTTCGGCCTGCCGTTTGTTATGGGAATATATGGCGGCATAGGTCATGTGCACATAGGCAAGGCCTGTCTGGCCATTGGTTCCGTAGCTGCGCGCAAGACTCTCGTGCACCTCTGCGTCCTCGGGCACGGACTGCAGGACCTTGAGGAAGCGTCCCTGGGCCTCGTGGTGGCGGCCCTCGTCGTCGAGCAGACGGGCGTAGAAAAAGCTTCCCATATAGTCGCGATCGTCAAGCGCAAGGGCCTGCCTGAGCAAGGTCCTTGCCTTGTCCATGCTGCCCTTGCGGTAGTTGAAAATGCCTGCCTCGCGCAGGACAAGGCTGTCGCGCGGAGCCTTTGCCACTGCCTCGTCAAAGGCCCTGGCTGCGGCCTGCACGTTGTTTTGGCGTGCGAGCACCATGCCCCTGCCCATGAGGGAGAGGGCATCGTTGCCCTTAAAGCGCTGCATGGCTGTCTGGGGGGAGCCGTAGCGGCCCCAGAGCAGGATTTGCATGCGCTTGAAGCGGCGGTTGTCTGTCTTGCGGGCCGTGATGGCCTTGGGCATGTTGAGGATGCGGGCCTGTATGCCGTTTATGCGATCGCCTATGTCCGGGTGTGTGGAGAGATAGGCGGGCACGGAGACCCCCATCATCCAGCTTTTCTGGCGCAGGACCTTGAAGCCGTTGACCATGCCAATGGGCGGATAGCCTGCCTTGATGAGAAACTGCATGCCTATCTGGTCCGCCTCGGTCTCGTCTGCCCTGCTGTAGTCCAGCATGGCTGCCTGGCCTGCACCAAGGGCGCCGGCTGCGGCACCGCCACCGCCAACGGCTATGCCTGCCACGGCAAGGAGCAGGGAGCCTATGGAGATCATCTGCGCCCTTTCAAGGCGCGAAGCCACGTGGCGCTGAGTCACGTGGGCAAGCTCGTGGCAGAGCACGCCTGCCACTTCCTCCTCGCTGTTGAAATTCATGAGGAGCCCTGTGAAGACGTAGATGTAGCCGCCAGGCACGGCAAAGGCGTTGATGGAGGGGTGGAGGATAACGCCTGGCTTGAAACGGAAGGGCTGCGGCGGAATGGAGGAGACGATGTGGGCAACGAGGTTGTTCACGTACTGGGAAATTTCCGGATCCTCGACCATGGGCAGATTGGAGCGCACGGCCACATCGAACTTGCGGCCCATCTCGTTTTCGTCCTTCAGGGTGACGCCCCCGAAGAAGAAGGCCCTGGCTTGCACAGGGTACAAAAGGGACAGGCAAAAGAAGAACAGGGTTGCCAGGGCGCAAAGACGAAGCCGGCTTATACTCACGACAGCTCTCCTCTATGGGCTCCAGGGGATACGCAGCGGGGCAGGTTTTTTGGCTTGCCCCGCTGCGCGATTTTTCAGAATCAGGAAATGACAAGATCCCAGGTCTGACCCTGGGGTGTGTCGCGCACTTCCACGTGCATGGCTTTCAGCTCGTCGCGCAGGGCGTCGGAGGCGGCAAAGTCCTTGTCCTTGCGGGCCTGGGCCCTTTTTGCGAGCACTTCCTCGACCTTTGCAACGTCTATGTCCATGCGCCTGCAGCGCGAGGCGCGCATGTCGGCAAGGAAGGCATTGGGATCCTGCCCAAAGAGGCCGAGCTCGCCGGAGACGCCTTCCATGCGCTGCATGAACTCCTGCAAGAGATCCCTTGTGCCCTCGGAAGCCTTCAGGGCCTTGTCCTCAAGGACGCGGTTTGTGATGCGCACCATGGAGAAGATGTGCCCAAGGGCCATGGCGGTGTTGAGATCGTCGTCCATGGCCTCGTCAAAGGCAGAGCCTAGGTCCGCCCATTCCTTCGCGATATCTTCGGGCAGGGGAGATTTCTTCCACTTGCTGCGCTCAAGACCCGTCTTCGCCTGGGCAAGACACTCGTAGACACGGACAAGGGCGCGTTCGGCATCGTCCATGCCCTCTGGCGTAAAGTCCACGGGGGAGCGGTACTGCTTGCTCAAAAGGAAATAGCGCAGGGTCTCGGGCATCCAGGAGGCGAGGATGTCGCGTATGGTCTTGAAGTTGCCAAGGCTTTTCGACATCTTCTCGCTGTTTATCTGCACAAAGGCATTGTGCATCCACAGCTTCGCGAGCTCGCAGCCGCAGCAGGCCTCGGTCTGGGCAATCTCGTTCTCGTGGTGGGGGAAGATGAGATCCATGCCGCCACCGTGGATGTCCAGGGGAAGCCAGGGGCGGGACATAGCGGAACACTCTATGTGCCAGCCGGGACGCCCCTTGCCCCAGGGGCTTTCCCAGTAGGGCTCGCCTGGCTTGGCAGCCTTCCACAGGGCAAAGTCCATGGGATCCTGCTTTTCCTCGCCTGGGGCTATGCGCGCGCCTGCCTGCATGTCGTCCAGATTCCTGTGGGAGAGCTTGCCGTAGTCGGCAAAGGAGCGGACCCTGAAGTAGACGTCGCCGGAAGGAGTGGCATAGGCCTTGTCCTGGCGGATGAGCTCCTCGCACATGTTCATGATGTCCTGCATGTGTTCGGTTGCCCTTGGCTCTATGTCCGCGCGCAAGACACCCAATGCGTCCATGTCCTCGTGGAAGGCCTTGATGTAGGTCTCGGCCACTTCCTTCCAGTCCCTGTTCTCGCGGTTTGCGCGATTGATGATCTTGTCGTCCACGTCCGTGAAGTTGCGCACCATGGTGACTTCAAGGCCCTTGCGCCGCAGGTGGCGCACAAGAACGTCAAAGACCAGGGCTGAGCGGGCATGGCCTATGTGGCAGAGATCGTAGACCGTGACGCCGCAGACATACATGTGGATCTTGCCCGGGCGGACAGGGCGAAGCTCCTCTTTCGCGCGGGAAGCTGTGTTGTAGATCTGCATGGCCTTATTCTGCCTCGTTTGAGATGGCCAGCTTGGCTATGCGGCGCATGTGGCGGCCGCCCTCGAAATCGGTGTGCAAAAAGGTCTCCACAATGGCCATGGCAAGCTCCTCGCCAGTCATGCGCGCGCCAAGGCAGAGGACGTTTGCGTCGTTGTGCCTGCGGGTAAAGCTTGCGTGAAGTTCCGTGGTGCAAAGTGCCGCGCGGATCTTCTCGTGGCGGTTGGCGGCAATGGACATGCCTATGCCTGTGCCGCACAAAAGGATGCCGTTGGACTCGGGATCCTTTTCCACTGCCCTGCACACGGCATGGGCAAAGTCCGGATAGTCGCAGCTCTCGTGGGAGTTGGTGCCGTGATCCACGACCTCGTAGCGGTCCTTCAGGGCGTTGACGAGCAGGTCTTTCAGATCCACCGCTGCGTGATCGCAGCCTATGTGCAGGGTCTTTATCATTGCGAAACCTCGTGTGGTGAAGGTGAAGGGGGCATGGGGCGGACAGCAGGTCCGGAAAAATCCGGTCCGCTGCCAGTACTGGTTTGGGCTAGTTTTTGAGATTTTCCAGGGCCTGAACCTCGGTTCCATCCGGAAGGGCAAGGCCCATCTGGCCCTTTTCGAAGGGAGAGGTGGGCGTTTCGCGCTTCTTGACAAGGACTATGGCCTTCTCGCCACGCGTATTGAGAAGTTCAACTCGCCTGACAAGGCCCTGTTCGTCAAGGTCAAGGCTCATGGTCCACTGATCGTTTTTCCAGGCAAGGGGGAGGGCATTGTCAGAAAGGACAAGGGTTCCGCCAATGCCGTGAGAAAGCTCGAAGGCAGTGCCAAGCCTGTCCGAACGGACAGAAAGATACTTGTCCCCAAAGACAGCGCTGTAGCGGCCGTGGAGAAGGGCCTCAAGCCTGAAGAGATCAAGGGGCAGGGGAACTCCAATCTTCAGAAGGGGCGAGGTGGGCCCCATGTGGAAGAGTGCCTTTTGCTCCATGGGCATGTAGAGGAGGAAATGCTCGCCTTCCTGCCTGACCATGGCAAGGGTTGCGCCAACGCCTGCCCGAACGTCCAGGCGCAGGGTATTGTCTCCGTTGCCCCAGAGAAGGGCAGTCACCCTGCGGGTGTTGCCGGAGCTTCCGAAGCGCAGGCTCATGTCGTCGCGAAAGGGAGCTGGCCTGACAGCCGAGGCCTGCACAAAGCCCTGCCAGAGCCTGTCCGCCTGTACGGGATCCACCGGGGTGGGCTGTTTTGCGCAGGCAAAAAGCTGCAGGAGAAGAAGGCACAGGCAAAGAACGCTGCCCCTTTGGGCATATATGTTCGTGAACATGTGTTTTGCTGGCATATGAAAAAGCTCCTGTGCTTTTCTTGCGGTATCCTGCACCCTCTTGTCGGAAGCAGGCCTTTTTGTTTCCGGTTGTCCGGCTATCGGGTTGTCCGGCTATTTGAGGCTGTCGATCTTTTCCTGCAGGGCCTTTTTGTCGCCTGCGTTGACAAGGGCCTTTTTGTAGGCCTCCCTGGCTTCGGCACGCTCGCCCCTCGCAAGGGCAATGTCACCGTAGTGCTCCCAGATTTCCGCATCCTGGGAATTGTCAAGCTTCACTGCCTCGCGGATGTACTTCCAGGCGAGATCAAGGTTTCCTGCACGAAAATGTGCCCAGGCAAGGCTGTCCAGAATGAAGAACTGGTTGGGGGCAAGGGCGTTGGCCCTGGTGAGGAGGGTGATGGCCCTGTCGATTTCGACATTGGCCTCGGCCAGGGAATAGCCCACGTAGTTGAGGGCAAGGTAGTTTGTGTCGTCCTTTGCTATAATGCCTTCCATGACCTTGAGGGCCTCGTCCTTTTGCTCGGCCTCGGCAAGCAGGGTGCCGAGCAGGAAGGCAATGTCCGTGGAATCGGGCCATTTGGCAAGGCCTTCCCTGGCAAGGGCCATGGCCTCGTTCTTTTTCTCCATGTTCGCGAGCACACGGGCCTTCATGGTCACAAGTTCCGGCACTGGCGCAAAGAGCCTTTCTGCCTTCTCGATGGTGGCAAGGGCTTTCGTGTATTGCCTGGCCCTTGCCTCAAGCTGGGCTTTGAGCAAAAGCTTTCTCTGGGCAAAGTCGCTGTTGTCTGGAACGCGCTCAAGCCAGGCTAGGGAGGCGTCAAGGTCGCGGCGCTGCTCGTAGGTGAGATCCGCAAGGAAGAGGAAGACCTCCATGGGCGAGTCCTTGCGCTCGGCTATGCCCTTCAGGATGCGCTCGGCCTGCAGATAGTGGTGAAATTCCGTGAACAGCGAGGCAGAAAGAAGCTGGAAGGCCGTGTCGCCCTCGGGCCCTTTCTTGTAGTACTCAAGGGCCTTTGTGGGCTTGTTCTGGCGCAGGGAAAGGTTGATGAGGCGAAGAAGAACGTCCCTTGGCGCGTAGGGGGAGGTCGAGAGCTTTTCGTAGGCCTGCATGGCCTCGTCGATGTTGCCCGTGCGCTCGCACAAATAGGCCTGCAGGGAAAGGGCCTCCTCGAATTCGGGCAGCTGCTTCACTGCCTTGCGCACGTGGGAAAGCGCCTCTTCGTCCCTGCCAAGGCTCATGAGGGCCCTTGCGTGATAGTATTCCACAAAGCCCGAGCGCTCGAACTGTCCAATGGCCTCGAAGGTGGCAATGGCCTCCTGAGGCTTCTTTTCCTTGAAGAGAATGATGCCCTTTTGCATGAGGGCTTCGGGACTTTTGGGATTTTTGGCCAAAAATGCGTCAATGACCGCCATGGCTTCCTTGCCGAAGTTGTGGTCGGAAAGGGCCTCGGCGTAGAGGAGGGCCAGATGCGTGTCCTCGGGCCTTGCCTTCGTTGCCGCGCGCAAGAAGGGAATGGCGTTCACGGACTTGCGTTCCATGAACCAGAGAGCGCCCTCAATCCAGTGGTTTGCCG
>ENA-ORSJ01001639-ORSJ01001639.1-human-gut-metagenome-genome-assembly--contig:-NODE-1639-length-17653-cov-3.309353_pt1 | contig 17653 bp, 9 predicted proteins | sample MGYA00242191_ERZ509158 | MGnify/ENA primary metagenome ERZ509158 (study PRJEB26280, sample SAMEA2338623) | human gut metagenome | biome: human gut; feature: human-associated habitat; material: faeces...
GAGCCTTTGCCGATGGCGTCGCTTTCGTTGCGGAGGCGGTAGTCGAATATGTATTCTTCGCGTACCGTGTAGAATAGAGGGTCGCCTCCCCATACGCAGTTGAGGAAATTGCTGTCGTCAGTGCCCGACGAGCGCAGCAGGCAGTATTGCAGCAGTACGTCGCTGCCGGTGAGGTCGCCGGCCGATATGTCCGAGGCGTTGCCATACACTATGCAGTTGTTGAAACGGGCTGTCATCAGCGGATTGTCGTAGATTTTCTCGTCCGGCAATACGTACCATAGCGACAATATGGGGCTTGTCACGGCATCGAAAAGATAATAATTGGCAAATGTGCAGTTGTTGAAAGTGTGCTTGCCTCCGGTGAGGTCCACTACGCCGTCTTTCGAGTCTGAGAACTCGCAGCCGTCGGCATCTATCCACGAATGGCGGGAGGTGAGCACCGAGCCTGCCGAATTGTGGAGCACGGAATTGAATATGTATAGTTTCCTGCGGTCGAGTGCCCCGCAAGAGTCGGCCACTACTCCGGTGGTGGAGCCTTTCATTACCAAATACCTGAACTCGTTGCCGAAGCTCTGGCGTTCGAGCAATATGCCGTCCCATTGCCCGGCCATGAGGTCGAACGGTATTTCTCCGGCCACGTTGTCGAGACGGTCGGCACGCAGCGTGACCGGCAGGTCCTGTTCTCCGGCGGCAATCAGCGAGCCACGCACTTTTATCCGTGCCTTGTCGTGGAAGTAGACAGTAGTGGCGGCCGGTATGGTAAGTGTCGCCCCTTCTTCCACCACTATGCTGTCCATCACGCGGTACGGTCGGTCGGTCGTGAGGGTGGTGTTTTCTGTTATATGCCAGTTACGCACGGTGTTGGCGTTTTGTCCGGCGGCACGGAGTACGACGGTCTGTTCCACTCCGTTGGTTTGGAAGCGCAGGTTGCCGTAGATGTCGAACGGCAGGTTTTCGTTGCTTGTGTCGATGTGCGTTTCCACGAACACGTAAATGCTGTCTTCCCCTCTGACCTCGATGTCGTTGAATTCCTCTCCGCTGCGTCCGTCCACATTGAGGTAGAACCGCGCGCCTTCCGGGATACCGTCGAGGTATATCCGCGAGATGTTGAGCTGTTTTTTATGGCGGTTGTAGACGAGGAAGCGTTTTGTCGCCGTGGTCTCGCCGGTGAACACGGTGTCGAAGCTGAGCGTGTCGGTCGAGAACTCGAGCAGGTCGTTGCTGCTTGTCGTGAAGCCGTCCTCGATGCACGACGAGACGCACAGCGCGATTGTCGCGCATATGGTGAACAGTAGTTTCTTCATCCTATAAAATGCTTATGAATTAAATAACGTTTTTCCGCCGTTATTATTGCATAATCCCGACAGAGCATACAGCGGAACGATAATTGGCTGTAAATGTTTGGGTTGTGTGCAAAGATATGTTGTTTCTGACGAAAATCCAAACCGAAATATTACGCGGGCTTGGGATAAGAGATGGGATAGAACCAGTTGCTATGCAGCCTTGAAGAGGCCGCGCTTAGTATTGAACGGGGGAGTTGAGAGAAAATTGCCACTCAACTCTCAACCTTGATCCCTCAACTTTCAATGCAGGTAATATTGCCGGAAATGAACATTGGGGCGGGGCTTCTTGTTTTATAATCAAAACATAATGATATGGAAAAGATTGGTGTTTTCAAGGCGATATTTGTTGCCGGTACTTTGATGGCAGCGGCTTCTGCTGATGCTTGTACAGGCATAACTTTGCAGTCGGCCGACGGCTCCACGGTGGTTGCGAGGACGATAGAATGGGGCGGGAGCGACCTGAACAGCCGTTATGCCGTCGTGCCGCGCGGCTACAGCCAGCAGTCGTATGTTCCGGGGGCTAAGGACGGTATGAAGTTTACGGCGAAATATGGATATGTGGGGCTTTCTGTCGAGCAGGAGGAGTTCGTTGCCGAAGGAATCAACGAGGAAGGTCTTTCCGCCGGGCTTTTTTATTTCCCGCGCTATGGGCGGTATGTCGATTATGACGCTAAGCGGAAAGATAAGTCGATAGCCGATTTGCAACTCGTTTCCTACATATTGGGAAGCTGTGCCACGGTTGAGGATGCGGAAAAGGCTGTTGCCGCTGTGGATATAGTTGCGATAGATCCGCGGGCATCCACTGTGCATTGGCGTTTTGCGGATGCCTCCGGGAGGCAGGTTGTGCTGGAAATCGTGGATGGCAAGGCGCATTTCTATGAAAATGAACTGGGCGTGCTGACCAATTCGCCCGGTTTCGAGTGGCAGCTCACTAATCTCAACAACTATGTGAATCTTTTTCCGGGCTCGGCGAAGCCGCAGAAGCTGGGTGCGGCCGATTTGACGGCGTTCGGCGCGGGCAGCGGATTCCTCGGGATGCCCGGCGATGTCACTCCGCCGTCGCGTTTCGTGCGTGCCGCTTTCTATCAGGCTTCCGCACCGAAGCTTCCTAAGGCGGGAGATGCCGTGTTGCAATGTTTCCAGATTCTCAACAATTTCGACATACCGGTAGGCATAGAGTCGCTTCCGGGCGAGCCGGTGGCCGATATACCGAGTGCTACGCAATGGACTTCGGCTACCGACATTGCGGGGCGCAGAATCTATTACCGCACTATGTACGACAGCGCGATACGTTGCATCGACCTGCGCTCAATCGACTTCTCGAAAGTCGGCTACCGCTCCGTGCCGCTCGACGCGGTGAAGCGCCAGCCGGTCACTATGATTACCGTTGCGGATTGAAATTGCTCAGCAATTGAGCAAAAATACACTGAAAATGCTCACACGTTGAGCATTTTTTTCGTATATTTGCATTGTCTGATATTAAAAAAGAGGATTATGGATAAGTTGCAAGACAGATTCAGCAAATTGCTGGCAGAGACTGGTACGGCTTTTCACCGCTATATGTACGCCCGTATTGATTGGAGGAGCCGGTTGATAGGGCTTACAGGTCCGCGGGGTGTCGGCAAGACTACTCTTGTTTTGCAATATGCCAAGGAGAATCTGCCGCGGGAATGTTCGTTGTATGTGACGGCTGAAGATTTCTATTTTGCCGACCATAGGTTGCTTGACCTTGCCGACTCGTTTTCCAGACAGGGCGGTAAATATCTGATTATAGATGAGATTCATCGCTATAAGGACTGGTCTAAGGAATTGAAACTGATATATGATTATCATCCCGAACTTAGTGTGGTTTTCACCGGTTCCTCTGTGCTTGACATTAACAAAGGGGCGGCCGATTTGAGCCGCCGTGCCGTGATGTACAATATGCAAGGACTTTCGTTTCGGGAATATTTGAATCTTTTTCACGGTTTTGATTTTCAAACTTACACCTTTGATGAAATTTTGAGGTTGAAAAATGATTTCCCTGCGGATTTCCGTCCTTTAAAATATTTTCGTGAGTACCTGGAGCGTGGGTATTATCCGTTTGCAGGGGATAACTATGGCTTGCGTCTGATGCAAGTTGTAAATACTGCATTGGAGTCCGACATCCCTCAATATGCCGGGATGAATGTCTCTACCGGGCGTAAGTTGAAGCAATTGTTGGCGGTGATTGCTAAAAGCGTGCCTTTCAAGCCTAACGTAAGCAGCCTTGCAACGGTGTTGAATGTGAGCCGCAACAGTGTGGCGGATTATTGTATGTATATCGAGGAAGCCGGGCTGATAGCGCAACTGCGCGATGATACCGGCGGGATACGCGGATTGGGAAAAGTGGAGAAAATTTATCTCGACAATACGAATCTGATTTATGCCCTTGGTCGTGAAAATGCCGAGATTGGGAATGTCAGGGAGACATTTTTCCTTAATCAGGTCAGGGTGATGCAGGATGTTGTTGCCTCTTCAGTGTCGGATTTTGTGGTTGATGGCCACACTTTCGAAATCGGCGGCCGCAAGAAAGGCAAGAAGCAGATTGACGGGATGGCTGACGCTTTTGTCGTGAAGGACGACATCGAGTATGGGTATGGCAATGTCATCCCTCTTTGGCTCTTCGGTTTCAATTATTGATGTTTTCAAATCGGTCACGGTAGTTGTTCGAGGGTGGCTTTGAGGGTGTCCTCGATTTCGTTGTAGAATCCGCGGGCTATCACTTTGCCTTCGGGCGATATGAGGATGGCGAAAGGAACGCCCGGCAGGTAGAGCTCGTCGTCGATGTATGCGTTGGCGGGATTCTCTTTGTAGACGGTCGGCCATTTGTGTGCCGCGAGGCTGTCGATTTGCTCCGTCAGGTATTCGTCCGAGCCGTAATACTTTGTCTTTTTCCAGTCGGTATCGGTCAGCCCGAGGATGTCGAAGCCTTTGCCGTGGTACTTTTCGTAGAGCGGCACGATGCGCGGGTTGGCCCAGAACGTTCCGGGACACATTCCCCAGTTGAGCAGCATAAGGCAGTGGCCGCGGTAGTCAGTAAGGCTGTGGCTGTTGCCGTCCTTGTCGATGAGCGTGAAATTGCGTGGCGTGGCTCCGGTCTCGGTGTTGCGCAGCACTGCCAGATGGTCTTTCATCACGCTTCCGGGGTAGGACGACTGTATTTCCGGCGAGTATTCCGCAATTCGTTGTTCCAACTCTGGCGCGGTTACTTGATGTATGTGCGATATGTAGAGTAATGCCCCGAAGATGTTGTCGTTGGTCTCCATGCATAACTTTTTCCGCAGATTCATCAGGCGTTCGCCCGGGCGGTTGGCATTATAGAGGTCGGAATACTTTTTCACGCTGTCGGTGTCCGCGTCGCGGTATCTCTCGATTTGCTTGTATATGCTGATTTTGCTTTTGGCGTAGGCGTTCTCTTCTTTCAGATATTCCTGCACTGCAGGGTTGTCATATATTCCGCCTGAAATTTCTGCCGAGCCGAGTTGCCCGGTGCTCGACGAGAGCGTCAGTGTTTCGCCCGGTATGGCGAACAGTTGTTCTCCGCTGTGGCAGTTATGGAGCATCTCGCCGTTTCGGTAAATCCTCACTATCATTTCACACGGATTGTCCACATCCGTGGCTATCACTGCCTTGCCGGCTTCGGTTACCGGCACGGTGTCGGTGTGCAGCGTATGGAATTTGATGAGCTGGTAGTGGTCGCAAACCACAGTGTCGCCGGGCAACAGTCCGTCGATATTGCATGTCAGCTTGAAATTTCCTGCGGTTGCCGCAAGGCAGCATATTGCGGTCAATGCCGCCGTTATCGCTTTATTCATAATGGAAGGATTTTGGTAAAGTTACAAAAAATAATTGTATTGATATAGAGCTCTTTAGCTATCAATAGGGATTCTGAGGCAAATAATAATATTGTTGTCTCACCGGAATCGTGAATTAATCTAATTTCAGATTGCTCATTCGATTTAGATACAAAAGATAATCCTTGCAGCATATTGTAGTCATTTTATGATACAAAGATATTAATTTTAATATCTTTGCCTAATCACTCTTATACGACTTGTTTACAACATTTTGTAGCTCTTCATCTGAAACTTCTTTGTAAAAAATATAATAAACATTAGTGCTTGTACGGCTATAACCAGTATATGCTGAGCCTCTACCCTGAACTTCAGATTTTGTTTCAAGAAGTTCCCAACCTTGTAGTGACATATAATTGAAAGCACCAACTAAAGATTTAAACTTTAGGTCATTGCCATCAGAGTCTTTAACAGTTTTTGGTTTCTTATCAGTGCCATAATCAAGTTTTATGGAATGATTATCATATTCCATTTCAACATATATTCTTTTTGCTTCAATAGGTTGAGAGGCAAAAAAGAATAATGAAAGTAATATCGCTATTTTGTTCATATGAATATTTTTAATTGTGGAATAAAACAATTTGAAAACAAATGTTTGTTATGGAATAAATTAAGAGCGATGGTTGACACAATCCTAAGTAAAAGCAACGGTAGCTATGTAGATAAAAATCTTTGTTGGAGAGTGCTATTGGTGCATTACTCTATGTGCGGTATCTGTGAAGTCAATCTTATCAATTTTGTTTATTGCTGCGTTAATTATTGATGCAATCAGAAATGGAATTGCCGGACTTATTTTACCGGCAATTCCCTCTTCTGGTTTTATCAATTTACGAACTTCCTATTTCTTCCCTCTTTTCAGGCGGAGCACCTGCGCGCTGCGTGCCGGGATGTAGAGCTTCAGCCAGCCGAGTCCGTGAGGGGTATAGAGCGGGTCTGGCTGGGTCAGATGGTTCGTGCCCGGGTCGATGTTGCCGTAACCGCCGTATTCAGGCTGGTCGGAGTCCATCACGTGCACGTATTCGCCTTGCGGGGCGAGGATTCCGTAGCCGGTGAACGACTGCGACGGATTGAAGTTGAACACGAAAACGAGGTCGCCGCGCTTGAACGCCAGCACTTGGTCGTCGTCCTTGTCCCACAGCTTCTCCACCGGGGTGGCTTGGAAATTGCGCACGCCGCGCACCAAGTGTATCATATCGTGGTCGAAACGCCCGAGGAACTTGTACTTCAGTTCCTCGCGGTCGACCAAATCCCACTGGCGGCGCGCGTATTTATACGACCAGCCGTTGCCTTCGCGCGGGAAGTCAATCCATTCCGGATGGCCGAACTCGTTGCCCATGAAGTTGAGGTAGCCGCCGTTGATGGTTGCGAGCGTCACCAAGCGTATCATCTTGTGCAACGCCATCCCGCGGTCGACGGTGAAATTGTTGTCGCCCACCATCATGTGCCAGTACATTTCTGAGTCGATGAGCCGGAAAATTATAGTCTTGTCGCCCACGAGGGCTTGGTCGTGGCTTTCGGCGTAGTTGATTGTCTTCTCGTCGGCGCGGCGGTTGGTCAGTTCCCAGAATATTGCCGTGGGTTTCCAGTCCTCGTCTTTCTTCTCCTTGATGGTCTTAATCCAGAAATCGGGTATTCCCATCGCCATGCGGTAGTCGAAGCCTATGCCTCCGTCGCTGAACTTGTTGGCCAGTCCCGGCATTCCGCTCATCTCCTCCGCTATGGTTATTGCGTGCGGGTTGACTTTGTGTATCAGCTTGTTGGCCAGCGTAAGGTAGGTGATGGCGTTGGTGTCCTGCCCGCCGTTGTAGTAGTCGTCGTAGGAGGAGAACGCCTGTCCTAGTCCGTGGTTGTAGTAGAGCATCGAGGTCACGCCGTCGAAGCGGAAGCCGTCGAATTTGAATTCCTCAAGCCAGTATTTGCAGTTCGACAGCAGGAAGTGCAGCACTTGGTTCTTGCCGTAGTCGAAGCACAGCGAGTCCCAAGCCGGATGCTCGCGCCGCGAGTCGCCGTAGAAGTACTGGTCGTAGCTGCCGTCGAAGCGTCCCAGTCCCTCGACTTCGTTCTTCACAGCGTGCGAATGCACTATGTCCATAATCACGGCGATGCCTTTCTGATGGGCCTCGTCGATGAGGCGTTTCAGTTCCTCCGGTGTGCCGAAGCGGCTCGAAGGAGCGTAGAAACTCGAAACGTGGTAGCCGAACGAGCCGTAATAAGGATGCTCCTGTATGGCCATTATCTGTATGGCGTTGTAGCCGTCGTCGGCCACGCGCGGCAGTATGTTCTTGCGGAACTCCTCGTAGGTGCCCACGCCCTCTTTCTCCTGCGCCATGCCTATGTGGCATTCGTAGATAAGCAGCGGGTTGGTCTGCGGCTTGAAGTCTTCTACCTTGAATTTGTATTTGCGTGGCGGGAACCATACCTGTGCCGAGAAAATCAGCGTCTTTTCGTCCTGCACCGTGCGTGTGGAGTAGGCCGGGATGCGTTCCCCGCAGCCTCCGTCCCAATGCATCATCAGCTTGTAGAGGTCGCCGTGCTTCATCGCTTCTTTCGGCAGGGTGATTTCCCACGCGCCGTTGCCGATTGGTTTCAGTTTATATTCGTCGGATTCCTTCCAGCCGTTGAACGTGCCTATCAGATAGATTGCTGTGGCGTTCGGCGCCCATTCGCGGAACACCCATCCGGTCTTTGTCTTGTGCAATCCGAAATATTGGTGGGCGTTGGCGAAGTCAACGAGATTGCCGCCTTTGCCCACGAGCTCGGTTTCCTTGCGCACCGCGTCTTCGTGACGGCCCTTTATCGCTTCCGAATACGGTTCGAGCCATGGGTCGTGCCGTATGATTCCTAAAGTTTTTTCCATTGGTATAATGGTTGTTGGTTTATAATTTATAGGGGCAAAGATAGTGAAAGGCGAGCGCAGAAGCAAATGAAAACGAAGTTTTCAAATTTGATTATGCCGAGCTGCATCCTATTTTATTTAAAGATAATGCAAATCGGGAGCGGAACAATCAAACTTGATTGAAATTGTTCTTCCGGGATGCAATCTTATGGAATCTTATGGAAGATAGTGAAAGGTGAGTGCAGAAGCAAATGATGCCAGCCCCGTGGGGGCTGTTGGTGCGTAACCCACGGTCTTGGCCGTGGGTAAATGCCATGTAAAGGCATCGGCCTCGTGGAGGTCGCACTTGAACCAAAATTGCATTAGAGCGTAAAAGGTAGTTTTTGCCATATGTGGACAACTCTTTGGGCTTCTTGCCTGTTTCTGTGAGCATACAATCTGCCCAAAGTCTAATGCGATTTGGGTCGAAATAACTGTGCTACAAGTGCGGTGGGCATACGGCTATGACACTTTCATTGTTTTGCCGTGATGTGTGGCCCTCGGCGCGCTGTGCCACTCTCCTCCCTTTCGTAGGCTTCGCAAACAGATAGAGACAACATCTGCCGCAGTTATCTTCGAGGTGGGAGGTGCATTTGAAGAATTTTCTGAAATGCTTGTGGGCAATAGGCTATAATATGTTCTATTAGTTTGATTTGTGTTAAAAATGTGCTAAAAAACATATTTTTGCAGCACAATTTGTCAGTTTGATTGTTATATTTGCAGTGAAGAAAAGATTGGAATACTTTTTGTTTGTATACATAACATAGATTAGATTTCTGTTAGGTTTTTAGTTAGGTTTTAGGTTTTTAAAAAGATTGTGTTATGAAAAGGTTTGTTGTTAAATTTGCCAAGTGGTATTTTACCACGACGGCCGAAGCCTACAAATAGGCTTTTGTTTTGGGAATTTGAGACATTTTGTGTGATAATTGGAAGAGAGGCGTTGCTCCGCACGGACGGCGTCTCTCTTTCTTTTTCCGTGGAGCGTGCGGAAAATTTGCTAACTTTACGGTGGAATGCTTTACAGGAAAATAATACATATCGATATGGACGCTTTCTACGCGTCGGTGGAACAGCGCGACAATCCGGAGCTGCGCGGCAAGCCGGTTGCCGTGGGCCATGCCGACGAGCGCGGTGTGGTGGCCGCCGCGAGCTATGAGGCGCGCCGCTACGGCGTGCATTCCGCCATGTCGTCGGTGAAGGCTATGCGCCTGTGTCCTGACCTGATTTTCATAGAGGGCAGGATGAAAGTCTATAAAGAGGTTTCGAGGCAGATTCATTCCATTTTCCACGACTATACCGACGTGATAGAGCCGCTGTCGCTCGACGAGGCTTTTCTCGACGTTACGGAGAACAAACGCCATATCGAGCTTGCCGTCGACATCGCCGTCGAGATAAAACGGCGCATACGCGAGGAACTCGGGCTGGTGGCCTCGGCGGGTGTGTCGTTTAACAAATTTCTCGCAAAGATAGCGTCCGACTACCGTAAGCCCGACGGGCTTTGCACGATTCATCCGTCGCAGGCAATGGATTTCATAGCCAAGTTGCCGGTCGAGTCGTTTTGGGGAGTAGGCAGGGTTACGGCCATGAAGATGCACGCCATGGGGATATACAACGGTCTGCAATTGCGCTCCTATTCGAAAGAAGGGCTTGTCGCGAAGTTCGGGAAGATAGGGGCGGTGTACTACGACTTTGCCCGCGGAATCGACAATCGTCCGGTGGTCGTCGAGCGCGACCGCAAGTCGGTAGGGTGCGAGCATACTTTGGAGCGCGACATCAGCCGGCGTTCGTTGGTGGCTGTCAATCTCTATCAGGTGGTAATCGACCTTGTGGGCCGATTGGCGCGGTCGGGATTCCGAGGCAACACTTTGACGTTGAAGATAAAATTCTACGATTTTTCGCAGATAAGCCGCAGCCGTACCGTGAGCCACGCCTTGCTGACCAAGAAGCAGATTCTTCCGCTTGCCAAGGAATTGCTTTCGGCCGTCGATTACGAGACGCGCCCCATTAGGCTAATCGGTCTGTCGGTGTCGAATCCGTTCTCGCAGGACGGCAAGAAGCAGGTTGCCGTGCAGCTCTCCCTCGATTTCCCGGAATAGCGGCTATTGCGGCTGTCGCAGCAGGTTAAGGGTTATGGGACGATAGGTTATAAATAAGGTTATGAGGTTATGGAAGACGGCAAATGTGTCCCATAACCTCATAACCAATGACCCTTAACCTGTGGCGAAGCCACAATAACCCTTAACCTGCGGACATAGTCCGCAAATAGCTTATTTCTTCACTATCGGCTGGCGTATGGTCGAGCCTTCGGTCGTCACTACAACTATGTAGTATCCTGCCGGGCAGCCGGAAAGGTCGATGCTGTCGGTGCCTGTAGCCGATTTCGCCAACCGTCCGTCAGTGCCGAACACTTGTATTGCCGTTACTTGCTCAGGTGAGTCCACTTTCAATATGTCGGCAACAGGATTCGGGTAGAGCTTTATGTCGTCGCTGCTTATTCCGTTCACTCCGGCCTGATCGGTGACGGTGAAAGTGAACGACAGGTCTTCCTGCATGGTCATCTCGAACGGCAGACCTGTAAAGTCCACATTGTCGATGCTTACGGTGTAGCTTTTCCCGATTTCGAAAGAGGCTTTGCTAATCGTGAATGTTGTGCTTACTTCCGTGTCGCCGTCACCGTGTGCCGAGAAGCTCGCCGTCTTTTTCATCTTAGGTTTGTTTGTCTCCGTTTCTGTAATCAGGAATTCGATGCTTCCGGTGGCCGTTTCGCCTGACGTGTTGTGGAGAGTGGCGGTTACGGTGATGGTCCCGCCTTGTTGCGCAGTCGTTGACGAGCCGTCCATAGCTGTCATTGAAATGTCGTTGACAGGCTCGCCTACGGTGATTTCATTGCCTTCGACAGTGATATACACCCTGTCTGCGTCAGCCACACGCATCCAGTCGAAAAATTCTCCAGTGCGTGTCTCTTTCGACACGGGATAGATCATATATTCGCCGTCGGCAAGATTTTCCAGTTCGCCTTGTACGTTGAACGACAGTTTGAATACGCCTTCCATTTCTCTGAGTTGTATGGAATGGGCATCTGTTGGCTCCGCCACACGGTTGCCCTGACGGTCGAATACCGCCACGGCAATTGAGCCGTTGTAGCCGGAATATGCGTAGTTGGCTATTCCGCTGACCTCTACAGTTAGCTTGTCGCCCTTGGTGAGGCTCTCCTTGTCGGCTCTGACATAATCCCGGTAGGTGTTGTCGTAGGTATAGGCGAGCGGTGTGTTGCCGTACCATCCGTCACCCGATTCGTCGGGTTGCATAGTCGTTACCGACTGTCCTTCGACGAAGCCTCCGGCTCCGCCGCCGATGCCTATGGCGTCAGGGTTCATCAGATTGATGTCGAACCAGCCGTCGGACAGTCCTCCCCATCCCCAGTTGATGTGGAGCAGTCCGTTGCTGTCATAGCCGTCGGCCACGAAGCAGTGTCCGCCGGCCGTCCCTGAGCCGCAGAACACTAACGGGCGGCCGTTGTCGAGTTCGTCCTCTATTATGCCTATGAATTGCGCGTCGGTCATTGCGCTGCGTATGTAGAGCGACGATTTGTAGCCGAAATGCGTAGCTATGCCGTAAGGTATGTTGAAGTCGAGCGCGCCGCTTCCGTCCAAAGCATAAGTCATCAGGACGGAGGCTCCGCAGTCCCTCATCAGCAATGCCACGGCCTCGGCCTCCGTGTCGTTGTATTCGTTTATGATGTTTTTATTTGCGTCATAATAGCGTGTGTAGTCGTCGAGCATATTGTCCCAGTCGTAAGTCGACTGGCTGAAATCAACGCTTATGTCGGTGCGTGATGCGGGAACGTTAGCTTGATAGTATGAATAACTGATTTCTCCTTTTCCGCGGGAGGGATATTCATAATAGTTCATCACTTGCGCCACGGCGGTTGCCACGCATCCCGTCGGCAGAATCTCGTTTTCTTCAATATAGTATGCCGGACACATGCGGTTGAACGGCTCGTCCTGATTCCAGTGTGTCTTTACAAGCGCGTCTACCACAGGCGTGCCTACTTCGGAAGCACGCTTTATCGGCGTTGCCTCGCCGCTCTGCACTTTCTCCACATAGTCGGCATACGCCCCGAACCAGCTTTTCAGGTTCTGCGGCATGTTCTCCGTGGAGAACGAGCCTTCGCGCGAGTAACCGATAAGCTCCGTCAGGCTGTCGTCGCCGGAAATCACCACGAATCCCTGATTGTCGCTGAAGTTGAACACGTAGTAGGGTGCGGTGTCGGCTGCCGCGTTGTCCGCGCTTTTTGCGCGTGCCATTTTGCGTGCGGTTGTCGTTTCGGGCATATATTTGCTTGCTATTGCCGCCGCTTGCTGCTCGCTGATTTGTCCGGCGTTGGCTGTCATTGCCGCCGTTGCCGATAGGAGAAATGCAAAATATTTTTTCATTTTTGATGATTTGTTGTAGATTTGATAAATGCAGCGCAAAATTACAACAATTCTGATAATATCGGCGTGTTTTCGTGAAAAATATGCATTTTTATAGGTCAGACAGCCATTTTTTACCACGTTTGGTATATGACCATATGACAAAAATGACTCCGACGATTCCGGCAATTAAAAATATGGCGTCTAAAGTGCTCATAATTCTATTGTTTTAAAATTCTGTTTGCGAGAAATGCAAAAATATATGTGACAAATGATCCCAATGCAACTGTTATCCAGTTAATGTTACTCTTATCGTCTCCGAATAATGGCGTTATGCCGCCGATTACAAGTCCTGCAAATATGACTTTTGACAAGTCATAGAAGTAGCCTGCCAGCTTTTCTCGTCTGGCTTGGTTGCGTTCTTGAGTTGTCGTATGCTCTTTTTGCCGATTGACTTTATCATATTGTATCTTTGGTTTTACAAAAGTAGGAAAAATACGCTGGTTTTACAATATAATTGCTGTGAAAAGTACATTCATACTTTGCGGATGATGTTCTCCGGCACGTACCACACATAGCCCTCCGCCGCAGGGAATCCGCAGGCTTCGATGAGCCGCATGTAGTTCGCCACTTGCCGCAGGTAGCGTTTGTCTTCCTTTTCCCCGAATTTGTAGTCTATCACGATGGTGCGTCCGTCGGGAGTGGCCACTATCCGGTCGGGACGGTAGGTGTTGCCTTTGCCGTCGGCCACGGCGCGCTCGCTGATTATGCGGTTGCCTTCGGCGAACCATTCCGCCGCTTCCGGATTCTCGAGTCCACGGCGGATTATTTCGCCGTACTCTTCGGCTTCCAGCGGGGTGATTATGCCTTTTGTCAGGAATTGGCGTATCGCCTTGTCTGCATCCTTGCCATGCCGTATCCGGCACATTATCCGGTGCATCACTGTCCCTTTGTATTTCGGCGAGTCGTGGCTTTCGGCAACCGTGTCGGGCACGTCGAATTTCCATATTTCCGGCCTTGCCGTGATGTGGTAGCCGGGCATTTCTTTTTTTGTCGTTCCGCCGTCTTCCTTATGCCGTTTGAAAGGCGGCTGCGGTTCGCCGATTTCGAGGATTCCGCCGTCGAAATAGTCTGCCGGCGCGAGCAGTTGCTCCGCAATTACGTCGCCCGGCAGATTGTATGCCTCGCCGATGGCGCGTTGTCCCGATGCGGCTATTTCCATAATGTATCCTCCGATTTCCCCTTGTTTTTTCGGGTCTTCCGGGATGTAGGCTATCAGTTCTTCTCCGGCGCGGGTGAATGCCACGTAGGTCTTGTTCAGTGAGTCGAGTATGTTTGCGTGGCTCATTTCGGCGAAAACGTCGCGGAATATTGTGTCCGCTGTCTTTTTCGACCGCACGACAGGCATTATCGGCGGGATGCAGTCTTCCGGAACGCCTTCGAGCCTTATCCTTTCCGACTCCACCCATTCCATCTGCGAGCTTTTTTCAAGGTCCCAGTTGCAGAAAGGGATGATTACGCACGGAAACTCCAGTCCTTTCGACTTGTGTATTGTCATCACGTTCACGGCCTGTATGTTGTCGGGCGACGATATTGTGGTGTTCTTGCCCGTGCTCTCCCAATACTTGAGGAATTGGTGCAGGTCGGAGCCATAGCGTTCCTCGAAGTCGGTGACGAGGTCTTGCAGGGCTTGTATGAACGGGGTCTGGCTGTCGGCCATTTCTTTTGTCAGGTGTGTCTCTACGATGCGGTCGATTATCGCGTTCAGGCTTGTCGCGGCATTGTTGCCGAGCAGCGCGCCGCGGTCTATTCTGTCGTCGCTTCCTACGGCTTCCGTAAGTGCTTCCGTGACATTCTTGCCGTTGCTGAGGTTGCTTTCGAACTGCTTTATTATCACGGCGAGGCTCTTCTTCCGCCCGTTCTCTCCACCGTCCTGCCTGTAGTTGCTTTGGCTGTCTAAGGTGGCAAGTATTGCCATTATGGTTTTCACTGCCGGCGATTTGCGGATTATTAGCGATTCCTCCGATACGACGTTGATGCGCTCTCCGTCAGGCCGTCCTCTTCCGTCGTCGAGGATGCGGGCTATGACTGATTGCCCTTCGGCTCTTTTGTTCACGAGTATGGCTATGTCGCGTTGCTGGTAGCCTCTCGAAAGGGCGTCGCGTATGTCGGCAATCATGCGGTCGAGCACCATGGCGGTGTAGCCGTTGTCCTCGCCGCTTTCCACCCATTCTATGCGCACATGCCCGGGGTTTCCCGCGTTGCGGGGTGCTACCTGCTGCACCACGTTGCTGTAGATGTCGTCCATGCCGAGCCTTTTGGCGAGCAGGGTGAACAGCGTGTTGTTCCATCTCACTATGTTGCTTGCGCTGCGCCAGTTGGTGTTTTCCTTCAGCGATGTCCCGATGTCGGTTATCTGTCGGCCGAAAGTGCGGTAGATGTCGTCTTTCAGTATCGTGGGGTCGGAGTTGCGGAAGCGGTAGATGCTTTGTTTCACGTCGCCTATTATGAGGTTGTCGTTGCCTTCCGCCAGACTGTTGGCTACCAATGGCTCGAGGTTTTCCCATTGCATTTTCGAGGTGTCTTGGAACTCGTCGATTAGGAAATTCTTCAGACGGATTCCTACACGCTCGTAGATGAACGGCGCGTCGTCCTTGTTGATGATTTTTTTCAGCATCTCGTTCGTGTCGGAAAGCATTATCAGGTTGTTTTCCTTCGTGAAGTCGAGGATGTTCGCGCTGATGTCGCCGAGGAGACCGAGAAAATAAAGGTTCGACAGTATCATTTTTGCCGACGACATTTCGTCCGACGCTTCGCGTATCTGCTTGATGCTGCGGTTGATGCCGTCGATTACGTCCGCGCTTGCCGTGGCCAGCGGTTTCTTTTTGAACCATTTGTCAGGTTTGCCTTCTGCCTTGCATATTTGTTCTATGGTCTTTGCGTCGGGCTCGCCTTGGAATTTCTCGTTGAATCCGTACTTGAAATCTTCAGTGCCGTACGTTGCCGTGACCGAGCGGAACAGCGCGCACGCGTCGCTGATTTTGCCGCGGCTTTTGCGCAGCGATTCCTGCAGCGACTCTTTGAAGCGTGTGATTTTGCCGTTGTCTTTCAGATATTCGGCCAGTTTGTCGATATTGCGCTTGACGGCTTCTTTCGAAAGGTCGCGCGCGAAAGAATAAATGTCGGAGCCCGAGGTCTGTCCTGTCGGCATGCGGAATATGTCCCACGATTTCCCCTCGTCGATACGCGCTTTCATGAAGTCGATGAGCCATTGCCTCAGCATCCGGCTTTCCGGCGATGAGCCTGATTCGTGCAATTGCTGTTTCAGGTTGCTGATTCCCACGGCTATCGCATAGTCGTCGTTCAGTTCCACATTGTAGTTGCCCGACAGTTCCACTTCGTAGGCAAAAGTGCGCAGTATCAGTTGGAAGAAAGCGTCGATTGTGCTTATGTTGAAGTTGCCGTAGTCGTGGAGCAGTTGCTTGAGTGCGGTCTGCGACGCTTTCTGAAGCGCTTTTTCGTCCACCGCGAATGTCTTGCAGAGGTCGGCGGCATAGGGGCTTTCCGGTGTGTGGAAGCTCAGCGTGTCGAGCTCGTCGATTATGCGCTTCTTCATCTCCTCGGTGGCCTTGTTGGTGAACGTGATGGCGAGTATCTGCCCGTGTTTCTCTTTCAGATGCCTGTCCAAAGAGTAGGTCCCGTCCTCGTTCTTTTTGCCGAGGAGGAATTTCAGGTATTCCTTCACCAAGTTGAAGGTCTTTCCTGAGCCTGCCGATGCCTTGTATACCGTTATCATGCCGTCAGATTATCCGTGCGTTGTAGCCTTCTTTTTCAAGCAGTTCTTTCACTTTCTGCCGCATGTCGCCCTGTATGAGTATCTCTCCGCCGCGTGCCGAGCCGCCTACGCCGCATTTCGTCTTCAGTCGGCGGGCAAGCTCTTTCAGGTCGTCGTCGCTGCCGGCGAATCCGGTTATTATCGTGGCTTCCTTGCCTTTGCGGTTCTTCTTGTCGAGCATTATTTTCAGGCGTTGTTCCGACGGAGGCAAAGTGGTCTCCTTTTCTTCTTCGCTTTCCTGCTCCTGCATGAATTGCGGATTTGTGGAGTATACTATGTTGAGTTGTGATTTCCAGTCGTTTTGTTTCATGATTTTTACATTTCGCTTGGTTTATGTTTTTCAAAATTATGTAATTTTGGCGACGTTTGCAATAACGCCGTGTTTTTTGCGTTAAAAGCATATATGAAAATGATTCGTTTCTATATATTGGCTGTGATTGCCGCCTTTTCGGCGTTCTTCGCTTCGGCGCAGGACAACGACAAGGTGCTCAACCGTCCGTATGCCGATATGAAGCGTCTGCATTACGGCTTTTCCGTGGGATTCCAGAATCAGAACCTGTGGCTTACCCATAACGGATACGTCACCGACAACGGCGAGGCGTGGTTCGCCGATGTCACTGGCCTGCAGCCGGGATTCTGCGTGAATATCCTCGGCGATTTGCGCCTTGCCGAGCATTTCAACCTGAGAGTGTCGCCGGGAATGTATTTCGGGAGCAAGACAGTCACTTTCCGCGACGCCGCCAGCGGGGCGATAGAAAAGCAGAACATCAAGAACAGCAGCGTTGTCGTGCCGGTAGATTTGAAAATGTCGGCCAAGCGCTATCATAATATGCGGCCATACGTCACTGCCGGGATGATGGCTTCTTTCGATGTCTCGAAAAAGAAGGAGGGGGAATTGTTGCAATTGAGCAGTACCGACCTTTATGTCACTGTCGGTTTCGGGCTCGATGTGTATGTGCCGTTCTTCAAGTTCATTCCGGAAGTCAAGTTCTGTTTCGGGTTGCGCAACCTTTTGCAGAAGGACCGCCCGGACTTGGCCGAAGACCCTGAAAAATTGAAGTTTACGCAGTCGCTCGACAAGGCTACTTCAAATATGGTTGTATTTACATTTTATTTCGAATGAGAAGGCTGCGGACGGAAATATTTATTATATGGCGTGCGCGCTTCTTGATACGGTGCTTGGAAGACTTGCAGAAGAAGGCAAAGATGCTTATGAAATTCTTGAGACTTACAAGGGAACTGATCTGGAAGGAAAAGAGTATGAGCCGTTGTATCAGTGTGCAGCAGACGAGGCAGCAAAACAGCGCAAG
>ENA-ORSJ01001646-ORSJ01001646.1-human-gut-metagenome-genome-assembly--contig:-NODE-1646-length-17594-cov-11.768174_pt1 | contig 17594 bp, 15 predicted proteins | sample MGYA00242191_ERZ509158 | MGnify/ENA primary metagenome ERZ509158 (study PRJEB26280, sample SAMEA2338623) | human gut metagenome | biome: human gut; feature: human-associated habitat; material: faeces...
CCGCCGGCTGCGGCTCCCGCCCCGAGGCGCCCCGCCGCCCGATGAACATCCTCTACATCATGACCGACGACCACACGTCGCAGATGATGAGCTGCTACGACGACCGTTACGCCTCGACGCCCAACCTCGACCGCATCGCCGATGAGGGCGTCCGCTTCACCAACAGCTTCGTGGCCAACTCGCTGAGCGGCCCGAGCCGCGCCTGCATGCTCACGGGCAAGCACTCCCACGCCAACGGCTACACCGACAACACCTTCTGCGCCCCGTTCGACGGCTCGCAGCAGACCTTCCCCAAGCTGCTCCAGGGGGCCGGCTACGAGACGGCCGTCGTGGGCAAGTGGCATCTGGGAAGCCTCCCCACGGGCTTCGACTACTGGGAGGTGGTCCCCGGCCAGGGCGACTACTACAACCCGCTCTTCATCCGTCAGAGCGGCGACACGACCCTCTGCGAGGGCTATCTGACGAACATCATCACCGACAAGAGCATCGAATGGCTCGAACACGGGCGCGATACGACGAAGCCCTTCTGCCTTCTGGTGCACCACAAGGCGCAGCACCGCAACTGGATGGCCGACACCTGCCATCTGGCGCTCTACGAGGAGCGCGACTTCCCGCTGCCCGAGACCTTCTTCGACGACTACGAGGGGCGTCCGGCCGCCGCCGCGCAGGAGATGTCCATCGCCTCGGACCACGACATGGATGTGGTCTACGACCTCAAGATGTGGCGCAAGGGGGTCCGCAGCCGGCTGAGCGCCGGTTATGAGCGGATGCTCGACCGCATGAACCCCGAGCAGCGGGCCGCCTGGGAGCGCTTCTACGGGCCGCTCATCGAGGAGTTCTACCGCCACGAGCCGCAGGGGCGCGAACGGGCGCAGTGGAAGTTCAACCGCTACATGCGCGACTACCTGAAGACGCTCCGCTCGCTCGACGACAACGTGGGGCGGCTGCTCGACTACCTCGAGGAGTCGGGTCTGGCCGACAACACGCTGGTAGTCTACACCTCGGACCAGGGCTTCTACATGGGCGAGCACGGCTGGTTCGACAAGCGCTTCATGTATGAGGAGTCGATGCGCACGCCGCTGGTGATGCGCCTGCCGGGCGGTGCGCGGGGCGACATCGATGCCCTGGTGCAGAATATCGACTACGCCCCCACCTTCCTCGAGCTGGCCGGGGTGCCGGTTCCCGACGACATCCAGGGGCGTTCACTGCTGCCGCTGCTGCGGGGCGAGCATCCCGCCGACTGGCGCCGTGCGCTCTACTACCACTTCTACGAATATCCGGCCGAGCATATGGTCAAGCGCCACTACGGCGTGCGGACCGAGCGCTGGAAGCTCATCCACTTCTACAACGACATCGACTGGTGGGAGCTCTACGACCTGGAGGCCGATCCCCACGAGCTGCACAACCTCTACGGCGAACCGGCTTATGCCGACACGGAGGCCCGGCTGCACGAGGAGCTGCGGCGCCTGCAGCAGCAGTACGGCGACCCGATTGAGGAGCAGCTGACGCGCTGACGCGCGGGGCAGCCCCCGATAAAACGCCTGCGGGACGACGGGACCTCTCCGCCGTCCCGCTTTTTATGGGGCCGCCGAGCCTGCTTTTGTGGTTCGTCCGCCGCGCCCGGCTATTTTATGGTTTGTCGACCGGCCCCCGTCTGCCTGCCGGCCCGCCGCGCCTGTCCACCGCGCCTGCCCGCCGTCGGCCGGCCTCCGCCCGCCTGCCTGTCGTCCGGCCCCGTCCGTTTCTCCACCCTTCCCTCCTGTCCACCGCCGGCCCCCCCCGCCGTCCTCCCGCCGTCTTTTCGGTCGGTTTCCCTCCTCCGTAAGTCGCCAAACGGACGCCGCAGAGCGCTTTTTCGCAACAAAATCGTACCTTTGCACCGGGCCCTGCCGCCGGACATCGGCCGCACCGTGCGCCGGACTCCGGCCCCGAGGCGCCCCTCCAATACCGAAGACCATGCAAAAGAGACTCCTGTTCCCCCTTGCCACCTTCTGCGCCACCACCCTGGTGATGGCGCTCCAGAAACCCGTATTCCTCCTCTACTACGCCTCCGAGGCGGCCCGTTACGGCTTCGGCGACTGGTGCCGGGTCGTCTGGCACGGCCTCTCGCTCGACATGACCGTGGCGGGCTACGTCACCGCCCTGCCGCTGCTGCTCACGCTCCTCTCGCTCTGGGTCACCCTCTCCGACCGCACGTGGCGGCGCATCTTCGGCCTCTACTTCTGGGTGGTGGCGCTGGTTGCGGGGGCGGTCTTCGCCGTCGACCTGGCCCTCTACGAACACTGGGGCTTTCGCCTCGACGGCACGGCGCTGATGTACCTCGACGCCCCGAAGGAGGTGCTGGCCAACGTCGACTGGTGGATGGGCATCCGCCAGACGCTCTTCTTCGCCGCCTGCACGGCGCTGCTCGTCTGGCTCTACCGCCTGCTGGTGCGGCGGCTCTTCCTCCCGGCGGGACGCATCCCGCTGCGCGGGGTGTGGAGCCTCGTGCTGCTTCTGCTCGGCGGCTTCGACTTCCTGGCCATCCGCGGAGGGGTCGGCGCCTCGGTGGCCAACGTCTCGAAGGTGGCCTTCAGCCCCGAGATGTTCCTCAACCAGGCGGCCGTCAACCCGCTCTTCTCCTTCCTCTCGACGCTGGGCGACGACGGCTCCTATGCCGATGCCTACCCCTTCTTCCCCGATGAGGAGCGCGCCGCCCGCTTCGAGGAGCTGCGCGGCAACCGCCGTGCGGAGGGTGCTCCCGCCGCCGCGGGCTATGCGTCGGCTTCCGCTCCGGCCTCTGCGGAGGATGCCGCCCCGACCGGCGCTCCGACCGCCGCTCCGGCCGCTTCCTCCGGCTCCGTCCCGGCCGATGCGGCCGATGCGGTGCTCCGCACGCAGCGCCCCAACGTGGTGGTCGTGCTGCTCGAAAGCTTCGGCCGTACGGTGATGGATGCCACGTGCGAAGGCGAGCCCGTTATGCCCAACATGCAGCGGCTCAAGTGCGAGGGGGTCTGGTTCGAGAACTTCTTCGCCAACTCGTTCCGCACCGACCGCGGCGAGGTGGCCGTCCTGAGCGGCTTCCCGGCCCAGACGCTCCTCTCGGTGATGAAGCTCCCGGCCAAGGCCGCGACGCTCCCCTCCATCGCCCGCTCGCTGGGGGAGGAGGGCTACGCCACGAGCTTCACCTACGGCGGCGACCTGAACTTCACCAACCAGGCCTCGTACCTCTACGCCACGGGGTGGCAGGAGCTCGTATGGCAGCGTGACCTGCACTTCGACGCCCCCGCCTCGCACTGGGGCTACGACGATGCGGTGATGTGCGACTACTTCGCGCGGCGGGTCATCGAACTCGATGCCGGGGGGCACCCCTTCCTTGCCGGACTGCTCACGCTGAGCAGCCACATCCCCTTCGATGTCCCCTATGCGCGCTTCGACGACAAGGTGCTCAACGCCATGGCCTTCTCCGACGAGTGCGTCGGACGGATGGTCGAGCGGCTGAAGGCCTCGCCCGCCTGGGAGAACCTGCTGCTGGTGCTGGTGGCCGACCACGGCTACCCCTATCCCGAAGGCATCGCCTACAACATCCCGCTGCGCCACCGCATCCCGATGCTCTGGCTGGGGGGCGCCGTGGCACGGCCGCGCACGGTCGAGGACTATGGCTCGCAGATGGACTTCGCGGCGACGCTGCTGGGGAGCATGGGGCTGAGCCACGAGGCGTTCGACTACAGCAAGGACCTCTTCGACACGGTCAACCAGCCGCGGCGCTTCGCCTACTACACCTTCAACGAGGGCTTCGGCGTGGTCGACGCCTCGGGCGAAGCGGTGTGGGACTGCGCCGCCGACCGCGCCGTCTCGGACACCTCGCCCGAGCTGCTCGACGTGGGGCGCACGCTGCTGCAGACGACCTATGTCGACATCGACCGCCGTTGAGGCCGGCGGCCCGGTGGGGTGAGGCGGCCCGAAAATACCTGAAAATGGGGATTGCACATTCCCGCCGCAACGGCTATCTTTAAACGGTTCAAACAGGCCGCCCCGCCCGACGCGCAAGGCTGCGGAAGAGCCCGCCCGGCGCTTCGGCCCGGCTGCGGAAGGCTCCCGGTTCCGAGTGCGCTCCGGCGACGGCATCCCGGTTCCCGGCTGCGGAAGAGCCTACCCGGCAAAACACTCAGGGCCTCCGGCTCCGAGGCGGCTGCAAAACGATGAAACCATGTACAGAATAGGAAAATACGACGTCGACGACCGCATGTGCGACCTGGTGTGCGACAACTACCCCGTGCTGCTGGTCATGAGCCGCTTCGGCATCTCCCTCGGATTCGGCGACGCTACCATCGGCGAGGTGTGCCGCGCGGCGGGGGTCGATGCGGCCACCTTCCTGGCCGTGGTCAACATGCTGACGGCCGGCGAGGCGATGCCCGCCGACGACCCCTCGGGCCTCTCGGTCGAGGCGCTGCTGGGCTACCTTCACAATTCGCACGGATACTTCCTCGACTTCCGCCTGCCGGCCATCCGCCGCAAGCTCATCGAGGCCATCGACTGCAGCAGCGACGTGGCGCTGGTCGTCATCCGCTTCTTCGACGCCTACGTGGCCGAGGTGCAGAAGCACATGGCCTACGAGGAGGGGCGCGTCTTCCCCTACGTGCGGGCGCTGCTCACCGGCACCCGTCCGGATGACTACTCCATCGACGTCTTCAGCCGCCACCACGACCAGGTGGAGTCGAAGCTCTCGGAGCTCAAGCGGATTCTGATTCGCTACTACCCGGCGCAGGGGACCAACGAGCTCAACAGCGTCCTCTTCGACCTCTTCACCTGCGAGCAGGACCTCGCCTCGCACAACGCCGTCGAGGACAGGCTCCTCACCCCGGCCATCCGCCGCCTCGAGCAGAAAGGGGGTCCGCAATGAGCAAGGCGCTGAAATTTGCCGTCGCCGAGCCCTCGGCCATCATCCGCTGCGGGCTGCTGGCGCTGCTGCGCGAGATGCCGGACGTCAACCTCGACATCCTTGAAATCGGCGACATGTCGCGTCTTGCGATGCTCCTCACGCACCACCGCCCCGACGTGCTGGTGGTCAACCCCGCCTCGCTGGGGCTCATCACCCCGCAGCAGTTGCGCGACGAGTCGGGCTGCGAACGGATGCGCTGCGTGGCGCTGCAGCTGGCCGTCACCGACTCGTCGGTGCTGCAGACCTACGACGAGACTCTTTCGCTCTACGACTCGGAGGAGCAGCTGCGCGCCAAAATCCTGCGACTCGAGGGGTCGCGCGGCACCGAGCCGCGGCAGGAGCCCCTCTCGGCCCGCGAGCGCGAGATAGTCGTCTGCATCGTCAAGGGGATGACCAACAAGCAGATTGCCGACCACCTCTGCATCTCGACCCATACGGTCATCACCCACCGGCGCAACATCGTCGCCAAGCTGCAGATTCACTCGCCGGCCGGGCTGACCATCTACGCCATCGTCAACAAGCTGGTCGAGCTCTCCGACGTGAAGGAGAGCATCGGCGAGCTCTGAAGGGTACGAAAAGACAAACATCAAACAATATGGCACAGGAACCTCATCATCACCATCATCATCCGCTCCCGGCCGACGCCTTGTCTCTCAACCGGGCCTTCGTGCTGGGCATTGCGCTCAACCTGCTCTTCGTCATCGTCGAGTTCGTCGTCGGCCTCTGCTACGGCTCGATGGGTCTGCTCTCCGATGCGGGCCACAACCTGAGCGACGTGGCCGGCCTGCTGCTGGCGATGCTCGCCTTCCGGCTGTCGCAGAGCCCCGCCACGTCGCGCTACACCTACGGCTACAAGAAGAGCACGGTGCTCATCTCGTTGCTCAACTCGCTCATCCTGCTCATCGCCGTCGGGGTGATTGTGGCCGAGAGCATCGGCCGCATGCTCCATCCCGAGGCGGTCACGGGGGATGCCATCGCCTGGACGGCCGGCGTCGGGGTCCTGGTCAACGGCTTCACGGCGTGGCTCTTCATGCGCGGCAAGGGGCGCGACCTCAACGTCCGCGGCGCCTTCCTCCACATGGCGGCCGACGCCCTCGTCTCGGTAGGGGTGCTGCTCTCGGGCGTCATCATCTCGTGGACGGGGTGGAGGCTCATCGACCCGATTGTGGGTCTTGCCGTGGCGGCGGTCATCGTCGGCTCCGTCTGGTCGCTGCTGCGCGACAGCCTGCGCCTCTCGCTCGACGGTGTGCCCGAGGGCATCCGCCTCGAGGAGGTCGAGCGCACCATCGCCTCGGTCGAGGGGGTACGGGGCGTGCACCACATCCACATCTGGGCCATCAGCACCACGGAGAATGCCCTTACGGCCCACGTCGTGCTGGAGCCCGAAGCCGAGGCCCGCATGGAGCAGGTCAAGCATCAGGTCAAGGAGCGGCTGCACGAGGCGGGCATCGGCCACGCCACGCTCGAATTCGAGACGGCGGGCGAGCACTGCTGCGAACCGTATGACCTCTGAGCCGCCGGGGAAACGCTGCTGCGAGCCGCACGACCTCTGAGGTGCCGGGAAACTTCTGAACGGTTGAACGGTCCTTCTCGGCCCCCTTGGCGGCCGGCGCTACCCGGGGCCGCCGGGTGACCTTCGACTCGTCTCTGCCGCGCGATTTTGGGACCGCCGAGCACCATCTTTCAGCTGCCGCGCACGACCTCTGAACCTCCGCGGCCGTGCAAGCATGCAAAAAGCGCCCCGCATCCTCCGATTCAAGGATGCGGGGCGCTTTGTTTGTCTGTTTGTCCGGGGCTTTGGCGGCGCCTCTTTCGGCGCCTCTCGGGGTTTTCGGGCCTCCGGGGCCTCTCCGGACCTTTTTCTCCTTTTTTCCCGCCGGCCGTTGTGCCGTTGCCTTGTCCGGCCATCGTTCGGTCGTCATTCGGGTCTTCTCAGGGCCTCTTCCTTCCTCTTTCCAGCCCCTTCCTTTTCCGGTCCCTCCCCGGTCGGCAGGCTGCGCCGCTTAGGGGACGGGGTCGTAGCCGCTGCCGCCCCACGGGTGGCACCGTGCAAGGCGCCGCAGCGTCAGCCAGCTCCCCTTCAGCGGGCCGTACTTGCGCAGCGCCTCGACGGCATACTGCGAGCAGGTGGGCGTAAAGCGGCACGAGGGGGGCGTGAAGGGGGAGATGCAGTAGCGGTAGAACTGCACCAGCACCAGCAGCGGAAAGGCGGCGACGCGCTTAAAGCCGCTCCGCAACGTTTTCCAGAATCCGGCGGACGGCATGGGCAATGGTCTTGTAGGGGAGCACCTCCTTCGAGGAGTAAATCAGCGCCAAATCGACGTTCGACTGCCCGCAGTGGTTCGTGAGCAGCTGCTTCTGCAGGCGGTAGGCCTCCTTCGTGCGGCGGCGCAGCAGGTTGCGGCGGTTGGCCCGCTTGTGGAACTTCTTGGGGACCGAGAAGAGCACCTCGACCGAGGCCTCGACGTCGGGTTCGGCGTAGCAGACGTAGCGGAACGGAAAGACGAAGCCCCCCTCGCCGTGCTGAAACAGCCGCCGCACGGCTCCGAGCGAACGGAGCCGCTCCGACGGTCGAAGGGCGTGGGGATGCTGCATCATGGTCGTACCTCCTGTTTGTGCGCGGTGCTACTTGGCGCTCTCCGTACGGCGGACGCGGCTCTTCTTGGCGAGCTTGTGCTGCTGGCTGCGGATGAACTCCTCCTTGCGGGTGTCGGTGGTCAGCGCCACGGGCTGGGGCTCCTCGCCGGCAGCCACCTTCGTCAGGAAGATGTCCACGGCCTTGGCCATCGAGGGGGCCTCGGGCGTGGGGGCGTTGGCCAGCACGGTCAGACCCGCATCGAGCGCCGCACGCAGCGTACCCTCGCCGAAGACGGCGATGGCGGGCAGCCCCTCGGTGCCGAAGTGTTCGACGAGCGCCTTGACGTCCGACGGCGAGTAGAGGGCCAGCAGCCCGTACTCCTTCAGGTCGAGGTCGTTCAGGTCCGAGGCCACCGTGCGGGCCAGAATCACCGGGTGGAACGAGAGCTTGAACTTGGCCAGCGTCTCGGGCAGCTCGGATTTGTGGGGCTCGCTCAGCGTGAGCAGGAACTTCTCCTCCTTATGCTTGACAATCAGTTCGATGAGCGACGTAAAGGAGCCGTCGCCGAACGAGATTTTCCGTTTGCGGTAGACGATGTACTTCTGCAGGTAGAGCGCCACGGCTTCCGTCTGGCAGATGTACTTCATGGTTTCGGGCACGGTGATGCGGGCCTCCTCGCAGATGTGGAAGAAGCTGTCGATGGTGGTGCGCGAGGTGAAGATGACGGCCGTATGGTCGAGAATCTCGACCCGCTGTCCGCGGAACTCCTTCAGCGAGACGCCTACGACGCGGATGAATGGGTTGTATTCGATAGCAACGTTGTGCTTCCGGGAGAGTTCGTAGAAGGGGGACTTTTCGATAATCGCAGGACGGGGCTGCGACACTAAGACTTTGCTAACTTTCAATGCTCTAACCATTTTTATGGTTGGGCGCCCTATCTCACGACGAGCAGCCACAACAGAGTGACGGGAAAGATTTCCACGGCGCAAAGGTACAAAATCCAAAGCAAAATCGAAACTTTTTTGCTGATAAAGAGCGCAAAAGTCTCCCTGAGGTACAGGAGGAACGTTATGAGCCACCCGGCCGTGAGCAGCCCCGCCCAGATGGTGTCGCTGCCGAGCGGACTGAGGGCGAAGAGGAGGATGACGGGGGCCAGGATGATGGCTCCCAGCGCGGCGTAGCCCCGTTTGATGCGGATGAGCTGCGTGGTGAATCCCGAGGTGAGGGTCACCCCGCCCACGGCGCGCAGCAGCAGGATGCCGTAGAGGTAGACGAGCAGGAAGAGGAGCCCGACACCCAGCGCCAGCAGCAGCGAGAGGGTGCTGCCGTTGCCCATGCTGAGCAGCTCCTGCGCGATGTCGGGACGGTCGCAGAGGCGCACGGCCGTGACCCCCGCCAGCAGGAATCCCAGTGCGAGGGCGATGTTCAGGAAGCGGGTGAATCCGGCGTTGCCCGACTCGTCGGAGGTGCGCTCCGAGTCGCGCCGCTCGAAGGCGACGCGGCCGACCAGGGCGCGCATGTCGCCGGGGTTGCGGTAGAGCAGCAGTCCGAAGAGGAGGGTCAGCAGCAGCACGAGCCCCTGGAAGGGGAGCTCGTCGGTGAGGCGCGGCTGCTGCTGTGCTGCGGGGCGCGGTGCGGCGAGCAGCGACTGCTGCCCGAAGAACTCCCCGGCGCCGACCGTGCGGTAGCCCTCGAGCGGGGTGCCGTCGGGCAGGTAGTGCAGCGTGGTGGCGTGCGCATAGAGCGAGTCGCCCGGCATGAAGGCGCCCAGCGGGCTCTCCCAGAGCGTGTCGGCGCCGGCAAGGCTGCCTGTAAGCGAATCGGCCTCCATGCGGAGCGAGTCGGGCATCGCTGCGGCGAGCGAATCGGGCAGCTGTGCGGCCGCCTCGGCCTGCGTTTCGGTCTGCGTTTCGGTCCGCATTCCGGCGGCGGCAGGCGATGCGGAGCCCACGGCGGCAGAGTGCCGCGCGTCGGCGGTGTGTTGTGTGGCGGTGTATCCGGCGTCGTTGTGCCGTGCGTCGGCGGCGCTTTCGGCTTGCTGAGACCCGGTTGTGTGCTGAGCTGCTGCGGAGCCGCTCTTCTGTTGTGTCCCGGCCGTCCGTTCGGTCTGCTTCCGGGCGGTGTCGGTTGCAGCGGCGTGCCCGCTCTGCTGCCCGGTGGCAGTCTCTTTGCTCCCGGCGTGCTCCGCCCGCGACCCGGCGGCGTGTTGCTGCCCGGCCGAACGTTGTGTGGCGTGTTGTCCGGCGGTATGTTGCGCCTCGTCGGCGTGTCGGGCTCCGGCTCCGGCTGTTTCGGAGGCGTGCCCCTGCCGCTGCGTGTGCAGCGAATCGGCCGCCTCACGGTACGCTACGACCTCATCCCCGTACCAGAGAGCGGCCGCTTTCTGTGCGGCCGCTTCCTGTGCGGTCCCCTCCTGTTCGGCCCCCGCCTGCACGTCCGTTCCCGGCACGGCGGCTTCCGCCTGCAGGGCGGCACCCTGCGCGGAGGCCCCCTCCGAGGCGGAACGGCCCGTTCCGCCGGCCGGAACGGGATGAAGAATCATCGTGAGGCTTTTCATTGTTCGAAGCTGCGTTTAAGCGTGACGCGGATGGTCGTTCCCTTGCCGATTTCCGAGTCGACGACGGCAATCTTGCCGCCGTGGTACTCCTCGACGATGCGCCGCGAGAGCGAGAGGCCGAGCCCCCAGCCGCGGGTCTTGGTGGTGAAGCCCGGTTCGAAAATCCGCTTCCAGTTGCTCTTGGGGATTCCCTTGCCCGTGTCGCGCACGTCGACCATCACATGCTTGTCGTCCGACGAAATGCGCACGTCGATGGCGCCGTGGCCCTGCAGCGCGTCGAGCGAGTTCTTCATCAGGTTCTCGACCACCCACTCGAAGAGCGCCGCATTGATGTTGGCCTGCACCGGGGCGATGGCCAGTCCGTTGTAGTCGAGCGTCACGTTGCGCGGGATGCGCTTGCGGAAGTACATGACCGATTCGCCCACCACCTCGTTGATGTTGGCGGGGGTGAGGGGCGTCTCGGAGCCGATTTTCGAGAAGCGGTCCACAATCTTCATCAGGTGGGCCAGGTCCTTGCCCATCTCGTCGACGGCGCTCTGGTCGACGGGCTGCGTGCGCAGGTACTCGAGCCAGCCGAGCAGCGACGAGGTGGGGGTGCCCAGCTGGTGGGCGGTCTCCTTGGCCAGACCTATCCAGACGCGGTTCTGCTCGTCGTGCTTCGTCGAGCGGAAGGCGACGAAGCCCAGCAGGATGAAGGCCGTGATGACCAGCAACTGGATGTAGGGGAAGTAGTAGAGCGACTTGAGCAGCGCCGACTGGCCGTAGAAGATGATGTGGTAGTGGTCGCTCGACCACCAGTAGCGAATCTGCACCGGCGGGTTCTCGTCGGTGAAGCGGTCAATCTGGCGGCGGAGCTTGTCGGGGTGGTCCAGAATCTCGTCGGGCACCAGGTGCGAGTAGTGCACCTTGAGGTTCTCGTCGGTGATGATGAAGGGGATGTTGTTGCTGTTGTTGATGATGTCCTGGATGAGGGGGTCCTGCAGCGAGTTGCCCATCACGTCGCGGTTGGCGCGCTCCATGGCGTGGGTCCAGAGCACGACGTCGTGCTGCTCCTTCTCCTTGAGGCGCTGGGCCATCTTGTTGGTGTAGAGCAGCGAAAGCACCCCCAGCGCCAGGCCGACGAAGATGACGACCACGCGGTTGCGGAACGAAAAGTTGCGGAACGATAATATGTTGCGTCCGAATTTCATCTCTTTCCCTTCGGTTTTTGCTCCTTTGTTTGCGGACCACGGCTGCAGCCTCCCGGTTGCGGGCGGTTTGGTTGCGGTGGGTCCTGCTCAGCGGCCACCGGATTGCGGGCCCCTGTGCTGCGGGCGGCCCGGTTCAACATCTCCTCCGGGTTGCGGGCGGTCCGGTCTCTATCCGTCTGTCCGGCACCCCTCCGTCCGGCGCCCGTTTGTCCGGTGCCCTACGTCCGGACCCCTTCAGCAGCCCCCTTGGCGGCCCCCCCCCTTGCGGGCCGGGGCGCTATTTGCGGGCGGTGTCCTGCTCGCGGGTGATGCGGCGGTACTCGTCGGGCGAGGAGAGCACCTCGACGGCGCGCTGCACCTCGGCATCCTGCGGCAGGGCGTGCTCGATGACCCCCTGCGCATAGGCGTAGCGCAGGATGATTTCGTTCTCGAGCGTGCGGACAATCTCCTGGCGGTAGGTCTCCAGATTGGTCTGCGTGTCGTCGCGGACCTCCTGCTCGAGTCGGGCCAGATGGTTGTCGAGCTCCGTGTAGCGCTCCTCCTCGGCCGCCTTGCGCAGCCGTTCGAGCGCGCGGCGCGTCTCCGACTCGTAGGGCACCTTCTTGTCCTTCATGAAGTCGGCGAAGCGGTCGTAGGTGGCCGAGTCGAGCGCGAACTCCATCAGGTGGAAGGGCTCCCCGGCGTGGCTGCGCATGTAGTCGTCGACGAAGTCCTCGACGAAGCCCAGCGCATAGAGCGTCGCCGCGAAGCGGCTGATGTACTCGGGCTCGGTGCGGATGTCGGGCATGATGCCCCCGCCGTCGTAGACCTTGCGGCCGGCGGCGGTCCTGAACTCGCGGATGAGCGAGTCGGGGGCGCTCTTCACCTCACCCTGCTGCGAATGGGAGTAGTCGATGGCCTGGATGCAGCGCCCCGAGGGGATGTAGTACTTGGCCGTCGTCAGCTTGAGGTAGGCGTTGTATCCCAGCGGGCGGGTCGACTGCACGAGCCCCTTGCCGAAACTCTTCTGTCCGATGAGCACCGCGCGGTCGAGGTCCTGCAGCGCACCCGATACAATCTCGGCGGCCGAGGCCGTGTTGCCGTTGACGAGCACCGCCAGCGGCAGCTCCGCAAGGATGGGCTCCGACTGCGTGCGGTAGCTCTTCTGCTCGGTGCGGCCGTGCGTGGCGACCACCTCGGTCCCCTTGGGGACGAACATCGAGAGAATCTTCACCGCCTCCTGCATGATGCCGCCGCCGTTGCCGCGGTAGTCGAGCACCAGCCCCCGCAGGTTGCCCTCCGCACGCAGCCGTTCGACGGCCGCGCGCACCTCCTCGTAGCACCCGTCGGTGAAGTCGCTGTGCTGGATGTAGCCAATCGAGTCGTTGAGCCAGCCGGCATAGGGGACGGCCGGGATGGCAATCCGCTCGCGGCGGAGCGTCACCTCCTCGCGGCGGTCGAGCAGCCGCTCGACGGTGACCCGTACCGTCGAGCCGGGGGCGCCCTTGAGCCGTGCGCTCACCTTGTCGGTGGTGAAGCCGCGGGCATCCTCGCCGTCGATGGCCACAATGCGGTCGCCGATTTTCAGCCCGGCGCGGTCGGCCGGCGAATCCTTGTAGGGCTGAGCGATGATGACGTAGTCGCCCTTCTGGCGGATGAGGGCGCCCACGCCGCCGTACTTGCCCGTGGTGAGCAGCTCGAAGGAGGACATCCGCTCCTCGGGCATGTACTCGGTATAGGGGTCCAGGTCGCTGACCATCCCCTCGGCGGCCCCCTCCATCAGACGGTCGGGGTCGACCTCGTCGACGTAGTAGAGCGACAGCTCGCGCATCATGTTGACGGCGATTTCGATGTTGCGCCCCAGACCGAAGTCGTTGCGCTTGCCCCAGAGCAGCGCGCCGAAGCCGACGACCAGGATGGCCGCCGCGGCGAGCATGCGCAGGCTGTTTCTCTTCAGAATGTTTCTATTCATACTTGCTTTGTTCAATGTAGGAGTCGAGCCGGTAGGCGGCGCGGGCCACACCGCGGCGGATGCCCTCGAGGCGGACCCACTGTCCGTACTGCGAGACGCGGATTTCATCCTCGCCCAGCATGAGCAGCCGTCGCCACAGGGTGCTGGCGCGGAACATCATCACCCCCTCCTGCTCGTCGACGAGCTTGAAGCCCGAGCTGTGCAGGGCGTTGACAATCTGCTGGCGGTTCTCCTCCAGGTCGCCCTCGACGTCGCGGACGATGAATCCGAAACGGGGGTAGTAGAAGAAGGCCAGCACGAGGATGACAGCCGGCAGCAGCAGCCCGCGCGGCGTGTGGAACATGACGTAGAGCGTCTGCGAGAAGCTCAGCGTCGCGCCGTAGAGCTGGTTCAGGAGCATGATTGCCGCACATAGAACGCAGAGGGCGACGAAATATTTTACCGCACGGATGAGATAACGTTTCATGGTATGGTTGTTTTTCGGTTGTTTCTTCAGGTGTTTTTCCGGCTCGGCCGGTCGGGCCGGTTTTGTTTTGTCTCGGTTCTCTCCGGCTCGGCCGGGTTCGGTTCGGGCTGTTTTGTCTTGTCTTTGCTTTCTCTGGTTTGATTCGGTCGGGCCGGTTTGTCTTGTCCTGTTTCGTCCTGTTTCGGCTTTGTCCGTTTGCTCCGGCCCGGCTTTATCTTGCTCCGGGCTGCCGGAACGGATGTTGCGGCGGCCGGCGGCTATGCCTCCCCGGAGCCTCCGTGCTCCGCAGCCGCTGAGGCGGCCTTTTCTTGTTCTTGTCCGGCGCCCTTCTCTTGTCCGGCGGCGAGCTGACCGACGGCCCCGGCCACCTGCTGCATGAGCCAGCGGGGGGTCGACGTGGCACCGCAGATGCCTACCGAGGCGGCTCCGGCGAGCCACTCGGGGCGGATTTCGGAGGCCTCCTCGATGGTGTGGGTGCGGGGGTTGGCGCTGCGGCACACCTCGTAGAGCACCTTGCCGTTGGACGATTTGCGGCCGCAGACGAAGAGCACCACGTCGAAGCGGCGGGCGAAGGCCTCGAGATGCTGCTCGCGGTTCGAGACCTGGCGGCAGATGGTGTCGATGACCTCCACACGGCCGGGGTCGGCGGCGCGGCGGCGCATCTCGGCGGCCAGATGCTCGAAGAGGGCGATGCTCTGGGTGGTCTGCGAGAGGAAGATGATGGGCCGCGTGAAGTCGAGCTGGTCGAGGTCCTCCTCGCGTTCGATGACCGTCGTGGGCTCCTCGACCTGGCCGGTGAGCCCCACCACCTCGGCGTGGCCCCGCTTGCCGAGGATGACCACCTGGCCCCCCACGGGGCGCATCTTCTCGTGGGCGCGCACGACGCGCTCCTGCAGCCGCGCCACTACGGGGCAGGTGGCGTCGATAAGCTCGATGCCCAGCCGCTGCGCCTCGCGGTAGGTGGTCGGCGGCTCGCCGTGGGCACGGATGAAGAGGCGCTTGCCCTCGAGACGGGGCATCTCCTCGTGGGTGACGGTCCGCAGCCCCAGCTGCTCGAGGCGCTGCACCTCGATGCGGTTGTGTACGATGTCGCCCAGCGAATAGACGCGGCCGCCTCCGGCGAGGGCCTTCTCGGCCTCCGTGATGGCCCGGACCACGCCGAAGCAGAAGCCCGATTTATCGTCGATTTCGATGTTCATCTTTCGTCAGCATTTTTTTGCCCCTTGCCGGAGGGGCTCTTCCCGGGTTCCTTCAGGGAGCCCCGGGCTTTCCCGGCGGCTGTTTTCCGGGACGGTTTTCCGGAACCTCTTCCCCGAAGCCTTCGCCGATGTCCGCGGCCCTGCGGTTCCTCGGTTCTATGGTCCTTCGGTCCCTTGGTTCCACGGTCCCTTGGTTCCACGGCCCCTCGGTTTCTTGGTTCTACGTCCCCCTCGGCCCCGCGGCGGGCCTCCGGCTATTGCTGCTGCTCCGTCTGCCTGCCCTCCTGCGCACGCATGCGTTCGCGCAGTTGGCGGAGCTGCTCCATGAACCAATCCATCTGTTCGTCGACGGTCATGTGGCTGTTGTCCAGCACGATGGCATCTTCGGCCTGGCGCAGCGGCGAGACGGCGCGGCTCATGTCGGCCTTGTCGCGCGAGCGGACGTTCTGCTCAATCTCCTCGAGCGTGACGTTGTCGCCCTTCGCGCGCAGCTCCTCGTAGCGGCGCAGGGCGCGCACGTGGGGGTCGGCCGTCATGAAGAGCTTCATCTCGGCGTGGGGGAAGACCACCGTGCCGATGTCGCGGCCGTCCATGACCACCCCCTTGCGGCGTCCCATCTCCTGCTGCATGGCCACCAGCTTGTGACGCACGGCGGGGATGGCGCTCACGCGGCTCACGCAGTTCGAGACCTCGATGGTGCGGATTTTGCCCTCGACCAGGTCGCCGTTGACGTAGATGTCGCTCGCCCCGCGGTCGGGGTTGAAGCGGAAGGTGATGGAGATGCGGTCGAGCAGCCCGACCACCGCCTCCTCGTCGACCATACCCGAGCGGATGGCCCCGTGCTCAAGCGCATAGAGCGTCACGGCACGGTACATGGCGCCCGTGTCGATGAAGATGTAGCCCAGACGGCGGGCAATGGCCTTGGCGAAGGTGCTCTTGCCGCACGACGAGAAGCCGTCGACGGCGATTATGATTTTCTGTTCAGTGTCCGACATTGGGGAATATGTCAAAAAAGGTGGATAGAATCGTGTAGATGCCCAGCAGACCGATGATGAGGCCGGCCACGTGGTTGATGGTGAGCATGTGGCGCGGACGGAAGCGGCGGCGGAAGAGGTTGATGACGCAGGCCAGCAGCGTCCACCAGGCGCAGGCGCCGCAGAAGAAGCCGAAGATGACGAAAATCGCGCGCGAGATGCCCGCCACGTCGTTGCCGCCCACGTCGCTGCTCGAGACCTTGAAGGCGGCGAAGAAGGCCAGGATGTAGGGAATCACCATGATGAAGTTGGCGATGGTGATGCCGAAAATCGAGGCGAAGTCCTGCCACAGGCTGCTCCGCCCGGCGCGGTTGCGGCGAATCTGCGGCACGGGGTCCTGGGCGAAGATGTAGACGCCGACCACCACCACGAAGATGCCGCCGATGACCCGCAGCAGGGTGTTGTACTGCTCGATTTGGGTCTGCAGCATGGAGTAGAAGAAGAAGGCGACGATGGCCATGAAGCTGTCGGCGCAGGCCACGCCGATGCCCGATACGATACCTGAGCGGCGGCTCTTCGAGAGCGTGCGCTGGATGCAGAGTACGGCGACGGGGCCGACGGTGATGGAGGCGGCGATGCCGACGCAGATGCCTCGGAACAAAACTTCAATAATCTCGAATCCCATGTCCGTTCATCGGGTTTTAGGGAGCAAAGATAGGCAAAAAAAGTGATGCGGCCTACGGCCGGCGGAGTTTTTCGCCGAAACGGACAGCAAAGCGGCGGAGGCGGCTGGCGGTGAGGTTGCGGTGAGGTTGCGGTGAGGTTGCGGTGAGGTTGCGGTGAGGTCGGGCGCGGAGGTGCCGGGCTGCCGGCAGTGCATGGTGCGGTGTGTTTGGCCGCTCACGATACATCTTGTGCCGGGGGCTGTTGCCGGAGAGGGACGGTGCCTTTCGCGACCCGCAAAAAAATCCGGCAACCGCTGCTAACGGTTGTCGGATTTCTGCACCCTTGCCGGACGCCTTCGCCCGGCCTTTTGGCATATGTTCGGGAGGCGGGCAGTGCGGACTTTCCGCCTTCGTACTGCCATTCCGCCCGGCTTTGCGCCGTCGGGGAAGGTGTGGTCGATTATTGTTCTGCCGCGCCGTCCGGCTCTGTGTTGCCGCGCGCAGGCTGGCCGGTTGTTGTGCTGCCGCGCTGCCCGGTTTCGTGCCGCCGGAGTGTGGCGGCACGGCTACCCGGCGGTCGGTTACCAGCGTACGGGCTCCTGGAGGATGTTGCCGTCGGTGGCATCCTCGGCCGTGAAGGTGCCGCCGCGGTACTGGACGCAGAGCATCACCAGCGGCTCGCTGCCGTTGTTGCGGACCGAGCGGCGTCCCTCCGGCGCCACGCGTACCACGCTTCCTTCGCCTACGGGGAAGCACTCGCCGTCGACCTGGAACTCGCCCCGTCCGCTCAGGAAGAAGTAGAGCTCCTCGTGGGTGCGGTGCGTGTGCAGGAAGCCGGTCTCGGTGCCGGGAGCAAAGCTCTGGAAGGAGAACTCGGCGCCCGTGGCCCCTACGGCAGCACCTCCGAAAACCTTGCCCGGCAGCTCGACGCCCGGAGCCAGCTGCAGCCGGTATTCGCCCAGTTGGGCCATCTTGCCTGCATCGACGGCGGTGAAGTGTTCGCCCGCCGCAATCTTTTCCATCTGTTTCATAGTCGTATTTTCCTGTTACAATCCAAATAAAATTGGATCAAAGTTTTCGGTTAAATTTGTTT
>ENA-ORSJ01001662-ORSJ01001662.1-human-gut-metagenome-genome-assembly--contig:-NODE-1662-length-17476-cov-3.106308_pt1 | contig 17476 bp, 12 predicted proteins | sample MGYA00242191_ERZ509158 | MGnify/ENA primary metagenome ERZ509158 (study PRJEB26280, sample SAMEA2338623) | human gut metagenome | biome: human gut; feature: human-associated habitat; material: faeces...
TGAAGTCGTCGCCAGTCATCCAACGCCTGTTCAAATCATACCGCGAGGTTGTGCCGTTCATCGTCAACGACGAGGTGATGTACCCTTATATCAAACGTTCGATAGACTTTTTGGAGAATAATGCGCCTGCTTATAAGTAACATAAAGACCCTTGCCGGAATAGCCGACAAGGGTCTACTGCGCCTACATGGTAGCGAGATGCAATGTCTCGGAACGATAGACAACGCCTGGCTACTTGTTGAAAACGGACTTATTTCATCCTTCGGAAGTATGAACGACATGCCTTCCGAGGGCTTTGCCGTTGATAAAGAGATTAACGCCGAGGGCTGTATAGTCATGCCGTCGTGGTGCGACCCGCACACGCACATTGTCTACGCAGGCAGCCGCGAGGGTGAGTTCGTTGATAAAATCATGGGACTCAGCTATGCTGAAATTGCACGGCGAGGCGGCGGAATACTCAATTCGGCCGACCTGCTGCACGCTACCAGCGAGGACGAACTGTACCGTCAGGCCATGCGCAGGGCTGAAGAGATAATGCGCAAGGGCACGGGCTGCGTTGAGATAAAGAGCGGTTACGGCCTCAACACTGCCGACGAACTGAAGATGTTGCGGGTAATACGCAGGATAAAAGAGAGCGTGCCAATGCGCGTTGTGTCGACTTTTCTCGGCGCTCACGCCATCGGACGGCAGTACAGTCACGATGAATACGTAGACCTTATAATAAATGAAATGCTGCCGGAGGTAGGCCACGAGAAGCTTGCCGACTACGTTGACGTGTTCTGCGACGAAGGTTTCTTCACTCCAGAGGATACCGACCGCATACTCGAAGCCGCCGCACGGTGGGGCATGAAGCCCAAAATACATGTAGACGAGCTGGCCGCAACAGGCGGACTTCCCGTCGGAGTAAAGCACGGCGCACTGTCGGTTGACCACCTTGAGAACATGCCCGAGAGCGAGTTTGACATTCTAAAGAACAGCGGAACAATGCCCACGGTACTGCCGGGCACGTCGTTCTTCCTCAACATGCCTTACGCCCCGGCACGCAAGATGATAAACGCCGGACTGGGAGTTGCAGTCGCGAGCGACTACAACCCTGGCTCAACGCCGTCGGGCGACATGAAGTTCGTAGTCTCACTGGCCTGCATCAAAATGCGCCTCCTGCCGTCTGAGGCTATCAACGCCGCCACAATCAACGCCTCATACGCAATGGGATTGAGCGGCGACTACGGCTCGATAGCGCCGGGTAAGGTAGCAAACTTCTTCATCACCGAACCTATACCGTCGGTAGACTTTATTCCTTACGCCTACACTTCGCCAATCGTTAGCAGAGTGTTCCTTGGCGGAAAGGAAATAGTTTAAGTGAAAAGATAAAAACAAACAACGGAAAATCCACATGCATTTAATAGCAAAGCATGTGGATTTTCCGCTTATATTCTCTATCATTTCATATCCGTCTTCATCAGCATTTACGGCATACATTTAAGGCCAATGAAACCTATTATGCAACAGCATGATATTCAATACATTACAAAAGGCCGTCTTTTACACTCTAAAAGACGGCCTTTTGGCTTACGATTGACGGCCTTTTACAAGGCAAAAGACCATCAATTGGGTTTACTTCACTGACACCTTAGTCTTTATTCCCGCTGCGTTTACGATGTAAATGCCCGGCGAACTGAAAGTATATGATGTCACTCCGGCTGCAATTACCTGCCCGCCGATGGTATATACGCTAAACGCGCTGTTGTCAGAAAGACCTATACGGCGTCCGTCAAGGGTAACGCCTACCTGTGCGTTAGCCTCTACCGACGTTATGCCGGATGTCTCGTCATACGTATATTCCAGCTTGATTTCCTCGGTACGTGTACCGTCCTCGTCTACCGACACTTCCGTCTTGCCTGCCAGACGGCCGTCAGCGTCATACACATACGTGATTTCGTCATACGCCTGTCCCTGTGGAATTGACGCCGCACGCATGGCCGTCTCAGGCTCTTGCGGGTCTACTGTCCCGCCATGGCCATACGACGGCTCGTAATACTTATACTCTTTCGTCAGCCGTCCGTCGGTCAGAATATAAATTGGCAAGCCCTTGATGTCACGGCAGATAGTCTCGTCGCCGTCGTGCTCTACGGTGAAGTACGTCGAGCCCGATATCGTGTTGACGTAATAATCCATATTGTCAAAATCAACAGAGGTCAATCCGAGCTGTGTATTCCAATACCCTTCGTAAGCACAAACCACGCGTCCCTCCACGGATACTACTATGGTACTGTCGGCCGTCATGCCTTCCAAGTCGGCTGCAAGGTTAGGTCTTACGAACGATACATCCTCAGTCTGTACGTTAATGGCAATGTAATCGTCTTCGGTATAGCTGTTATACTTTTTATTTTCTACCCTGCGATTCGCTCCATTCTCCTCGATTACAGTCTTGGATTCAGGCGTTTCATCGTTATTACCGTACTTCGTGATTGTCACCTTGCCGTCAGAATAAGCGTAGTTCTCGGTTTCCTGCCATTCTTCTGAGTAGTTATCATTAGGCCCTTTATATTCGCGTTTTTCGGTGTACACAGCCTTTATAGCCTCAGCGTTAACCCAAGTGTATTCCGTGGTAACGAGAGTGTGATCCGAATAAATGCCGTCGTCGTATGAATATTCATCCTCAATCTTGGTTACATATCCGTTACCGTCAACTGTTATGGTAAGTTTCGCATTGTCGTCAAGCCCGTTATTACCCTCCATAGTTACGCTTGTCAGCTTGCCGTTCGCATCACGGTTGAATATTGTCGCCGACTCTACGCCATATTCGGTAACGTCGATGCGTGTCAACGGGCCGTCCATGCCGAATACGTCATGCCACGAGTTGCCCACTCCGTACACTTCATCGTTAAGGTAAGTATAAGCCTCCTCGAAATCAAGCTCCCACTCCGTGGCGTCCGTCGAAGCAGTCTTCGCAATGCTTGTGGCAGGCCTGTCGTTCTCGTCTATCACCCCGTCACCGTTCAGGTCGCCTCCGGGCTCAACTACGTCGTCACCTGCTTCGCCGTATTCGCTGATTGCAACGAGGCGGCCAAGCTTGTCATAAGTGTACGTCTGCTTCTTCTTATCGTGATATTCCCTGTCAACCGTATATTCAACCAACTTGCCGTTAGAGGCATCATACTTGTAAGTTTCCTGAGCAGTCTGCTTCCATGACAGGTACGATTGAGTCTCGTCGTCCCATCCATCCTGGTCATAATAAGTCACGACGGCATTGTTCAGCTCGCCACCGAAAGTAATTTTACGGCCGTGGAACACGTAACCTGTATTTACGCCATCGGTGTCGAACGTGGATGAAACTGTGCCGGAATTATGCCGATAGTCGGTAAACGAAGCCAAGACACCGTTATCATAATAGCTCCAACGCTCGATAGGGTCGTCTGCCTGGCCATATTCGTTCAATTCTACCTTCTCGTATTCGGTTATGCCATCGCCGTAACTTACCGTTACCCGGTATGACTCAAAGTAGTCGTTGGCTGTGTACGTTACGGTCTTTACCGACAGACGTTTTTGCGAGTCGTACTCATATTTGTAGGTTCCGGTGGTTATCTCCTTCTCCGCTCCCCACTTTCCGTCTGTCTTTTCCTTCATGTAGATTCTCTCTGACGAGCGCATATTGTCCTTGTCATAGGCGTAGACGTAACGGAAAATGCGGTCGCCGTCCTTCTCCTCATACTCGTCCAGGATGTTGTCTGAACTTGCTTTAAGTACTGCTGTCTCCTTCGCAGCCTTGGCCACGGCTTCCTTAGCCGCATTCTGCCGGCGTTGCTCAACGCGTTGTTTCATGTATCTTTTGCCGAATTTCACGCCCTGTGCATTGGCTGAATACGGCAACAGCATGGCTGACAGCAGTGCCAGTGTAATTGTTTTTTTCATGCTTTTTTAGTCTTTCGCAGGTTAATGAATGATAAATGTGAAAGTCCTTAGATGGTTGGATGATGACAATAAAAAAGCGTGGACTTATAACTTCGCCTATGTTTCGAAGGTATCGCCAAACACCACAACGCCATACACGAGGAAAAGCCCACGCCCTTAGGTGCGTGAACATCAACTTTTACTCTTGGCGTTTTTTCTATATTGGCGATTTCCCGAAACAAGAATACAAAGCTAACGCTTCTTTATTTTATGCCTTAAGTCAGTTTTATGCCATAGGCCTCATTCTTTGATTACGCCTGCAAATATACTAAAAGGCGGGCGCAAAGGAAAGAAAAAAAGAAGTTTTTTTGACATTCCATTGCCGAGCCGCATTCTATATTCGTAAAACAAATATAGCGAAAATGTTGCTTTTGAGTAAAAATATAAAATTGAAGAGTGAAAAATCAAAAGGGATTCTTCACTCTTCGTCCTTCGCTCTTCACTTCTTATACCTTATCCAAACGGTGTTCTCGCCCACCCGCTTTACGCCGACGAGCTTGAGCGTGGTGGTAGGATAGTCCATATCCTCTATCCCGTCGAAGACGGATGTCATGCCCTTGCGCCCGTCAATGCCGGCACCTACCATGAGGCTGACCTCGTCGAGGAGTCCCGCGGTAAGGAAGGCGGCGTTGATATGGCCACCGCCTACAACGGCAAGCCGCTCTACAGAAAACTCCGAACGGAGTATCTGCATGGCGCGGCTGAGGTCTATGCCGCGGCGCCCGCACGCTATCCAAGATATGCCCTGCGCCGTTAGGCGGTCGTGATACTGGCGAGGACATGCCTCGTCAGTGATTACGAGCAGGTTATCCTGCGCCGCGCTGTCGGGCCATAACAGCGTGCCGTGCGTGTCGATGGCTATTTCATACTTGCCGCCGTGCCCGGCATTGCGCCATTCCTCACGGCCTATCGGCGTAGAGTCAGTGGCCTTGAACGTGCCCGGCAGCGCCGTATGCATCTGCATTGTTACGCGTCCGGACAGGTCGGCGTCGCACTCCAGCTCATCCAGGGCTGCATAGTAGGCGTCAGTATCGCCAAGATTCTCGGTCATAGAGCAGTCTATGCGCCCGTCAACCGACGACATCATGTGGCAGACTATGTAAGGTCTGCCGTTACCATTGTTGCTTTCCATAAATTCAATGTCTTGTTTTACGCCGCAAAGTTACACATATTATAATATGAAGGTGGTAAACGTTTTACTGCAAGTCCAAAACATTTTACGGTTTCACGCAATACGCCAGGCTGTTGATTGTCTTTGCGTTGTACGGCTCGTACTTTATCCATTCTATCAGCCCCAGCGTATCTTTTGTCGGGCGGTCGTATGAATACGTCTCACCGCAACCGTTTACCTTGATGTTGTCGGCCGTGTGGCTTAGGTACGACCAATAAATAAACATGTCGCCGGCGAATACACATTGTGTAGGATTGAACTTCGAGATGTCTATCGGCGGCAGGTTTGTCAGGAATTCATGGCTGTCGTAGAAAAAGTTATTCGAGAACTCATCCGTATTAGGATTCTTCATCATGCGGATGTTCTGGATGAACAGCGAGCCTTCATTACACTGCAACAGAGCCGCCGCGCGCAGGTAGACCATGCCTCCGGATATGCCGTACATGAACGAGTTGCGGTTCGTTCCAATCATCACAATAACGTCGTTGCCGCTTGTCTCAACCACCGTGCCGAGCTGCCACTCCTGCAGACAGCGGCCTATCTGCGACTTGTCCGTTGCGTAAGGCATGTCGTATGGCTGCACGATGTCCATGTCTTCCACCTTTTTCAACAGGTTACCGTCTATGCTCAGAGAGCCGTCGGCTGTCAGCGACAAGTCATATCCTGCGGCCTTGGCCAGCATAACGGTATCCTTCGTGAATGTCGTAAGCATGCCGATACCACGCGACGGCACCAACAGCACCGCCGAACCGTTGCCCGTAACGGTGTCTTTCGCGAAATACATCATCTCCGAATCCGTTATAACAGCCTCTTGCTTGGCGCTTGCCCACACGCCCCTGAACTTGCCGAAACCGACAGTCTGTGCCGAAGCCTTGAATGTACATACAGCAAAGAACACTGCTGAAACAACCAAAAATAAGTTCTTTTTCATAATACGAAAATGTTTTAACATCTATATTTCAATAACGTATGACAAGTCAAAAAAGCGACACGGGACAAACGTTTTTTGCTTTTTTTAATGTTTACATGCCGCCAACCACTTCGCAAAAGGCCATCTTTTACACGCTGAAAGACGGTCAACGGCGTTGTAAAAGGCCACCTTTTGCAGCCTTAAAGGCGGTCTTTTACATCGTAACCAAAGTTCACGTGTTTACTTAACAGCTATATCTATAAGCCTGTTTTACGACATAAACCGTAAGGAAAACACGGCTTACGGCTTACATTTTTCAGACATATGGTATTACCGTCGGCATGCACATGTGAAGGCATTACGCACTTTCCTTGACAATAATTTTACAGAACGGGAAATTTGTTGTACTTTTGCCGTCGCTAAATAAAGACTGTACGCGGCATGACATTGCCGTTTATTAATTCTCTACAAACTATTCGGATGAAAATAATCAAGTATTTGATGGCAGCCATGTTGCCGCTATGCGCGGCCACGGCAGGCGCACGGGGCGACTCGCTGACGTACAAAATCGAGTTGTCCGGCAATGCCTCTACGGGCGAGTATGCGCCGCTATGGTTCACGGCCAACCGCTACGGCCTGTCCTCGGAGCGGCCGAACAGCGGCTACCTGCGCGCCGGAGTGAAGTATGGCACTGACCTGGGCAAGGGCTGGAGCGTAGAGGCCGGGCTCGACCTAGCCGGAACCATCGACCAGACAGCGCCCTTCGTGGTGCAGCAGGCGTATGCCGACATATCGTGGAAGGTAATAAACCTTAGCATCGGCAGCAAAGAACGGGGTGCGTTCCCGTTGGAAAAGGACATGCGGCTGTCGAGCGGAATGATGGTTGAAGGCCCTAACGCACGCCCCATTCCGCAGGTACGCCTCGAGGTAAAGAAGTATTGGGACGTGCCGTTCACCAAAGGATGGCTCGGCATTAAGGGACACATCGGCTACGGAGTGATGACCGACGGAGGATGGCGCGAGGACTTCGTCGCCGCAGAGCAGAGGTTCTCAAAGAACAACATCTACCATACCAAGTCGCTGATGTTCCGTATGGGTAACGTCGAGAAGTTTCCCCTTACCATGGAGATAGGCATGCTCGAGACGGCGCAATTCGGCGGAAGCCTATGGCAGAAGAACGCCGACGTCTCGATAACGTGCGTGGCCAACATGCCCAACGGCATAAAGGACTTCTTCAAGGCGCTCATTCCAAAGCAGGAAAGTACGCTCGAAAACATCGACGGCAACCATACAGGCAGCTGGAACTTCGCCCTTAACTACGAGGCAAAGACATGGAAGGCACGCCTGTATTACGAGCACTTCTTCGACGACCACTCACAGCTGACGTGGCAGTATGGCCGGTGGAAGGACGGACACATAGGCGTTGAGGTCACCGTTCCAAAGAACCCGTTTGTAACTAAGGTACTGTGGGAAGGCCTGAACACGACAGATCAGACGGGTCCGATACTCTACGACGGCGTCGGCGGCTCGTTCGGCGACCTGCAGATGAGCGGCCGCGACAACTATTACAACCACATGACTTATCCCTGGACACACTGGGGACAGAATATCGGAAATCCCTTCGTAGTTGGACCGTCGTACAATTCGGACGGCCGCCTGTACTTCCGAAGCAACCGCGTGAAAGCGCACCACATCGGCCTGAGCGGCGACCCGTCTGACGAATGGACATACCGCATGCTGCTGTCGTTCGCCCGCCATTGGGGAACCTACGACGAACCGCTTGACGAAAAGCGCCACCAGAACAGCATGTTGTTCGAGGTTTCATACAGCCCCAAGAGCCTCAAGGGCTGGCAGTTCACGGCGAGCTGCGGCGTTGACGACGGCAATTACCTCGGCAACAGCACGGGAGGCATGTTGACAATAAGAAAAACAGGATTACTATGGGCAAAATAACGAGAGTGGCCTTCATGGCCGTTTTGGCGTGCATCCTCTGCTGCGGATGCGACTGGAAAGACCCTATCGACGAGGATATAGAGGGCCGCTGGCGACTGGAGCGCTTCGAGACAACGGCCGACGGCCAGATGCACGAGTGCGAAAGGATATATTACAGTATCACGCGCATGGTGGTAGAGGTGGCCGAGAAGCAGGGCCCTAACGGCTACGGGTCGTTCATCGGGCGCTTCGAGTACAAGGACGGCCGCAAGAAAGTGGTAATGCGCGAGTTCAAGCAGCGTGCCAACACGAGCGACAACGGCGTTGACGCCACCGTGGAAGACCTGCTGCCGTTCGGCATGAACGCCAACGGGACAACGTTTGAAGTGGTGGTTGCCGACGGCGACAACCTCGTACTTCGCTCTGATTACGCAACCCTGCAACTCACGAGGTTCTGACATACAAGCCCTACCGCTGCTGACGGTAGGGCTTGATTTATATAGATTGTCTTGCCGAAATTTGGCCAGGCATGTTTTTTTTATTATATTTGCTCCTCAAATAAACAGGAAAATATCTAAAAAAGAACATCATGAGAAAGAACTTCGGAGCAAAACCGTGGACATATCCGCAACCGGTATTCATAGTAGGAACATATGACGAGAACGGCAATCCCGACGCCATGAACGCCGCCTGGGGCGGCATTGACTATGACGACCGTATCAACCTATGCCTCAGCGCAGGCCATAAGACAGTGAAGAACCTGCTTGCCACAAAGGCATTTACAGTTAGCATGGCTACGGTTGACTCCCTCGTGGCTTGCGACTACGTAGGAGTGGAATCGGCAAACAAGACTCCCGACAAATTCGCCAAAGCCGGTTTCCATGCCGTTAAGTCGGAGTTCGTCAACGCGCCAGTCATAGAGGAACTACCCATGACTGTTGAATGCGAACTTGTTTCGTACGATCCCGAGTCGTGCCACTTGGTAGGACGTATCGTAAACGTATCCGCTGACGAGAGCATTCTCAACGAAAAAGGCAAGATAGACCCGGCAAAACTGCGCCCCATAACTTTCGATCCTGTGAACAACGACTATCTCGTCGTCGGTGAAAAGGTAGGCAACGCATTCAAGGACGGACTTGCACTGAGAAATAAATAAAGGTGAAAAAGTAAATGAATAAAGAGGGGAAAAACACGACAACAAGACTTTTACCCTTAACTACTTTAACAACCTTAACTCCTTTAACTACCCAGAATGAAAGAATACATAGTTTCCGCACGCAAGTATAGGCCGATGTCGTTTGACGCTGTGGTAGGACAAAGCGCCCTGACAACCACGCTGAAGAACGCCGTCAAGAGCGGCAAGCTGGCTCATGCATATCTGTTCTGCGGGCCAAGGGGCGTGGGCAAGACTACCTGCGCACGCATTTTCGCCAAAGCAATCAACTGTCAGAACCCAACAAGTGACGGCGAAGCATGCAACGAATGCGAGAGTTGCAAGGCTTTTAACGAGCAACGCTCATACAATATCTTCGAGCTCGACGCCGCAAGCAACAACTCCGTGGAGAATATCAAGGCGCTTATGGAACAGACGCGCATACCTCCTCAGGTCGGCAAATATAAGGTATTCATCATCGACGAGGTTCACATGCTGTCGACGGCGGCGTTCAACGCTTTCCTCAAAACACTCGAAGAACCGCCTGCCCACGTGATTTTCATCCTCGCGACAACCGAGAAGCACAAGATACTTCCTACCATAATATCGCGTTGCCAGATATATGATTTCGAGCGTATGACTGTCCAGGGAATCATTGGACAGCTCAAGATGGTGGCCGAGAAAGAAGGAATAACATACGAGGAGGAGGCTCTCAACGTCATTGCCGAGAAGGCTGACGGTGGCATGAGAGACGCACTCTCAGTGTTCGACCAGGCCGCCAGCTTCTGTCAAGGCAACATAACATACAAGAAAGTCATTGAAGATCTTAACGTACTCGATACGGACAACTACTTCAACATCATTGACCTAAGTCTTGAAAACAAGACTGCCGACGTCATGGTACTGCTCAATGACATAATAAATAAAGGCTTTGACGGAGGTAATCTGATAAGCGGTCTGGCCGTACACGTAAGAAACGTGCTCATGGCTAAGGACGAACAGACAATACAGTTGCTGCAGACAGGAACGCGGCAGGCAGAAAAATACAAGGAACAAGCAAAGAAATGCCCGGCCAATTTCTTGTACAAGGCGTTGAAGATAATGAACGACTGCGACATTAATTACCGCCAAAGCGGCAACAAAAGGCTATTAGTAGAACTTACGTTAATAGAAATATCGCAGATAACGCAGCCCGATGACGACGGCGCTGGCGCGGGGCGTAGCCCTAAGAGACTGAAATCCCTGTTCAAAAGACTTATGAGCGCTCAGCTGACAGAGGCTATGCAGGTGGCCAAGGCTGAGCCTCCCGTTAACCGTCGCACGGCAGTTTCGTCGCACGACGGCAACATACATGCGCAACAAGCGCTACAAACTGAGAATAGCAACGTGAACGTTGCACCCGGAAACAACGCTAATGGTGGCTCCGCTACGCCTTCTCCGACCATGCCAAGGGGACTTAAACTGGGAAAAATCGGCAAGACATTCGACAACCTCAGGCGCAGGAGTGAAGAGCCGCAACAAATTATCGAGACGGCAACAAACGACAACGATACTGGCGACAGGCAGGAGTTCACCAACGAGCAGCTACTGACTCAATGGACGTCAATGTGCAACCGAATGCCGCAACAGATGACCGGTATCGCGGCGAGGATGAAGAACATGGCTCCTGTCATTACCAGCTTTCCGGACATTGAGGTTGTTGTGGACAACCAGATTCTTCTCGACGACATTATGAAAATCAAAGGGCGGATACGCAACACGCTCGCGCTCGCGCTCAAGAACAGCGCAATAACGCTTAACATAAGGCTCGCCAAACCTGAGGAAATCAAGCCTATCCTTACCAACAAGGAACGTTTTGACGAATTGAAACGAGAAAACAAGGCGTTCGAGAAGTTAAGCGAAATGCTGAAACTGGAAATCAATTGATAATTAAGAATTAAGAGCTTCGGGAATTAAGAATTAAGAGTTAAGAATTAAGAAAGTATGCATTGACAATTGACAAAGGTATTTTTCCTAATTCTTAACTCTTAATTCTTAATTTAATATCATATCAGCGTCATTCCCAACGCCTCACATTCCTTTATCATTTCACAAGGCCATATACTTGCCTGGATTTCCCCAAGATGGGCCTTGTGCAGCAATACGAGGCACAAACGGCTCTGGCCTATACCGCCGCCGATACTCAGAGGCAGCTCGCCTGACAGCAGTTTTTTATGGAAATACAGCTCCTTACGTTCCTGCTGACCGGTCAGTTCGAGCTGGCGCAGCAACGCTTCCTTGTCTACACGAATCCCCATCGACGACAGTTCGACGGCCCTGTCGAGCGTAGGATACCATATAAGGATGTCGCCGTTAAGGCCTTTATGGCCATTACCCGTATCGGTTGTCCAGTCGTCATAGTCCGGTGCGCGACCGTCATGCGGCTTACCGTCGGCCAGCTTGCCGCCTATACCTATTATAAATACAGCCCCGTACTTCTTGCATATCAGGTTTTCACGCTCTTTCGGATCCTTGTCGGGATACATCTCGAGCAGATCCTCACTGTGTACGAAGTGTATTTCCTCCGGTAAAAACGGCTTCAAGGCCGAATATCGCTCGCAAACAAGATACTCGGTACGCCTGATTGCCGCGTATATACGGCACACGACTTGAGGAAGTCAATGTTACGCTGCTCACGGGTCATCACGGCCTCCCAGTCCCACTGGTCTACATAAAGCGAATGCAGGTTGTCAAGCTCCTCGTCGGCACGTATCGCGTTCATGTCGGCGTACACCCCGTAGCCAGGCTCTATCGAATAGTCGGCCAGGGTAAGCCTTTTCCACTTAGCGAGCGAATGAACCACCTCTGCCTCTGCGTCTCCAAGATCCCTGATGGGGAATGTAACGGGACGTTCAACACCGTTAAGGTCATCATTGATACCCAATCCTTTAAGGACAAACAGCGGCGCCGTGACTCGCCGCAGGCGAAGTTCTGTTGACAGGTTCTGCTGAAAAAACTCCTTTATAAGCTTTATGCCCTGCTCGGTCTGCCGCATGTCCAGCGGCGACTTATATCCGACGGGCTTGATAAGTTTGCTCATTGTGATATACGTTTGATTAGTAAATGCGTCGGCAAAGATACTAACATTTCAGCAATATGCAAATTTTTAAAAGTAAAAATATCGCATTTTATCACTTATTTCTTTATTTGCGCTACATTAAGAAAACAAGCGGCAACATAATGACGAAGCGTGGAAAAACTTACGGCATATAAGGGTCTATAACACCCATCCTGGCCGAACACCGCACGAAAAAGCGCCGGCAGGGGGGGGACAAAACCCCACCGGCGCAACGCCTTTTACCTTAAACTAAAATCCCAAAAAGATGTTATCTTGAACAAAAAACGCTATCGTCATTCAGCCTCAACCGAGCGAATCTCTATGGCTGCCGAGCCCAGGCGCGACGAGCCGTCGGTCACGATACCGCTCAGTATGGCTATATTGCCTGCCTCGGTAGCCGTCACGCTAACAGTGTTATAGGCTTTCGTCTCAAGCGAGAAGTCAGTCGTCGAGACATTCCATTCAACTCCCGCCCCGGCAGGCAGGTTGGGTATGCTGTACAGGTTCTCCTCGCCCACCACTACATTGGCGCTGCCCTGTATCGTATAAGTCGGCGTCGTGTCAGACGTTCCGTCGTCATCGTCGCTGCAACTCCATATCATCGGAACTACGGCGAGCACAAGCATAAATCTAAATAATGCCTTCATGTCAATCAATATTCAAATATTTTTAATAAATATAAAACATCCAAATAACATAAAATCACGGCAAATATACTGAATTAAGATATACAACAAAACATAAAAATGTTAATATATCGACGACAAAAAGGAGATAGTCATCCATTTATACAAATTGAAACGAATATGAGACAAACGCCAACATGTTGATTTTCGTTGACCTCTTCAGTTTCGATTATTTGCCAACAACAAGCCGCACGTACGCAAATACGCGAAAATACGGTGCGCATCCGTATGTGTCTAAACAGCAAAGCGTTACGCAAAGTAAGGTATTTAATGTGCAACAAAAACGGCCGGAAAAAGCATGAAAAAGGGCATGGAACACGCTGAAAAGCGACCTATGTAGCGGTTTTCAGCCGTATTTTTCATGACATAACACGGCTAAACGGCGTGCAAAAGACGGTCTTCGGGAAAGTAAAAGGCCGTCAACGGCAACCTCAATGACGGCCTTCGGCACGATGACTGTCGTCAGACAGCCCCGCCGGAACTCTGTTTCTACCCAAAACACAGACATTCGCGCAATATCATTTTGCCATCACAATACCACGTTTACCTTACATCCTGCACAGCTTGCAACCATAAGCCATGCAAACATCAGCAGCCACGCCCCGCCGGAAGTACTACATCGCATAATTATGCCGATGGGCTTGCGTATTCAAGATAAAATACTTATCTTTGCCATCGGATATACATCCGTGCGGCCGCCGGCATGAAAACAACGCCCGACAGGCCGCCGACAGTCTAATAACATATCAAGGATGTCCATGAAAAGCCTCGCAAACCTCCGCGTTGATGACCTTATATGGCTCGCCGCATTCGCCGGAGCCGCAGTCCTGCTTGGCATTGGCCATTACGGATTAATATCACTCGCGATAGACTCACGGACGTACGTGCCCACCAAAGGGTTTGTAGAGCGCGTGGACAGGACGAGGACATACCGCCACCGCAAGACACGCACCGAGAGTCACGCAATGGTTATCTACGACACGGAACGCTTCGGCAAGCTGTCGACAACCTATGATGCGAACTTTGCGATAGGCCTTGGCAAGGGCGACGAAGTAGCCTTAATCTATGACCCCGAGCACCCTCGCGACGTGCGTTTCCCCTCACGCGACAGATGGGCTTACGGCACATGCTGCGCCTGCGGACTGCTGCTCGGATGGGGCGGAATGCAACTGCGCAGGCGAAAAGCCTGAATACAAAGGCATGGGCCAAGCGCACGGCCATGCAGCGGCAGGCCCCAAAGCCTGCTTTGAGGCAGCACCCGTACGGTGCAAGACGTCCGGGCGGCATGAATTATGCAACGATGCGCCATTTAAGTAAAAACCGACTGGTTACAAATGACAATCTTTACCGTCAAATACATAAACGAAAACCTATTATGAGAAAACTTATTTTGTCTGCCATCGTCGCGCTGTCGGCGATGACACCCTACATCTCCTCCGCGAAGGATGTCTATGTCTCAACCTCGTTCAGGGAGCCGGCCAACGAAGGCCTACGCTTCATCTACAGTTATGACGGCCTGAGGTGGGACACCATACCGGGCACATTCCTGAGCCCGGAAGTAGGCACGCAGAAAGTAATGCGTGACCCCTCAATCGTAAAAGGGCCCGACGGCACGTTCCATCTCGTATGGACGTCAAGCTGGAAAGGCGACCGCGGCTTCGGCTACGCCTCGTCCAAAGACCTTATACACTGGAGCAAGGAACGCTTCATCGAGGTAATGGACGACCCCACGACGGTAAACGTCTGGGCTCCGGAACTGTTCTACGACGATGTCAAGAAGCAGTACATGATTGTATGGGCGTCGTGCGTGCCGGGCAAGTTCCCCGACTATGAGGAGGACCACTACAACAACCACCGCCTTTATTATGTAACGACAAAGGACTTCAAGAAGTTCAGCAAGGCAAAGCTTCTTATCGACCCCGACTTCAGCTGCATTGACGCCACGATACTGAAGCGCGGCGACAAAGACTATGTCATGGTGCTCAAGGACAACTCTCGCAAGCAGCGCAACCTCAAGGTTGCCTTTGCTACGTCGCCATACGGTCCGTGGAGCAAAGCTTCCGAACCGTTTACCGAGAGCTTTACCGAAGGACCTACCACGACACAGGCCGAGGGCTGGTACTACATCTATTATGATTCTTACCGCCACGGCATATACGGTGCCGCGAGGACAAAGGACTTCAAGAACTTCCAGGACCGCACGGGAGCTGTCAACTTCCCAGTAGGCCATAAGCACGGCACGGTGTTCATGGCTCCGGAAGAAATCGTAAAGGGCCTCATCAAGCAAAACAGTGACGCCGTACACTATACCGGCAGCGTAGTGGCTACGCCCGCACGCCATGACGGAGGACTGTCGCCCGTAGTGGGAGTACACAACATCCAGACCATGCGCGCCGAGAAGGGATGGCTCTATAACCACCAGCCGATGATGGCATACTGGCACGGCAAGTTCTACATGCATTACCTTACCGACCCCCGCAGCGAGCACGAGGCTCCCGGAAAGACCATGCTCCAGACATCCGAGGACGGCTATACATGGACTAAACCGGTTGAGCTGTTCCCCATATACAGCGTGCCCGACGGCTTCACCAAGGAGACATTGCCCGGTATCGTGGCAAAAGACCTCAAGGCGGTAATGCACCAGCGCGTAGGCTTCTACGTCTCGAGCAACGACAAACTGATAGCGACGGGTAACTATAACGTGGCCCTTACGCCTAAAGACCACCCCAACGACGGTAACGGTATAGGCCGAGTGGTACGTGAAATCAAGGCCGACGGCTCGTTCGGCCCTATCTACTTTATCTATTACAACCACGACTTCAACGAGAAGAATACCGACTTCCCGTATTATAAAAAGTCAAAGGACAAGGCCTTCGTTAAGGCCTGCGACGAACTGATAGCCGACCCGATGATGCGTATGCAATGGGTTGAGGAGGCCGACAGGAACGACGACATCCTGCCGTTAAAAACCCCTTACAAGGCATTCAGCGGCTATACCCTGCCCGACGGACGCAAGGTCGGGCTGTGGAAACACGCGCTCCAGAGCATAAGCAGCGACGGCGGCAACACCTGGCGCTACCCCGCAACAAGGGCACACGGCTTCGTTAACTCTAACGCTAAAATCTGGGGACAGCGCCTTTCCGACGGTACTTACGCCACGGTGTACAACCCCGCTGAATACCGTTGGCCGCTGGCTATCTCGCTGAGCAAGGACGGACTGGAATACACTACGCTCAACCTCGTGAACGGTGAGGTGACTCCCGAGCGCCACTGGGGTAACTACAAGAGCTTCGGTCCTCAGTACACACGCGGTATTCTCGAAGGTAACGGCACGCCGAAGGACGGCAACCTCTGGATAACATACAGCAACAACAAGGAGGACATGTGGGTATCCTGCATTCAGGTGCCCGTCAAGCTGGAGGCTACCGAACACGCTTCGGGCGGTTTCGGCAAGTACACAAAGCTGGCAGACATGACCGACTGGAATATATATTCACCCCTCTGGGCACCTATTGAGCTTGACGGCGAGTGGCTGACGCTGAGCGACAAGGACCCGTATGACTACGCAAGGGTGGAGAAAGTGATACCCGCAACAAAGGAACTTACCGTTGAATTTGACGTTAAGGCCGGTCAGACTGACCACGGCCAGCTCAATATCGAGTTCCTCGACGCCAAGGGCAACATGTGCTCACGTATCGTTCTCGACTCTACAGCGACAATGAGAGTCAAGGGAGGAGCGCGCTACGGAGGCCTGCTGAAGGGCTATGAAGCCGGCAAAGCATACCACATCAAGGCCGTACTCTCGGTTGACGGTCACGTTGGAACTTACTACGTGAACGGCAAGAGGGCCACGGCACGCATGTTCGACACTCCCGTCGACGCCATCACACGCATCGTGTTCCGCACCGGAAACCTGTTCGACAAACCCGACATCGAGACCCCTGCCGACCAGTTTGTTGACATGCCGCGCGCCGACGAGGAAGACCCGATGGCAACATTCGCCATCGCTAACCTCACCACAAAATCGTCTGACGCAGACGCTAACGCCGCTATTCTGAGGTATGACGACTACAAGCACTACGCCGACTACTTCAATACGATGGAGGACGAGAACATCATTACCTACATACCTAACAGCAAGTCGTCTGAATGGATGAGCAAGAACGTTCCCCTCTTCGACTGCCCCGACAAGGCGATGGAGGAAATGTACTACTTCCGCTGGTGGTCGCTGCGCAAGCATATCAAGCGCACTCCCGTAGGATTGGGCATGACCGAATTCCTCGTTCAGCGCTCATACGCCGACAAATACAACCTCATCGCCTGCGCCGTTGGCCACCACATAATGGAGACACGCTGGCTGCGCGACACCACATACCTGCACCAGATACTCAACACATGGTATCACGGCAACGACGGCAAGGCCATGACGAAGATGAACAAGTTTAGCTCTTGGAACCCCGCAGCCGTCTACGAGGCTTACAAAGTGCTGGGCGACACTACGTTTGTGCTTGGCTTGAAGCCCTCGCTTGAGGAGGAGTACGCACGCTGGAAGAGCACCAACCGCCTGCCGAACGGA
>ENA-ORSJ01001674-ORSJ01001674.1-human-gut-metagenome-genome-assembly--contig:-NODE-1674-length-17342-cov-3.777463_pt1 | contig 17342 bp, 15 predicted proteins | sample MGYA00242191_ERZ509158 | MGnify/ENA primary metagenome ERZ509158 (study PRJEB26280, sample SAMEA2338623) | human gut metagenome | biome: human gut; feature: human-associated habitat; material: faeces...
CAGCCGCAGCAAGAATCAGAAGGATAGACGAACACGCGGAAATCATCCTGTTAGAAAAAGGCAAATACATATCATACGCCAATTGCGGGCTTCCCTACTACATAGGAGGGACAATCAACGACCGCCAAAGGCTGTTCGTCCAAACGCCTGAATCATTCGGCAAACGTTTTAAAATAGACGTACGCACAGAAAACGAGGCAATAAACATCAATCCGGAGTCAAAAACCGTGACAATACGCCGCGCAGACGGCTCCGAATACACAGAAAGCTATGACAAGCTGCTACTGTCGCCCGGAGCGTCGCCCGTACGCCCTCCGCTGGATGGAATCGGCAGCAAAGGCATATTCACGCTCCGCAATGTAGACGACACTGACAGAATCAAATCATACATTGCACAAAACAACATAAAAAAAGCCGTAGTGGTCGGCGGGGGATTCATAGGGCTCGAAATGGCAGAGAACCTGCACCACGCAGGAGCAGAAGTCACAATCATCGAAATGGGGCCGCAAGTCATGGCTCCGGTAGATTATTCCATAGCCTCGCACATACACCAGCATCTTTCGCAAAAAGACGTAAGGCTGATACTCGGTACCGGAGTGAAGAGCTTCAGCAGTAATGATGAGCGACTCATACTGACACTCACCGACGGCAGCAACGTCACTACCGACATGGTAGTATTGTCGATAGGAGTAAGACCGGAGACGGCACTCGCAAAAACAGCAGGGATAGCCTTAGGCAAGACAGGAGGAATCAGAGTAAACGAATATCTTGAGACATCTGTCGGCGGCATATATGCCGTAGGCGACGCCATAGAATACCCGAACCCGATAACAGGAGAGCCTTATCTGAACTATCTTGCCAATCCGGCAAACAGACAAGGCAGGATAGTTGCCGACAATATGGTGAAAGGGAATGTGCAGAAATACGAAGGAGCAATAGCCACTTCGATAGCGAAAGTGTTCGACATGACAGTAGCCTCTACCGGACTTGCCGCAAAACGGCTCAAACAAGCCGGGATAAAATATGCAAGCTCGACAACCCACTCAAGCTCGCATGCAGGATACTATCCCGGCGCCATGCCAATCACCATCAAGCTCGCATTCGACCCGGAAAGCGGGAAGCTGTATGGGGCGCAAGCCGTAGGCTATGAAGGCGTGGACAAACGCATCGACCAGATAGCGATGGTAATAAAACACAAAGGCACAATCTACGACCTGATAGAAACAGAACATTGCTATGCGCCGCCTTTCTCCTCCGCCAAAGACCCAATAGCAATTGCCGGATATGTGGCAGGCAACATAATAAACGGGACAATGAGAGCTATCACGTGGCGGCAACTGACAGGAAAAGACAGAAACGGCATTGTCTTGCTCGACGTGAGGACTAAAGAGGAATTCTCGTTCGGCACTATAGAAGGAGCAATCAACATCCCGCTCGACGATTTGCGTGAACGCTGCAACGAACTCCCGAAGGACAAAGAAATAATTATCTTCTGCGCCGTCGGGCTCAGAGGCTATCTTGCATACCGCATACTGTCAGGGCTCGGATTCGACAACTTAACGAACCTTTCAGGCGGGTATAAAACCTACGCCACAGCTACCGCGCCCATCAAAAATGGCAATGCCGTAATCCGGAAAGAAGAGGAAAGCCCCGCCATTTCAACTATAAAGATTGACGCATGCGGACTTCAATGCCCGGGACCGATAATGAAAGTGAAACAAGCCATCGACAACATCGACGAAGGCAAACGCATAGAAATCGTATCGACCGACGCAGGATTCGCCCGCGACGCAGACGCATGGTGCAGAACCACAGGCAACCGTCTCATCAACATTATTGAGGGAAAAGGAAAATATACCGTGACAATTGAAAAAGGCGGTAACAACAATGAACAGGACAACAAACGGCATACTGCGAACAAAGGCAAGACACTGATAATGTTCAGCGACGATTTGGACAAAGCGCTCGCTACATTCGTACTGGCAAACGGGGCAGCGGCCACCGGACAAAAAACGTCGATATTCTTCACATTCTGGGGGCTGAACGTAATAAAAAAAGAATACAAGCCGAAAGCTGACAAAGACATATTCGGGAAAATGTTCGGTATGATGCTCCCATCCAGTTCCAAAAAGCTGAAACTGTCAAAAATGAACATGTTCGGCTTGGGCAGCCGCATGATGCGCCACATTATGAAAAGCAAAGGAATCGACACATTGGAAAGCCTGCGGCAACAGGCAATAGACAATGGAGTGGAATTCATAGCCTGCCAAATGTCAATGGACGTAATGGGGGTTAAGCGTGAAGAATTGCTCGACAATGTGACAATCGGGGGAGTAGCCACATATATGCAACGTGCCGATAACGCAAACGTAAACCTTTTCATCTGACAAAGAAATGGCAAACGACGAGGAAATGTTATGCAAAATACGTGATTTACAGCGTTCCATAGCACAATTTGAATCGGCTTTTGAGAAGCGTTACGGGATAAGCCTCAACGAGGGCATGGTATTGTGCTCGCTCAAGAAAAGCAGCAAATTGTCGGCTGCCGAGCTCGGCAACTTGCTCGGACTGACCCACTCCAACACCTCAAAAGTGATTAAATCCGTAGAAAGCAAAGGATATATACTGCGGACAATAGGCAATTACGACAAAAGGCAAATGTATTTTTCCCTTACCGATCAGGGAAAACAGATTATAGCATCTGTCAAATGCGACATGACAGGCATGCCTGAAATACTGAGCCGAATCATCCGGTAAAAATATAAGGCGGGAACAGTTGAAACAGCTATTCCCGCCTTATATTATTTGCTCTCGTCAAGATATTAATCAAAGATATGCCGCAAACGGGAGAATATCCTTGTCTTCGCGTCTTCCGTCGGCTTCACATTATGAGAGTCACGCAATTTCTCGACAGCAGCGCGTTCCTCTGCGGTAAGATGCTCCGGAGTGTAAATCATCACATTGACCAACTCATCGCCAACCGTTCCGCCACGCTCAAGCGAAGGGATGCCCTTGCCTCTCAACCGCAATATCTTGCCGGATTGCGTACCCGGCTCGATGGTGATACGGGCACGGCCGTCAACGGTAGGCACCTCTACCTTGCCGCCAAGCACAGCCGTCGGGAAATCAAGCATAAGGTTATAAGTGATATCATTACCGTCACGTATCAATTCCGGGTCACGCTCCTCGGTCACATAAATCAGCAAATCGCCGCTTACGCCGCCTCTACGTGCAGCATTACCCTTACCACTCATTTTCAGAGTCATGCCATCACTCACCCCGGCAGGTATGTTTATCTCCACAATCTCGTCCTTGCGTTCCACACCTTCACCATGGCAATGTCCGCACGGATCTGTTATAATCTTACCTTCCCCATGGCAGTCAGGGCAAACCGACTGCGTTTGCATCTGTCCGAGGAATGTCTGCTGCACACGTGTCACCATACCAGTACCGTGGCAGGTAGTACAAGTCTTATAGGAATTTCCGTTTTTCGCGCCTGTTCCATGGCATTCGCCGCAAGCCACAAGATGATTTATCTTGAATTTCTTAGTCACCCCATGGACGACATCCTTCAGCGACACTTTCACATTGATGCGTAAATCGCTCCCGCGCGATGCCGCACGGCGCGCACGGCTGCCGCCGCCAAATCCGCCGAAGCCGCCAAATCCGCCCATATTCTCGAATATATCACCGAAATTGGCAAATATGTCTTCCATCGACATGCCTCCGCCGCTGTAGCCACCGCCAAAACCTTGCGGGCCCATATTATGACCGAACTGGTCATAGCGGGCACGCTTGTCTGGATTGCTAAGCACATCATAAGCCTCGGCCGCCTCCTTGAATTTTTCCTCGGCTTCCTTATCCCCCGGATTGCGGTCCGGATGATATTTAATAGCCAATTTACGATAGGCTTTCTTTATTTCATCGGCACTTGCGGTCTTAGCGACACCAAGTACCTCATAATAATCTCTTTTTGTACCGCTCATACTCTCAACTCCCTTTTTTTACTGTCCGACAACTACCTTGCTATGACGCAAAACCTTGTCGTTAATCATATAACCCTTTTGCACAGTATCAATAACCTTGCCTTTCTGACTTTCGTCAGACGCCGGGAATGTGGTGACAGCCTCGTGAAATTCTGTGTTGAAGTCGGCATTGTTCGAATCAATTGCCTTTACTCCATTATTTTCAAGATATTTCACGAACTTATTATATATCAAATCCACACCCTCCTTGACGCTTTCCAAATCGCTGCTGTCGTGCATCGCTTGCAGAGCCCGCTCGAAATCGTCGACTACAGGCAAAATATCCAGCATTGCTTTCTCGGCGGCGTTCTTAACCAAATCGGACTTCTCTTTCAAAGTACGCTTACGGAAATTGTCGAACTCGGCAAGCAAAAACAAATATTCCTTTTTCTGCTTTTCAAGCTCAGCCTTGGCATCCTCCAAATCCTTCGCAAGTTTTTCCACCTCGCTCAATTCCGGCTCTTTTGATTCCTCTTCCGTGGCAGCAGCTTCTTGCGCTGTTTCTTGTTCTTTTGGTTCTTTCTCTTCCAAATTCTTTTCCTGATTATCTTTCTCTGACATTGTATATCGTTTTATTTTATCCATTAACTTATCAAGAAAGCACCTGCAAAAAGTCTGCCAAACTGACAGACCCCGACAAATGTCCTATTTTCAAAGCGCCAACCTACAACACCATCTTGAATATCCTTTTTTCCCGGCTCCGGGAAACGAACGTTTCTGCCATAATGTCACTACCGAAAAGCCCATAGATGGCAGAGCCTGACCCTGACATGGACGCATATACTGCGCCAGAGTCGTAAAGCGACTGCTTAATCTCCTGCAAACGCGGATATAATCCGAATACGTGAGCTTCAAAATCATTTTCAAGCACCCCCTTCCATTCACCGACAGGATGCCGCACAATCTCCGCCACATCCATTTCAGGGATACGAGGCACCACCCCACGGTAAGCCTCCGCCGTCGAGACATATACGTCAGGCTTCACGACAACGGCTGTCATCCCTGACAAATCCACATCTACTGCCTCAAACACGTCACCAATGCCCCGCGCGGCAACCGGCCGGTTATAAACAAAGAACGGACAATCCGCCCCCAATTTTACGGCACGGCGCGCCAACTCCGCATCGTCAAGCCCGAGGGCAAACAAATCATTCAGTATTTTCAACACGGCGGAAGCGTCGCTCGACCCGCCCCCCAATCCGGCACCGTCAGGAATATGCTTATACAGGCAAATCTCGACTGGCGGCAATCCGAACTCCGGCTCAAGCAGCCGGTATGCCTTCATCACCAGATTTTTCTCAGGCGGGCAATCTACCAGATTGCCATACGTCCTAAGCACAGTGGATTCCGATTTCACCACTTCCACCACATCCTTCAAAGGAATCGGATAGAAAACGGTAGATATGTCGTGATAGCCGTCGTCACGCCGCCTCTCCACATACAACCCAAGATTTATTTTCGCGTTAGGGAAACGTATCATGTCATTTACAATTATTCCAAAATTCAACATACCGCCCGGCCACTTTCCGGTAATCGTGATATTTCTCGATATACCGTCGGCTGTCGCGCGACATTTTTTCTATCATTTCAGGACGAAGCACCAATTGCTCCAGTTTCCGGTACACATCTTCTTCGTCAGGCAAGACGTTCACTATAGGCCTCATTTCTTTCTCGCCAAGCACCTCATAATTTTCTTCCTCGCCTCCCCCGACAAGCACCAGCCCCTTGGCCATGGCGAGCAGGCCGTTCATGGCAGGAGTATATGAATACAATTGGTCGAGAAGCACATTGCTGTTGTCCATCATCGTGCAATACTGCGTGTACGGCACCGATTCGGCTTTCACAATCTCGCAACGTTCCGGATACTTCCGATGGACACGCTCAAGCGCGCGCAACATTATATCCGTCCCTTTATACACGCCCCTCTCCTTTTGCACGCCGATAAAGAACTTGACTTTATCGCCGACAGGCGGTGCCGTAAACTTTATTTTGTCAACATTTATCGGGAAAGGTATGAATATCGTTTTTTCAGAAAAATACGGACGATAACAAGCATAATATTCATACAGTCCCGCAATTATGCCGTCGCAATCGGAAGCGATTGCTTGATTGAGGTTTCCTTTTTTCGTCCCTATCCAGTCTTCTACCTCCCGCATGGCAATGGCGTCATCGCGCAGCTTGCCGCCGAAATTAAAGTCCGAATACCTGAATGTGTCCGTCGTCCGGCAGACATTAACCCAATAATAATCCATGCCGAAAGCGCCGAGAAACACCTTGCCGTTATTCCTGCGCAGATACTTATATATCGGTCCTATCCTTTCGGCTTTCAGTTCGAGAAACATCGGATTAATCAACTGAACCACATCATACCCGCGCATACGCGGCAACGCGGCCGCGACTTTTGACAGATATGCCAACGTGCCGAATTTAGAACGAATGTCACGCACCAAAGATATGTCGCGCGGATAATCTTTCCAAAAATCGCCATTGGATGCCACACACACCTCGTGGCCCAACGCGCGCAGCCCTTCGGCCAACGTCCAATGCACATTGCTATATTCGCCCAACAACAGTACTTTCATAACAATTTCAGTTTTTTATTGACACAATACAGCAGCTCCACCATCCATTTCCTGCACGTCAACGCCCAGAACAGGATATATTTCAAATTATACCGCCGGAAACGAACCGGGTACATTCCGTTCTTTTCAAGAGTGCCAATCCACTTATCAAGGAAGCTCCCATCGGGAGAAAATCTTATCACATCGTACACAAAAGCCTCGCAAAGCTGGTCGACACGCCTCGAAAGAGCCGCTTTTTTCCGTCCGTCCAATCCAAGATTATATTTTCTAAGCGAACCGACAACCGCAAAAAAATCACCGAAACGGCGGTCAAGATGCCGCACATCGCTGCTGTCCATCGTCGACCCTGCCCGCTGATAATAAGCATACGGCATTAGATTGACAGTCACCATTTTCCCTGTATTCAGAAGCATCAACGGAGCAAACTCCTCGTCCTCATGCAATATCTTTTCCGGAAACCGCAAAGAAGAAACGACAGAACGCCTTACAATGACATTGCACACTACACCCAGCATGCTGTTACGAAGCATATAATCGATTCCGTCAGCATATTCTTTCAAACGGAGATTCTGCGGCGGATTATCGGAAAAATCATCGCCATACACTTTTCGGTAGCCGAACATCAGCAAATCCGGAGAGCGGCGCTCCACCAATGACAGGCATTGGCGGTAAGATTCACCCAGCAGATAATCATCTGAATCGACAAACTGCACGTATTCCCCTTTTGCATGCCGTAAACCCAAATTACGGGCAGCACCCTGCCCAGCATTTTCCTGATAATGATAATGTATGCGGCTGTCGCCAAGCTCCTCCGCCCATCTTTCCACCTGCGACTGAGGCGTACCGTCGTCGATGAGAAGAATCTCCAATCCGATGTCACCGCCAAGTGCGAGTATGCTCCGCAGACACCTCATCAGCAACCGCTTTTCCGTGCAATAGCAAGGCACTATGAAACTGACCGACAACCCGCTCATATCCTCATCTTTAAATACGATGCCAACACCCTGCAATAATTCCTGCCAAGCAGCTTGCTCAACAACGCCTTTATTTTCAGAGACAAAGGGAAATGTCCCGACAAAACCGGCCTCAATTCGACACGATAGTCGGGAAGCAGCATTTCTCCCCCGCGGCAAAGCAAACCGGCTTGCCAATTACATACCGTAAGATAAAACTCGTCGGAATACAAGCGGGTGAAACATGGGCTTTTTTTCAGCAATTCCCACAATGCCAGCTCAGCCGAGACAAAATCGGAAAGCACTTTTTCATTACCTGAATTCGAGATAGAGCCTTCGCGGTCACAATAATAATAAAGTCCCTTGTCCGAACATTCCATCACAGAGGCTTTCCCCACTATGCCGGGAATGGTGAAGATGTCCTCGTAATACCGCTTCACCGGGAAACGCACGCCGTCCCAAAGGCCGCGCCTGAATATCTTGTTACAAGAATAGCATCTATAATACCCCTTGCGCAGAACCCAACTGTCAAAAGCAGCCACGCCACAAGCCGAACTTGATTCCGGCACATACATTTCCGCGCGCCGCCCGCCATAGTACACATATACAGGATATTCCAAAATATCCACAGCGGGATTTGCCGCTATGACAGCCATGTTGCCGGCAAAAGTGCCGGGAGCGATATAATCGTCGGAATCCACGAAAGTGACATAATCGCCTGTAGCCGCATCAAGGCCAGTGTTGCGCGCCGCGCTCAGCCCTCCGTTCTCATTACGGCGCAGATACCTCACCCGGCTGTCGCTTTCCGCAAATTGCCGGCATATCGCGCCGCTTCCGTCAGGCGAACAGTCGTCGACAAGTATCACTTCCATATTTACCCCCGCCTCGCCAAGCACGCTCTCCACGCATTTGCGCAGATAAGCCTCGACGTTATACACAGGGATTATAATGCTCAATTTCATTATATCGCTTCAACAAACAATCAACATGATATGGATACAAAGATACGATGTTTGTTGCAAAAAAGAAAGGGTAAAATTTTAACATTCAACCCTCCCCGAAATTGTTCTCCAATATTTCGTACAAGCAACGAGCTTATACGGCAACCAATTCCTTGCCGATAGGTTTCAAGTATGGCATCATACCTTTCTTTTGAAGGCTTTTTCGTCCCGCTTGCATACGCCGCAAGCAGACTTTGCTGTATGCCCATATAGCGCGCAACGGCAGACAAGTTAAGCTCGGGGTGCGAAAGCAGCACTTTTGATATTCCTACCGATTCGGGGTTGTCATACTCGAAGCTCTCGAAAGACACATCCTCGTCAAGTTTCTCCCAACGGATGCCGAAAGCGTTTATTGTATAACCACTGCGCCCATAATCTAAGGCAATCAGCAGACGGCAGTAATACACTATGAGCTACCACTTTCCACCCATTGCAACATATAAGTTCAATGCGTCTTTTATGCTTTTAAGCTCCTTTGTCGTTATAGTTTTTATATCATAATATTGATCACCTATAAATTTAATTCTTGCACTCTTGGCATTTGACAAAGCCTTAATCAAAGACTTGTCCTGAGCATTTGATATTTTTTCGTTGCACCACTCCCATATCATGCCGTAGTCATTATCTCTTTCGACATTTAAAGGTATAAATTCATATGCCTTGCCATCAATAGAGAATTGATATTTGCGTATAAATAACCAATCATCAGCATAGTATTGTATATTAAGGGTGAAGTTTTCAACACCAGCATTGCGTTTTATAAAAGTGCAAAAAATACCATTTCTATTAACATATATTGGTGCTGATTTAGGCTTTATTCTTGTTATCCCATCAGGGGAAAATTCATCCTTCTTAAATGAAAATAATGGGGAAAGTTTCTTTATCGTATTTGAATCTACAGAATGTTCATTATTTATGTTTTTTGCTTTTGACACTGCAGAATGTATACCTGAATCAATATCCATAATATACGCTTCAATACTGTCAAGAGAATGTTGCGATATATTGGGACGAGCAATTAAATTACCCTCAATATCTGATAATATAAAATCAGTAGGAATTTGCGCATATTCCATATTTTCTTTTAGCATATCATTAGCAACTTTTTTCGATATGAAAAAATAATTGTACGCCTCAATATAAGCTAATGAATCATTCTGTGCATAAAAAAGTTTTGGTTCCTTGTTCTTTTCCTCAAAATCTCCAAATATGGATTTCTCTTTTATCGTTTCTATGTATTTATACTGCTTACTTTTATTGCAACTGCATACAAAAATACAGAATAAAGATAATAATAATATTTTTTTCATATAATATTTTATTAGGATTTTTGCAAAAGTACATTTTTTTTGCATATCACGAAAAATTGTACATCATCCAATTTTCAAATTTGATTATGCCGGATGCAACTTATCTTATATAAAGATACAGATAAAACTTTAAGCTGGCGGTGATTTTATTCTCGCTGATTATTTCTAATTTTGCAATCATAAAAGCTACGATATGGAAACCGTCAACAAATATACGCCCCGGCGCAGGCAACCGGAACACAAGTCGAAAATCTCGGAAAGCGGGAAATTACAACCGCAAAGTGTAGAGCTCGAAGATGCCGTCCTCGGCGCATTGATGCTCGAAAAGGACGCTTACTCGATGATATGCGACATCCTGAAGCCAGAATCATTCTACGAGCCGGCGAACCAGAAAATCTATCAGGCGATCAGCGAGCTCGGTATGAGCCAGCAGCCGATTGACATGCTGACGGTCACCCAGCAACTGCGTGCCGACGGCACTCTCGACGAGGTAGGCGGGCCGCTTCACGTGTCGGAGCTTACTGCCAACGTGGCATCGGCGGCGCATATCGAGTTCCACGCGCGCATCGTCGCGCAAAAATACCTCGCGCGGCAGCTTATCGCCTTCTGTTCGGAAATCGAAGAAAAAGCGTTCGACGAGAGCTACGATGTCGACGACCTGCTGCAAGAGGCCGAGGGAAGCCTTTTCCAGATTTCGCAAGGCAACCTCAAAAAGGACTTCACGCAAATCAATCCGGTAATCAACACAGCCATCGAGCAAATCGAGGCCGCGGCCAAGCGGGAGAACGGACTGAGCGGGCTTGAGACAGGATTCCACAAGCTCGACAAGCTCACCTCCGGATGGCAGAACTCCGACCTGATAATCATCGCCGCGCGCCCGGCCATGGGAAAGACCGCGTTCGTGCTTTCTATGGCAAAGAACATGGCCGTCGATTACAATACTCCGGTAGCCATATTTTCTCTTGAAATGTCAAACCTACAATTAGTCAACCGCTTGATTTCCAACGTCTGCGAAATAGAGGGGAGCAAGATAAAAAGCGGAAGGCTCACGCAATTGGAATGGGACCAGCTAAATTCGAGGGTCAGGAAACTCTACAGCGCGCCGATGTATATCGACGACACTCCGAGTCTTTCCATCTTCGAGCTGCGCACAAAAGCACGCCGTCTGGTACGCGAGCACGACATAAAAATTATAATAATCGACTACCTGCAACTGATGAACGCCAGCGGAATGAAATTCGGCAGCCGCGAGCAGGAAGTAAGTATGATTTCGCGCTCACTGAAACAGCTCGCAAAAGAGCTCAACATTCCGATTGTCGCCCTGTCGCAGCTCAGCCGTAAGGTGGAGGACCGCACCGACAAGAACAACCGCCCGCAGCTGTCCGACCTCCGCGAGTCGGGAGCCATCGAGCAGGATGCCGACATTGTATGCTTCATCCACCGCCCGGAATACTACACCCACTCGTCGGAGGACGCATCCGGACGCTCCATCAAAGGAAAGGCCGAATTTATCGTGGCCAAGCACCGTAGCGGCGCAGTCGACGACGTTGACCTGCGCTTCGTGGCAAAATACGCCCGATTCCAGAACTGGGACGACGACTACGGCTACCAGCAGGAGACCGTGGAATCGAAAATCCTACAGGACAGCCCTTCAGGCATCCCTGCGCCCGACCCGCTCAACGACCCGCTCGGCAGCGACGGCACATTCGACCTCAGCCGCCTCTCCGACAACACCGACGCCCCTTTCTGAGAAACGGAGCTAAAGCGCAAAGGATAGTGGCGGCGAAATTTCCGAGTTTGGCGGAAATGATGTAATTTTGCGGTCAACAGATATTACAGGTATGGATATTTCAGTAATAGTACCGCTATACAATGAGGACGAGTCGCTCCCGGAACTGGAAGCGTGGATAAGACGCGTGATGGAAGCCAACGGCTTCAGCTATGAGATAATTTTCGTGAACGACGGCTCCACCGACCGCTCGTGGCAGGTAATCACGGAACTGCGGAAACAGAACCCCTGCGTGAAAGGCGTATGCTTCCGCCGCAACTACGGCAAGTCGCCAGCCCTTAACGTAGGCTTCAACCGCGCCGAGGGCGATGTGGTGATAACCATGGATGCCGACCTGCAGGACAGTCCGGACGAAATCCCGGAACTCTACCGTATGATTACCGAAGAGGGCTACGACCTCGTATCCGGGTGGAAGCAGAAACGCTACGACCCGCTGTCGAAGACAATCCCGACCAAACTGTTCAACGCCACGGCACGGAAAGTGAGCGGCATCCACAACCTGCACGACTTCAACTGCGGGCTGAAAGCCTACCGTAAGAATGTGGTGAAGAACATCGAAGTTTATGGCGAGATGCACCGCTATATCCCCTACTTGGCAAAGAACGCCGGATTCGCGCGCATAGGTGAAAAAGTCGTGCACCATCAGGCGCGCAAATACGGCAAGACAAAATTCGGTCTCAACCGCTTCGTCAACGGCTACTTGGATTTGCTGAGCCTTTGGTTCATATCCACATTCGGCGGAAAGCCGATGCACATATTCGGATTCTTAGGCTCAATCATGTTCCTGATCGGATTCATTGCCGCGATAGTTGTAGGAGCAATGAAAATCTATGCACTCAACCACGGTATGCCATACCGCCTTGTGACCGAATCGCCCTATTTCTACATAGCCCTGACAATGATGCTTTTAGGCTCACAGTTCTTCCTTGCAGGGTTCATCGGTGAATTGGTGGCACGCAACGCCGCCGGTAGAAACGACTACCAGATACGTGAAGAAATTTAAAAACAAGAACGATATATGTCAGCTTATAATGATTTTATGACAATAGCCACACAGCGCTATTCGTGCCGCAGCTACTCCGACCGCAAAGTGGAGCGTGATGTCATTTCCCTTGTAATCGACGCGGCACGCCTCGCCCCGTCGGCCACCAACCGCCAACCGTGGACATTCCACATAGTCGACGGCGGCGACCTGAAGCAAGAAATTGCAGCATGCTACGGACGCGAATGGATTAAAGAAGCCCCGGCATACATAATCGCCGTAGGCGACCACAACGCGGCATGGCACCGTGAAGACGGAAAAGACCACACCGATATCGACATTGCCATTGCCGTGGAACATATATGCCTTGCCGCTGCCACTTTGGGATTAGGCACCTGCTGGGTATGCAACTTCGACGCGTCGCGCTGCGCCCGCGCGCTCAACTTGAAAGAAGGAGAAGAACCGATAGCCATCATCCCGATAGGCTACCCGCAAAATTCAAACCTGCCGGAAAAAAAGCGCAAGCCGCTCGACGACATCATTGAATGGCACGACTGACAAAGCATATCATATTCCTGACAGCGGCAAGCCTGATGCTCGCCGCAAATTTCGCGTGCGGCAGCGACGACGGCTGCGAAGGCAACCAAAGCAGCCTTCCGCTCGCCGGCTTCTATTCGTCGCAGTCAAAATCGCAAATAACAATCGACTCGCTCACAATCTATGGAATAGGAATGCCCGGCGACACCACAATCGTCGACACGGCAACCGTGTCGCAGACCTATCTGCCGCTCAACATTGCCGACAACGTGTCACAATTCGTGTTCCGTTACGACCAATCGGCTCTTGCGGCTTTCCGGCTGTCGGACACAATCACCGTCAGCTACAAGTCGTCGCCCTACTTCCATTCGGAAGACTGCGGAGCTATGCTTGTCTATGACATCGACGACTACACGACAACCCACAACCTCATCGACTCTGTAATCATCCCGACACGCCATATCGACAACACCGACCGGGAAAACATCCAGATATATTTCCGCACATCCGAAACCGGCGAGGAGGACGGGACTGAAGAATGAAAACGGCCCGGGCTTTTGTCATAATCCTGCTATGCAGCCTTTCCGCTGTCGTGATTTTTGCACAACGCAAAGTCACTCCGGTCGACACTTCCGACGAACTGAAAATAGTGACGCAGGAAGAGCTGAAGAAAATAAAGGCAAGAGCAAAAGCCGAACAGGAAATCGCCGATTCGCTTGAGCGCGACTCTTTGAAGCTCGACTCCATCGAAAACGCAAAAAAAGTCGTGCGCCCGCTGTTTATGTCGGCGTCGTTCGGCGCAAACGTATTCGACCCGCTTATGCGCGCGTTCGGCCGTGACTACGGAGGCGGCGAGCTATGGGCTGCACTCAACCTCAAAAACCGGTATATCCCTGTCGTTGAACTCGGATTCGGGATGGCGAACAGCACTCCCGACGAAGGCAACTACACCTACAAAAGCAAACCGGCTTTTTATGGCAAAATCGGTATGAATTACAATTTCATGGCATCGAAAGACCCCAAATACCAATTCTATCTCGGAGTAAGAGCCGGGTGGAGCGCATTCAAGTACGACATAACAGGCGTGACCGTCAACGACGGCATCTGGGGTCACGAATCCTCATTCGACATCACCGGGCAATCGTCGCATGCCACATGGGGCGAGGTTGTGGCAGGACTGCAAGTAGGGTTGTTCCGCAATTTTGCTATGGGCTGGTCATTCCGCTACAATTTTCTGTTCAACGTCAAAGACAATCCGTCCTCACGCGTGTGGTACATTCCCGGATTCGGAAAACGTGACGGTAAAATCAACGTAAGCGTGTCACTTATATACAACCTGCCTCTTAGCAAGACGGAAGAAATCAAGAACGTGATGGAAGACGGTTTCGAACCTATAGAAACCGCACCTACCGACTCCATCAAGCATCCATCCGACTCCATCCCGGAACGCGAAGAGCGTGTAAAAGCTCCGGAGGTATCATCCACACCACTTTTCGATGACTAATCCAGAGAACATTTGATTTTTTCTCTTATATTTTTTGGAAGCACAAATTATTTCCATACCTTTGTAAAAATCAGACAATGTTGCAATCCATAGACAATTAGATAGATATACAAATGCAGAAAATCGCCTATTGAACAATTAAATTCTCAACACAAATGAAACGGCTTTCATTATTTATATTATGTTTTTTTCTGTTTTGCTTGCCGCATTATGCGCAAGTCACAGCAAACTACGATAACGAATGCTATGTGGCCGATTCAATCTGCATATTCTATAAAAAAGGTTATCGCTACGTAGATACGGACATCCGCAATAACGATTCAGAATTGAGCCATTTGCTGAACTCGTTGCGTCAAGCCAAATCCGAAGGCAAAGAGACCCATATTCTCATAAGATCCGGAGCATCACCCGACGGAAACAAAAGGGCCAACGAACGGTTAGCAACAAATCGCGCCAATGAATTACGCTCCTATCTGTCACGCAACGCCGGCATCACAGAAAATCAAATCAAGAAACTCTCAACCGGCATATCATGGGAGAAACTGAAAGAAATGGTCGACACATCCGACATGCAATACCGTAAAGACGTAATGCAAATATTAGACGAACCGGCCGACAGCAACACCGACAACCGTAAAACAAAGCTTATGGAGCTACATATGGGCATGCCATACAAATATATGCTTGACAATATGTTCCCCGACTTGCGCTATAGCTCCGTATTACTACTTAAACCCCGCCCTGTACAGTCTCTCGAATCCATAGACAGTCTGCTTACCGCAAGAGCCGATTTAAGCCAAAGCTTCAGAGACGCGAAGCCGGGCATATCCTTAAAACACTCTATAACAAGCACTTTTACCCCCCTTGCAGTTAAAGACAATGAATGGAGCCATAAGCTCTATATAAAAACCAATGCAATAGGCTTGGGGATGCTTGTCCTCAACGCCGCCGTTGAATACGACTTCTCCGATTTATTCTCGTTCCATCTGCCGGTATACTACTCCGGGGCCAACTATTTTTCACGGCGCACCAAGTTCCGCATCCTCGGAACGCAGCCGGAGCTTAGAATATGGCCGACGGAAAACAGGCGTTTCTTCGCCGGGGTGCACTTCGGCGTGGCCTCCTACAATTTCGCCATCAAAAGCGGTGGCTACAGGATACAGGACCACAACGGAAACACGCCGGCATTGGGCGGCGGCATCAGTGTAGGCTACCGCATGCCCTTCTGCCGTAACAAGCATTTCCTGTTGGAATTCGCAATAGGAGCCGGAGCCTACCGCGCATATTACGACAAGTTCAACAATTCCGGCAGCGGGGCCTACCACTCCACCGTGCGGGAAACATACATAGGCATCGACAATGCAGCCGTGTCATTCACCTATATGTTTAACTTAAATAAGAGAAGAAAGTGAAAAATACAAGAATGACATATAAAACAGCGGCCGCGTGCGCATTGGCCATTTCCGCGTTGTCCTCCTGCGATGTCCACGAGTTCCCGGCGGAAGAGCCCGGGAAACAAAGCATCACCCTCAACCTCGAATTCCAGACAGAGATGCCCCTGCACCAAACCGTAGAATATACCCGCTCTGGCAATGCCTCTACGAACGCCGGCGACTACGACATAAGGTACCAAATCCGCGTCTACAGGACGGACAATGAAGGGGAACCGTTGTCCGACGTATACACATCAATAACAGAGACAAAGGACGATGTGACCGACCTCAATCATTCCGTCGACATAGAAATTGAAAAAGGCAATTACCTCTTCCTCGTATGGGCCGACTATGTGGACGGCGGCAAGGAAGAGGACAAGTTTTATGCCACCGGCGACTTCAAGGAGATAACGCTGGCAGGAGAAAGCCACTGCGGCAACAACGTTTTCCGCGACGCCTTCCGCGGGGAGGCGGCGGCAACGGTAACCTCCGGCGATGGCACGCCACAAGAAATCACGGTTGAAATGGAACGTCCGTTGGCACGCTACCAGTTCGTCACGACCGACTTGGAGACATTCATCACCAACGCCCTGAAAGAGCAGAAGGCGCGCGACGGCGCGGAAAAGGAGGACTCCCCGACAAAGGCCGTCAACTTGGACGACTACCGCATCGTGTTCCGCTATACAGGCTTCATGCCGTCGGCATTCAATGTTTTCACCAACAAGCCGATAGACGCGGTGACCGGAGTCAGCTTCACCGGACGGATCACCCGCCTGAGCGACACGGAGGCGGAATTGGGGTTCGATTATGTGTTCGTCAACGGCACCGAATCGACAGTGCCGGTCGCAGTCGAGGTCTACGGCACAGACAACCAGCTTCTTTCCTCCACCGGCCCCATCGACGTACCTTTAGTGCGTAGCAAGTACACAATCGTGCGCGGGCCGTTCCTCACCACCCAAGCGTCCGGAAATGTAGGGATAAATCCGGGATTCGACGGTGACTGGAATTATGAAATCAAGTAAACACATATAATAATACTAATAATACTAACTCTTTTAAATTAAATCATTATGAAAAAGCAATTATGCAAACTGGCAATTTTCGCGTTGCTGCTGTCGACAGCCTCATGCTCCGACGAGCAGTTCGCGGGTGACTTGACAGGCGGCGAGACGACCGTCACTTTCAACGCCCAGCTGCCGGCAGGCCTTCAGACAAGGACAGCCGGC